>Ga0224723_1000250_pt1 | contig 37504 bp, 35 predicted proteins | sample Balambano_FR2_Me_FD_161647 | JGI IMG/M metagenome (GOLD analysis project Ga0224723, IMG submission 161647) | Freshwater sediment microbial communities from Lake Towuti, South Sulawesi, Indonesia - Balambano_FR2_MetaG | ecosystem: Environmental > Aquatic > Freshwater > Lake > Sediment | place... | reverse complement strand
ACGCTGGGGGACTGGTGGGCTGATTGGTTTGGCGGGATACTGTTGGAGTTGAGGCATCAGTTGGTTTCGCCGCCTTGGGCTGCCTTGGTGTCGGCGGCTGTAGCTGTGTCGGCTGTAGCTGTAGCTGTGTCGGAGTTTGTAACTGCGTTGAAGTTTGCAGTTGAGTTGAGGTAGGCGATCGCAAGTTAGGCTGCGTTAGCTCGTCAGCAGCAGTAGCGCTTTGCACAGGGGCAGAAGTTGATGGAGCAGATGGCGTAGCGGTCGATCGCCCTCCGTTTGCTAGCGGCGGCTGAGCATTGGCCGAGGTAGGGGCAGGAGGCACAGCAACTATACCCTGCGCCATCTCTTGTTGCAATTGATGACTCAATCGATTCACCAATGCCTCTAGGATGGCCTCCCCTTGCTGTTCCAGCGTTTGCATCCGGCGAATTTGCTGCGACAGGGCACTCTGATAACTGGTTAAATCCTGGCGGATGGAAGTCAATGTCTGGTTTAGTGTCACGTCCAACGAAGCCAGCAGTTGATAAGCGTGTTCGTTATCCTCTGCCGCTGTGGTAGCAGATTTGGTAGACTTGAGCGACGGTAAGCTGACTAGATGCGATGCTGGCTCTGCCTCTTTCATTAACCGCTGCACCAATAAGGCTTGTAAATGAGCCGCCATCGCTTGCGCCAACTGCTTTGCCCAAACCTGTTGCTGAGCAATTTGCTGTTGAGTCAAAACAACTTGCTGCTGCGATAACAATGCTTTTTGCTGGTCTCGCAATTTCTGCACATCACTAACTAGACGCGACTTTTCTGCCTGCAATCGCTTGATGTCCTGCGTCATCTGAGCAATCACATCCTGCTGCAACACCTGTAAGTCTTGAGTCATTGACTTCAAGACAATTTCTGCTGAACTGGAATGTTTCGACTCAACGGCTTCAGCGGTTTTGTCTAAATGCTCTGGCAAGCCCATGTGCATATTCCTACAACCTACTTGGTCTGCTAAATGAAGCGGGAGCTTTAAAGTTTACAGTTCTCCTACAACTGTGATGGTGAGTGTGAGGCTCACAGATGCCATATCCGCGCAGGGCGGACATCTCGCCCACGCAGGTTAGAGACCTGCGCTACGGTTTTCATCACAAAATCAGAGAGCCAAATTTGAGAATCCTGACAAGTAACAGTATTGCCTCATTGAACACGGCATCATTCAAATTGTCCAATATTCTACTGAATAAATGGATTGTTGGCTTGATGTCACAAGAAATGCGACAATTTATCCAGTTTTTTGCAGAGTTTTTTGGGACACATATGGCGACCCAACCCAAAATCATTGTTTTGGATGATGACCCGACTGGGTCGCAGACGGTTCACAGTTGTCTTTTACTGACTCGTTGGGATGTGGAAACGCTCAAACTGGGACTAGGCGATGCTACTCCTATTTTTTTCATCCTGACAAACACTCGGGCCTTAACCCCTACTCAAGCGGATACAGTGACTCGTGAAGTATGCCGCAACCTGAAACAGGCGATCGCAGCTACTCAAATTCAGGATTTTCTGATCGTCAGTCGCTCTGATTCTACGTTGCGAGGACATTATCCTGTGGAAACGGACGCGATCGCAGAAGAATTGGGCCCCTTCGATGCCCACTGCCTCACTCCAGCCTTTTTTGAAGGAGGACGCATCACCCGCGACAGTGTTCACTACTTAATGGTTGATGGCATTCCGACTCCGGTACATGAAACCGAGTTTGCCCGCGATTCGGTTTTTGGCTACAGTTCTAGCTACTTGCCAGACTATGTGAGCGAGAAGACTCAGGGACGAATTCCGGCTGAACACGTCGAACGCTTGCTGCTACAGGAAGTTCGATCTGGCACCCTGGAACGGCTACTGCAACTTCAGGGAAACACCTGTGTTGTCGTCGATGCGGAAACACAAGCAGACCTTGACCAATTTGCTACAGATGTCCTTACTGCTGCTGCCCAGGGCAAGCGATTTCTGTTCCGCAGTGCGGCCAGTTTGCTGACCGCTTTGGCCAAACTGCCACCCCAGCCGATCGCCCCCGAAGATATGGCTACCTACACCCGCAATGGACAACCCGGAGCGGTGCTGGTTGGCTCTCATGTGAAAAAAACAACAGAACAGTTGGAACAATTGCTGCAAGCAGCGGGTACTGTAGGACTCGAAATCAATGTGGCCCACTTGCTGGAAGGCTCTACTCAACAACGGGCAGACCTGCTGGAGCAAACTTTAGGACAGATTCAAACGGTTCATGCTCAGGGAAACACCCCAGTCATCTATACCAGTCGTCAGGAACTCACCTTTGCCGATACCCAAACCCGATTGGATTTTGGCATTGCCGTCTCTGCCTTGCTAATGGATATCGTGCGCGGCTTACCCCAAGAAATTGGTTTTTTAATCAGCAAAGGCGGCATTACCTCCAACGATACCCTGAGCAAAGGCTTAGCTCTCACCTCAGCCCGCCTGCTTGGTCAAATCCTACCTGGATGCTCTGTAATTCGCACCCCAGCCGAACATCCTCAATTCCCCAACCTACCTGTTGTCCTGTTCCCTGGCAACGTCGGCGATCGCACCTCACTTGCCGCCGCCTATCAGCGACTCACACCCCAAAGCTAATCAAACTGTTGAGCTACATCCTCAAACGGCGATGGTCAAACTCCTAAGAAAACGCAATTTTCTTTCCTGCTTCCTGAAGATGTGGGAGTGTGCCACACCCCCACCTCGTGATTGGAGACTCACGTTCTTCTAAGCCGTCAAACCAAACATGCGGTGTTGCAAAGAAGGCATCTGCCGACGCACTTGCTCTAAACGCGAAGGTTCAATTGGGGCGATCGCCACCCCCGGTTTCTCCCCAGCATCCGCTAAGATCAAGCCCCACGGGTCAATGATGGCCGCATGTCCATGCGATTGTCGGACGGTATTATGCCGTCCAGTTTGGGCAGGGGCAATCACGTAACAGGTATTTTCGATCGCTCTCGCTTGGAGTAAGACTTGCCAGTGATCTTTACCAGTGTAGGCCGTAAATGCTGCTGGGATGAACAACACATTTGCCCCCATTTGGGACAAGTGACGATACAACTCAGGAAAACGGACATCGTAACAAACGGAGAGGCCCAAATTACCGAGTTCCTTTGAGGGATAAACGGGAGGCAGTTGAATTCCTGCTAAAACCGTTTCAGATTCCCGATAGGTATTGCCATCTGGCAAATTCACATCAAACAAATGCACCTTTTCGTAGCGAGAAAGTTCTTGCCCATTGGGGCCAACTAAGAGAGCCGTATTGTAAACTTTCCCATTTGCGGCCGGAATCGGAAAGCCTCCTCCCAATAAGGTAATTTGATAGCGCTGCGCCATTGTCTTGAGAAACTTTTCACTGTGTTGGGCGATCGCCTCCGCCTGCTGCATCTTGGCAGTTTCGTCTCCTAAAAACGAAAAATTCTCTGGCAAACAAACCAGTTCTGCACCTTGACGGACTGCCAAATCAATCAAATCTTCTGCCTGCACCAAATTCTTCTGTAAATCGGGCAGGCTATTCATCTGAATTGCCGCAGCTAAATAGGACTTCATAGGGGAGTACTCGATCGAGTCTGATGTAGAAAAACTTTACATTGAAGCAGTTCTGGATTAATCCATCCCGTGTCATTTCTGAGAGAGAGCAATTCAACCCATAGCATCCTACTTTACATTTAGTGACCTGAAACTATATTACAGTAAGCAAGTTAGGGCAATCGCTTTTGCTCAGTTCAATCCCAAAAACCAGGAAAATGTGCTTAAGAAGCTTTAACGATTGCACATTAAATCAGGGTGTTCGTTGAAGTTTTAGTGAACTTCTCCTAGAGGGTAATTGCTAAATTCTACTGAGTAATATTCAATCGACTTAATGCACTACTCCGTATTGTCTAGGTGTCATTCTTTACCAGAATCGAATCGATTGCACGAAGCTGAAGTTACTTCTCCCTCGAACTTAACTTGGATTTTTTAAGCAAGAGCAGCATTTACCTAATTTCTTCAATATTGGTGCCGATTAACACTTAGGTATTAAGTTCAGCCTCTCTATCAAACAAGTTACTCTATCAGGGCTAGAGTGCATTCCACTTTTGTATTTTTCTAAACCCAGTTTTGCGGGCGGCGGGGGCGCAGCCCCCCGCCCGCAAAACTGAGATGTACTCCAGGGCTAATCTGCTAGCTTTTTCCTTTGCTGTAGAACTAGCAAAGTTGCATGGTGCTTGCTTACAGGCTTTGTTTGGCATGAATCAATCCAAATTTAAGTCTTTAGAATTCAACACCTTTGTCAATGGACACTCTCGCATGGGATGATTTAGTAGACATGTTACATCCAAGAACTTCTGTAGCCTACAAGCGCTGCCCAATTAACTTTCTTAAACAGCATCCTTCACTTGAGGCAACCTTGTTAGCTGACTGTAACCAAGATTTGGACACAGCGAAAGCACTGCTTGAACGTGCTCTACATGCTTCAGAACGCTGTCAAGCAGCAAACTTCTATATCCAAGCAGTTGTAACGGGTCGCACAACTTTCCTGACGACAAATTTAATTGGCTATGGTGAATCGTTGTTGAATTCGATTGGTTGCAGTTGGTTAATTGGCAGAACCTCAACTTGTGCCATTTCGATCAAACATGAATCCATCTCGCGCTGTCATGCCGTGTTGGGATATCACTCCGACGAAGGTTATTATCTAACTGATTTAGGTAGCAGAAATGGCACTCTCGTCAATCATCACAAGTTACCCTCTAGCGATCGCCGCATTTTGCACGATGGTGATCTCATTCAACTAGGGAAAGTAAAGGTGGAATTTTTTCTGGCGAGTATTGACCACCGTCACGCTATCTTTTGCGAAAATACTTCCTTTTAAGCAGCCGTTTTACAGGGGTGCATCCCTATTTTGCGAGTGGTGCGGGCTGCGCCCGCACTACTCGCAAAATTGAGTTTAATGGATTGCAAAAGTGGGGATGCACTCGTTTTGGAGGTCTTTAGCTATGAGCCAGGAAATCTATCTGCTGGTAGTGTAGTGGGTTTTCAATAGATTGTCATTCAACCAGTCAGCATCTCTACAAGTGCTGTAAACCCCTGCCTAAATGCTGCTCCTTTACACTTATAGGTATCGACAGAAACCCTTAAAACACCCTCTTAGGGCAGATTTAGCTACGCCAAGTTTTATGGGATAGTCCAACCAAGAATAAGAGTTAAATCTTTTGTGCAGAAATAGTAAAAGAGTTGAAGGGGTTGTGGGTTGTGACGTGACTCAGAACTTTTTCAATTGAGATGGGAGATAGTGTTGTGGATCAAGTCGCTCAACCTGTGACATCTGAAGATACAGATTTGCAATCTGCCCCTGTTGAGGGAGAATTGCATCCCACGATCGCCAGCTATTTTGAGACTTTGCATCGGGGTGATTTTGCCGCAACGGCGGCCTTGTTTGCTCCAGAGGGCACGCTTTATCCTCCACTAGAAGCATCTGTGACAGGGACTGAAGCGATCGCCACCTATCTTGCGGCTGAAGTTCCAGGCATAAAGTTATTTCCCCGCAATAGTGTGATTGTCTCAACCGCTCCAACAGAGAACCACTCAACTCAAGCGGATGCACCCAGCTTAATAGAATATAAGGTTACAGGCTGGGTTGAAACCCGATTGTTTCGGGTCAATGTAGCCTGGTGTTTCAAACTGGATGCTCAATCTCGATTGCAATCCGTAGGGATTAAGCTATTGGCAACTTTAGCAGAAGTACTGCACTTGAGACCTGAGAACAGAAACAACCTGGAACCTGACTGCCCGACAGAAATGGGTGAAAGCCAATAGTGGCGGAATTTGATGAAAAAAGTAGAGGAACACTAGAGGCTAAAGTGACTGCACAAAACCATCATGAATGAAATTTGGTCTTCTCGTGTGCATTCATGAATGGTTAAGACATACTTTGTCTGACATCTACCGAAATCTACCAGACTGTCAGGTGGGTAAGTCCTACAGAAGTTTTGAGGGGTTTGTGACCCCTCAAAACCTCCTTAAATTTAATTTTGATTTGCGGGGTATCTCACAAATCAAAATTGACAGACCACTAGTCAGATGATCTTGTAAGCGCTGATCGCCCGCAAACTGATCTGACTGCGTAAGTTCTGTCTATTTGTCTTTTTAAGGTGAGTTCGACGAGCAGTTTTTCGCTAGGGCGTGACACGCCTCAGCCCTCAGACGGCAATTATCGAAGTGAACTTCTTTCTAGAGAAACACCGATAATTTGGTCGAAATACTGGTGTTTTTTTATGAATTGATGTAAGTTTAGCATTATAATCCAGTAACTCGATCGGTGTATCGTGCTTTTTGGAGCGATCGCCCTGATAAAATTTACTCTGCTTAGCGTGTTTGAGGAAGAATGACATGAAACCATTAAACTTGGGTCAGTTGAGACGGCGATCGCTGTGGCGCTGGCTGGCTCTGTTTCTATTAGGAATTGGCATTAGTATCACGGTTGCAGCTTGTAACCCAGCTCCGGAAGCGACGACTGGTGAGGCGGGGGCATCGCCAACCGATGCGTCTGCTTCTAAGGAGCGAGCTACCTTGACTCTGGTATCTTATGCGGTAACACAAGCGGCCTATGAAAAAATCATTCCCAAGTTTGCTGAAAAATGGCAAGCTGAACAGAATCAGGAAGTGGTTTTTGATCAAAGCTATGGGGGATCCGGATCACAAACTCGTGCTGTCATTGATGGTCTGGAAGCTGATATTGTGGCTTTGGCCTTGGCTTTGGATACTCAGAAGATTGAGAAAGCAGGCTTGATTGAGTCGGGTTGGGAGCAGGAAGTGCCCAACAACGGCATTGTTCACAAATCTGTGGCGACCTTAGTCACTCGTGAAGGAAACCCCAAGGGAGTACAAGGTTGGGCAGATTTGACCAAAGAAGGGATTCAAGTCGTTACCGCTAATCCCAAGACTTCTGGCGGGGCCCGCTGGAACTTTATGGCCCTTTGGGGAGCGATTAGCCAAACTGGGGGAGATGAAACACAAGCCCTCGACTTCACTACTAAAGTGTTTCAAAATGTACCTGTTCTACCTAAAGATGCACGGGAAGCTACCGATGTATTTTTCCAACAGGGACAGGGGGATGTGTTGATTAACTATGAGAATGAAGTTCTACTGGCTAAATTAAACGGTCAAGAATTGCCTTTTGTCGTTCCTACAGATGTCAATATTTCGATTGATAATCCAGTTGCAGTCGTAGATGCCAATGTAGACAAGCATGACACTCGTGCTGTGGCAGAAGCGTTTGTCGAGTTTTTGTTTACACCAGAGGCGCAAGAGGAATTCGCTAAAGTTGGTTTCCGCCCAGTTGAGCCAACCGTGGCTGAGCAATATGCTGACCAATTTCCTAAAATCGATCAGTTGTTTACAGTAGAAGATCTAGGCGGTTGGGATTCAGTGCAGCAGAAATTTTTTGACGATGGTGCCCTGTTCGACCAAATTCAAGCTAAAGTCGCTTCATAATACTGTTCAATCTGCAAGATACCTTGACCAGGTGCGTTTAGCTTTGTCTGACGTGCCCACTACTCATCCATATCTATTCTATTGATGCATTGTCTATTTTATGACCTCTTCACCGTTATCTGATGTTTCGAGGCGATCGCCCTCCCTCAAATTGCCCTCAATTCCCTGGCTAGTCACATTTGGCTATTTGTTTCTCATGCTGTTGCTGCCCACAGCGGCATTGATCTTGAGGACATTTACCCTCAGTCCGGCTGAAATTTGGCGGATTGCCACCAGTCCAGTTGCTTTATCTGCCTATGATGTCACGTTTATGACGGCTCTATTTGCTGGATTGACTAACGGAATTGCTGGATTGATCATTGCCTGGGTCTTGGTGCGCTACGATTTCCCCGGCAAGCGTTTAATTGACGCATTCATCGATTTACCCTTTGCATTACCCACCGCTGTCGCAGGTTTGACTTTAGCCACGGTTTATAGCGAAAACGGCTGGATTGGCTCACTGTTTGCCCCGTTAGGCATCAAGATTGCCTTTACCCGTTGGGGTGTTTTCTTAGCAATGCTATTCATTTCATTGCCTTTTGTCATCAGGACAGTGCAACCCGTGTTACAGGAAGCAGAACGCGAAGTAGAAGAAGCGGCATGGTCTCTTGGAGCGGACGAATGGCAAACATTTTGGAGAGTTGTTTTACCTCCAATTCTGCCAGCCGTATTGACAGGCATTGCCTTAGGGTTTGCCAGAGCTGTTGGAGAGTATGGTTCCGTCGTTATTGTCGCTTCCAACATTCCCTTTAAAGATTTAATTGCACCTGTGCTGATCTTTCAACGACTGGAACAGTATGATTACGCCGGAGCAACTGTAATTGGTACAGTCATGCTCCTTATTTCACTGGTCATGCTCCTGGCCATCAACCTTCTACAAGCATGGGGACAACGCTATGGCAATTGATGCACCTCGGTTCAATTCACTTTCCAAAAACATTCCTCCTGCTAGCCATGATTCAGTACCACTGAGGCGGCGGTTGGTGAAATTTGCGCTCATTGGTTTTGTCATTTTTTATATCGGCTTGGTTTTGTTTATCCCAGCGTTAAATGTGTTTGTACAGGCGTTTAGCGGCGGTCTTGAACCGTTTCTGGAAACTTTCACTAAACGCCCATTTATCAATGCTGTTGGTCTGACTCTGTTAATGGCCGCAGTTGCCGTGCCTCTAAATACAGTGTTTGGATTATGTGCAGCATGGGCGATCGCCCGCAACAAAAAGTTTCCTGGGCGCACTTTGTTGATGAGTATCATTGACCTGCCCTTCTCTGTTTCCCCAGTGGTTGCAGGTTTGATGCTGGTTCTGCTCTACGGTCGCAATGGTTGGTTCGGTCCCTTTCTGGAAGCAAACGACATCAAAATTATTTTTGCTGTCCCAGGCATGATTCTGGCCACTTCCTTTGTCTCACTTCCTTTTGTTGCCAGAGAAGTCATTCCGGTTTTAGAGGAAATTGGCACCGAACAGGAAGAAGCTGCTAAAACACTTGGTGCCAGTGAATGGCAAACTTTCTGGCGTGTGATTCTGCCCTCAATCAAATGGGGATTGCTGTATGGCGTTCTATTGACGAATGGACGGGCTATGGGTGAATTTGGGGCGGTTGTCGTTGTATCAGGAAATATCTCAGGTAAAACCCAAACCCTGCCGCTGTTTGTGGAGGAAGCATACAAGCAGTACCATACCGAATCGGCATATACTGCGGCCGTTTTGCTGGCTTGTCTGGCTATTGTCACAATGATTGCCAAAGCTCTGCTGGAGCGTCGAACTGGATTGAAGCCAGAATCTAAGCATTAGCAAAATTCTTACATCTGGCTTTACACCTGAAATGCAACACAGACCCCAATATCCCACTATGTAGTAGAACTATTTGGAGGTAATCATGATTTCTGCACTGAATGAACACCGACACCAGCAAACTCGAATTCGGCTGCGGATTCCGAAACAGTATCATCAGGAGCCAATTATCTCAGATCTAATCAAGCATCATGGATTAACTGTGAACATCAACGCTGCTCTGTTGACTCCAAATGCCAGAGAAGATGGCTGGTTTGATCTGGAGTTGCGCGGCACGGAGGAACAAGTCCGGGAGGGGTTGGTCTACCTCAACGACCTGAGCTTAGAGATGTGGCGGGATGCAGATGCTCACAATGAAGGCTGGTAGAAACAACAATGAGTTATCTTTTAGAGAGCGTGGGCACAGCCCACACTCTCTAAAAAGTTGACTTTGAAAACACTACCGAACCAGTTACTACTCTGTGTCCTCTGTGCCTCTGTGGTTTTTTTGGCTAAATGTTGCAATTGTCAAGCATCTTCCATGACAATTTGGTTCTCCAAGAAACTGACCCCAAGCCCTAATGTCTGGCTCCAGACTCGCCCCATTTCATCTGGCGTGATGGGCTGATACATACCAGAAACGAGCCGATATCCCAACACTTCATCAAGCTGCTGCCCTCGATAGGGTCGCCGATCGACAATAAAGTATTCTTGCACTTTCGCCTGGGCATACTCGATCACTTTAGTTTCGCGATCGCTCCGACGATATTGAGGAGATACAATCTCCATAATAAAAGCAGGACGCACTCCTTCGGTCAAAACATTAAAAATCATGCGGGGCTTGTCTTTGTTGATCACCCCACAGACAACAGAAATATCAGGAGCATGGTTGCCAAATCCTGGAATATCCCATTCTAGCAACATCCGCTCAAACACCCCAACATCAGGAGTATTGGCATACCGTTGTTGCAGCATTTGTTTAACCTGACTTGTGACTTGCTGATGAAAAGTGTTGTTGGGCAAACAATATCCTAATTGAGGGTGGAGAAATTCTGCTTCAGTCAGCGGAATTTTCACATTTGCCACGCTTCCATCGGGCTGAATACACAACCCCTGCCGCCAACCCACTTCGGTTAAGTCCAGCAGTGCTGCATCAGTGTTGACGGGATGGGCATCAAGGGGAACAGATTGGGCTAGGGAAATTACCATAGGATTTACCTCAATGAACAGGGAACACGGCCTTCATCATCTCCTACTCCGTATTCTCGCTGCAATGCCCACTGCCGAGATGAGGGGTGGGAGTCATATTTATTTTGGGCAGAGAGTCGCGTAATCTGTCAGAGGTCATTCATGGGAATTTGCCAACTTATGCGTCAACTTCAACCCATTCAAATTGATGAGCAGACAATTATTTACATTGAACCAACTGAGGATGTCGAAGCGGGGGCGATCGCTGCTGCCGATGAAACTGAGGAAGTGACTCGTGGTAGTTTAGGATCCGCTAAGGGTGGCCCTGTTGTTTCCAAAGAACAAGTGGCTAAAAGTTTTCAAGCCATCCAAAGTACCATACAAACTTACACCCGCTACACCTTGAATGCCTTTCATGAGGCAGCTTTATCAGAAGTGCAAAAAGTCACGCTGGAGTTTGGTGTCAATGTCAGCGGGGTTGGAGGAGTTCCTTACATTGCCGCCGGAACAGCGGGTTGCAATATTAAAATCACAGTTGAGTGTGGTTTTGATACTGAAAATGCTGATAACCCATCAAGCTCTCCCCAGTCAAACCCTTAAATTTCCGGTGTTGCTGGTTCTAAGTTTGATATTGGACGTGGGAACTGCGTTCCCACGTCCAACATCATCCCTCAATTTAAGCGATGAGGTTCACCAATTTCTCCACCCACTAATCTGGCGAAGGCAGCAACGTGGCAGAGTTTCTGTCGAACTCGCCGCCAATGCCTCAACCATCCATCATCAGAACCAAGCTAACGAGCTGACCTTGAGGCACCAAGGCTGCATTGGTCTTAACTATCTGAACATCTATCAGTCTATCCCAATCGTTCAGGGCTAGATGTCAATCGGGCGACAATTTAGCTTGCTTCCTGCCTGAAGGCGCGTCCCGCGCCTGGAACGCTAATGGTGAAGCTCAAGGTAAATAACTTCTAGTTCTCGACCGACTAGCTAACGCCCGTCTGTTGCAGCGAGGTATTAGCCTGCTCTAAACTCAGACATATACAAACAGTCTATCCCTGTGATGAGCTATCGCGACATCATTACTTCGTTAGTAATTCGGGGTTGCTGATTTGAAGTATGAATTTGATTTGAGAGCCGCGCGGCTCTCAAATCAAATTCATACCCGGATTCAGCAACGTCAGTAATTCGTCTAACCTCATAAAGGCTGAAACAATTGAATTTCAAATCATTTTCATTCATTTTCATAAGGTGCAGTCGTGATTAGAACAAAAATAGTTGAGTTATCTACCATCGAGGCTATGGCCTATCGCCAAAAGCTCAGAGATGGAAAATCAGGGATTGTAATTTTGCGTTATGACACGCCTCAACCTGGGCTAGCCTCAGTTGATAGACGGACAGGTGCCCCCGAACCTTCGGCAAATACTAATCTTGAGACGTTTCCGATCGCAGCTTTTCAAGAGGCAATCGAACTGACATCTGGGATGCCCTATTCTCGCCGGGGAGCAGTGAAACTCAGTAGTGACAAAGAAGCAGATGAAGCGTCGGTGGAAGAACTGGCTACTGTAGATAGTGCCGAGTACGAAGCGATCGTTAAAGCCTACACAAACAAAAAGGGTGAACTGTCCTATCAGCTCTTGAATAAAGACTTTATTCAGTTTGCAAAATCGAGCAAAATCGTTGCCGATATGGTTGCCAACCGAGCTTCTGTGGACGAGATCCGGGACTATGTGATTAGAGTCAAGTTGGAGTCGCTGACGGGCAACAGGGAACTCACGGTTGCTCAGACAAAGCGGATTGTCGAAATGCTTGATGAGGTGAGTCCACGATATGTTTTTCGAGAACTCAACGACGAAATTATTAGAATGCTGAGTCAATGACGATAATTGCCTATCGCAATAGGTCACACCACCAACAACAGCACACTCAACAACCATGTCATCGGCTGAATTAGCAAACATCACTCTTAATTCTGTAGATATCTCGACCAACCAAGAAAAGCTACGTACCTCCTCAACTGCTGCTTGTGCCATTTCCTGGGAAAACTTGAATTTGACAACCAACTTCTCAGAAAACTCACTCACGATCTCCTGACAGGTCACAAATTCAACGCTTGTATACTCCTGCCCAAGTTCTGGAAAATAGCAACGAGCACCAATAGCGACACAACGTTATCCGCAATTGTCCGAATTCCTTAGTTGATTTCCTCTTGCTGTCTCATAACCTCAATGAGGTCAGATCTACAAGCTAGTGGTCTGTCAAGGAAGTTTTGAGGGGTCACAGACCCCTGAAAACTTCCTCTAATTTAATTTTGATTTGCGGGATACCCCGCAAATCAAAATTGACAGACCACTAGTAGTCTGTCAAGGGACTTTTGACGGGTTGCAACCCGTCAAAAGTCCCTTAAATTCAACTTTTATTTAATGGGGAACCCGTCAAATAAAAGTTGACAGACCACTAGCTTTTGAGTGATGTTATAGCCAGGTTCGATGAGTCGCCAAAATGGAGTGACTTGTTCCGGCTTCTTGCCAGATTCAATTTCTTCCCAAGCTGCTTCTGCCATAATGCGCGTGGCAGTAAAAGTCGTGTGATCTGATTAGTCGATCGCCAGCACCATTTCCTGATAAGTCCGCAGTATAAAATTTGGAACAGGCATCAAGGTTTGTTCTGGTTCTAGACGTAAGCTCGGATAGTGACGAGTTAGTTCTTCTAACACTAGACGAATCTCCATCTTGGCAAGTGCTGCACCGATGCAATAGTGGATACCATAACCAAAGGTGAGGTGACTGCCTGCATTTTCCCGATGGATATCTAAGCGCTCTGGCTCAGGGAACTGGTCAGCATCATAATTTCCTGCCAAATAAGCAATCCAAACCGTGGAGTCTTTGGGAATCATTACACCACCAAGTCTGACATCTCGACTTGTGCGGCGAAATAGCCCGATCGCAGGATTACCATGACGAATGAATTCATCTATGGCAGCATTGATGCGTTCTGGATGGTTACAAAAGTAGTTCCACAATTCACGCTGATTTAACAGACTATACAGGGTATTACCGATTAAGGCGGCAGTTGTTGTATGCCCTGCCAAGACGAGATTCACCGTTAAACCCGCAATTTCCTCGTCACTCAAAGGTGATTCAGTCTCTTTTCTCGCCTTAATCACACTGCTAATCAGGTTCTCGGCAGGATGAGCTGCATAATGCTGCACCAGATTGAGCATGTAAGTATAGTAATCAACAATACTTTGTCCAATGCGTTGCTGTGCTTCTAGACTCAAGCCAGGGATCTGGATACTGACGTAATCCATACTCCAACGTCTAATATCAGGTGCGTCGGCATCAGGCACACCCATCAAACGGCAGATGGTCAATAACGGCAACTGATCACAGAAGGTTTTCATCACTTCTGTTCGCTTGTGCTGGCGGAGGGGTTCCAATAGCTTGTGAATTAATTCACGGATCTGTGGTTCCAGGAGGTTGAGTTGACGGGGCGTGAAAGCATGCTGAAAATTGCTACGAAATCGGGTGTGCAGCGGTGGATCAACGCTAATAAACGAATACCGAAGAACTGGATGATCCAGTCCACCCATGATCTTGAGCGCCTCTGGTGAAACCACTGCTGGTGCTGAGAAGGAACCTCCTGAGGTAAATGTTTCTATATCTTGCATTACGCTCTTGAGGTCTTCGTGGCGCGTCACAACCCACATATTCATCACCGGACTGAAAAACACGGGCTGCTCCGCTTGAGCCGTCATGAATGCTTTCTGGGGAGCTTGGCTGAAATGAGGCGTAAAAGGATTGAACTGCTCTGGCGATCGCAGGTGAGCAACGGGGCACTTCGAGGTTTCAGTATGTTCAGTGGACATGGCAAACTCCTATATTTCATGCAATCGTTTGGATTTTTTGCAAAATTAGGGAATCTTCAGGCTCATGATTCAAACGTTCGTTTAATATTAAAACGAATGTTTGATAAAAAAGCAAGTGTAAAATCAAGAGATAGGTTTGTCAAAGGTGAGCCTCTGGCTGAGAGCGATTACCTTTGATAAATATGGCGTTAACTAAAATCGACAAGATTGAATGGTGTGGCTGCTTCAACGACTGCGACAAAAGAACAAATTCTGACCGTTGCCGAGCGATTGTTTGCCGAGCACGGTTTTGCGGGGACAACGCTCCGCAATGTAGTGAGTGAGGCGGGGGTCAATCTGGCTGCCGTTCACTACCACTTTGGATCGAAAGAAGACCTATTTAGGGCAGTGGTGGCGAGGTTCGCCCGTCCAGTGGTGGAACGGGAGTTAGAGTTGCTCTTTGAACTCAAGTCAGGTTCGGAATTGCCGTCGATCGAAGCGCTTTTGACAGCGGTTGTGCAGCCTTCTCTTGAGATTCTGTCAAAGGAAGAGGATGTAAGATTGGTAAGGGCTAAATTTATGGGGCGTTGTCGAACGGAACCAGAGCCAATTCAAAGTATTGCTTATACAGAATTTGCGGTGGCGACAGAGGCGTTTTTGGATATGTTTCAGCGGGTGTTGCCGGAACAACCGCGATCGCAACTCGGCTGGAAGTTTGACCTGGTGATTTCAACGCTAGTTCGAGTGTTGATGGAAGCAGGAAAGCCCTACGCACTGCTCAAAAGCAATCGCTCTGAAGATATCGAAGCGGCAACCCAGCAGTTAGTTGCTTTTCTCAGCCCAGGGATGCGATCGTAACCTTTGCTAAGGAACGTGAATTAAATAAAACCGAACTTTTTTGTGGGAAGCGCGGCTGAGCCGCGCTTCCCACAAAAAAGTTTTAGGTTTTATTTAATCCTTAATCCTAAGCAAGCGACAAGAGATGAGTTCAACTATGTTTGCAGCAGATTGTCAGCCGCGCATCATGTCGCCCAGTGGCAAGGTTATGCTGTGTGGAAAGTTGGCGGTAAGGTATTTGCGATTTGCGATCGCAAAACCTCCAAAAATGAGACACAGGATTGAGATTGCAAAGAACACTCCTTCAGAAACGGTCATCATTTGCCTCATTGACTGTCCCATTCTTTAACTCCATCGACTTCAGATATAGCAAACACATTCGTTGACGCTTCATGAACTCTGAAATGTGAGTTCCTTCATGCATGAAGACGTGTCCCTCACTCAGTTAGCTAACAGCTAAGGTCAGCGGTTGCCAATAAACTGGAACGCAACACCGATCGCCCGTTCAATCCGCTGCACTGCCGTGCTAGCTGGAGCACGCACCGATCGCCCTTCAACTCCGCCTCACCGACAACCTTCTGGGTGTCTTTGGACTCGCCGATCGCTCCCCATCACTGCTCTCACTGGCAACCTCCTGGGTGCTTCCGTGCATCCCAGACAAAACTGAAACCACTGCCTCAACACACCATCTTCTGGGCGCTTTCAGGCTGACAAATAACCTCGAAAAACGAATGCAAGAACTCGATGCGGAGCCATCTGACGATCGCGGTCAGCGGTGACAGTTAACTCTCAACTACAAGAACGATCGCCCTCCAATCCGCTGCACCGGGGTTGTTAGCCTGTGAACTATCAACGACCTAACCTCAAACTCAAAACCGATCGCCATCAGCATGAGACACAGGGTATGGCTATAGCTACAAAAAATCCCCAGCATCAGCCAGGGATTCTATCAGGGTGCATCTACCACCCTATTCTTCGATCGCAGTCCTGACCCATCAGGACAGTATTGCTTAAAATGTGTTTTCAAGCAGCTTGAAAGGGTTGATGGACTGGACGCAAAGTGTCCAACCCATCAACTTTAATCACAGTCTAAGCTGCCTTGGCCAGTTGCAAAACGGCTCCTAACCCTGCACCCATCTCTTCTGGCGTGATTTTGCCATCTTTGTTGATATCCAGGGCATCAAACACGGCATCTGTGCCTAACCACTCTTCACGAGTGATAAAGCCGTCTCCATCCAGGTCATAAACCCGGAAGATATCTTCCGCAGCATGGTTGACCGCAACTTTGTTGCTGAGGCGAGACAGCCGTTCGGCTAATAGCTGCTCCAGGGCGATCAGGGCTTTGGTAAAACCGCTGATGCCTTCTTCCAGCTTCTCTGAGGCCATGCGATCGCTCTTGTGCATTTCCGCAAAGGTGGTCTCGTCAATCGAGATTTTTTCAATCTCCATTTCAGCAGCCTTACCAGGATCAAGTTTGCGGGGTAACTCGTCTTCAGTCTGCTGCAATTCAGCCAGCAGCGCTGGAGAAATGGTCAACAGATCGCAACCTGCTAGTTCAGTAATTTCGCCGATATTGCGGAAGCTGGCTCCCATCACTTCGGTTTTGTGGCCAAACTTCTTGTAATAGTTGTAGATGCGAGTCACAGAAACCACACCCGGATCTTCTGCTGAGGGATAGCTGTCCCGTCCGGTTGCTTTTTTGTACCAATCCAAAATTCGCCCCACAAAGGGAGAAATCAGGGTCACGCCTGCTTCGGCACAGGCGATCGCTTGGTGAATGCCAAATAACAGGGTGAGATTGCAGTGAATGCCTTCTTTTTCTAGAATTTCTGCGGCCTTGATACCTTCCCATGTGGAGGCAATTTTGATCAAAACGCGATCGCAAGAGACACCCGCTGCTTCATACTGAGCAATCAGATCCCGCGCCTTAGCAACTGTGGCCTCAGTATCATAAGACAGGCGAGCATCCACCTCAGTGGAGACCCGGCCCGGAATGATTTGCAGAATTTTCAAGCCAAATGCCACCGCCAAACGATCAAATGCGAGAGTTGCGACTTGCTCTGGTGTAGCACTGTCTCCCAGATCGGTTCTGGACTGGATCAAGGTTTGATCGACAATTTCTTGATACTCTGGCATCTGAGCGGCAGCAGTGATCAATGAGGGGTTAGTCGTGGCATCACGGGGCTTAAATTTTTCGATCGCCTGAATATCACCCGTATCAGCCACTACCACCGTCATTTCCCGTAGCTGTTCCAATAAGTTCTTCGCCATGTTCGGCTCCTCTAAGTCCTGTTCAAAGCAAGAGTAATCTGGGTAATGTGAGCCAATCGAATTGAACTCACTGCTTATCAAATAACGCCTCCAGCTTATCCCCAGAACTTCTCGTCTTGCTGAGAAATTGCAATTGTTTTCACAGTTCACCCTACTGCCATGCTATCAAATGGATGAAGGGTGAGACAGACTGCCGTATATACACAAATTCTATCAAACCCCTCTACTTTCCCTTTAGTAAGACGAAAAATCGGGATTTTTCTTTAAGGGAGGTCTTGTAAGACCCCAGTGAGAATGTCGAACAGTTGGTCGATGTGGTATTTTTGCATCATCAGCGGCGGGGAGAGAGCGATGATGTCTCCTGTGGTGCGAATTAAAAGTCCTTTTTCGTAGCACCGCAAGAAGCATTCAAACGCCCGAGCTGTAGGTTTACCTGGAATGGCTTCCAGTTCGATACCAGCTACCAGTCCTAAATTACGAGCATCGATTACATGGGGCAATCCTTTGCAGGCATGAACTGCCTCTTGCCAATCGTGGGCTAGCTCGTGAGCGTGTTGGAACAGTCCTTCTTCTTCGTAGATGTCTAAAGTTGCTAAAGAGGCAGCACAGGCAACAGGATGGCCCGAGTAGGTGTAGCCGTGGAAGAGTTCGATCGCGTTCTCTGGTCCATGCATGAAAGCATCGTAAATTCCCTGCCGGACAAATACTGCTCCCATTGGCACTGTGCCATTGGTAATGCCCTTAGCCACAGTGATCATGTCGGGTACAACCCCAAAATACTCAGCGGCAAAGCTAGTTCCCAGTCGTCCAAAGCCTGTGATCACTTCGTCAAAAATTAGGAGAATGCCGTGTTGATCGCAAATCGATCGCAATCGTTCCAGGTATCCTTTAGGTGGAATGAGAACCCCTGTAGATCCAGCCACAGGTTCCACAATCACGGCAGCGATATTGGAGGCATCGTGTAGAGCCACAATGCGTTCAAGCTCATCTGCCAAATGAGCGCCCCATTCTGGTTGCCCTTGACTAAAGGCATTGTGTTCCAGGTTATGCGTATGGGGCAAGTGATCAATTCCGGGGAGCAGGCTACCGAAAAATTTGCGGATAGGTGCCATGCCACCCACCGAAATACCGCCAAAGCCGACCCCGTGATAGCCTCGTTCGCGCCCAATCAGGCGTTGGCGCGTACCCTGCCCACAGATGCGATGGTAGGCGATCGCGATCTTCAACGCGCTATCCACCGCTTCGGAGCCAGAGTTAGCAAAGAAGACACGATTCAGGTCAGCAGGCAGCAGTTTGACGAGGCGATTGGCTAGCTCAAACGCACCTGGATGCCCCATTTGAAAAGCGGGAGCGTAATCCAATGTGGACACCTGTTTATGAATCGCTTCAATGATTTTGGGGCGACAATGCCCCGCATTGACACACCACAATCCAGCGGTGCCATCCAGAATTTGGCGACCGTCCTCAGTTGTGTAATGCATATCCTGAGCCGATACCATGAGGCGAGGCTTGGCCTTGAATTGCCGATTGGCGGTGAAGGGCATCCAGAAGGCTTCCAGTTCTGGGCGTGTGCTTGTGGGGATTGGTTCAGCCATAAACCTAAGCCTCGTCGGTAGATGAAGTCGCAGATTATAGCCATCATATCTCGATCTGCAATTCTTCCCAGTTCCTCTTTTCCTGTTATCACGTGAGTTCGATAATCGCCGTTTTGAGGGTGTGGCGCGACGCGCCACACCCTCAAAACGGCGGTTTTTTGTGGGGGTGTGCAACGAAAAACTGCTCAGCGAACTCGGGTTCGTCAGATCACTTGCTGTCTATTACCAACTGTCTACCGACTGTCTACAGGACAACTGACAACCCTATGAAATGGTGATATGTTACTCCTAACTGTTCGTGCTTCTTCCCTAGCAGCCCTGCTTAAAATGGCTGCTTTTTTGTGCAAAGGCTTGGGCAATTGTTTAACAAGACTTACGCAGCTAGAGGATTTGTGGGGCGCTTCACGCCCCACAAATCCTCTAACTTTCTTGGGTTTTCGCACAAAGTCAGAAACCGCTTGTCGAACTCGCGTCAATTCAGGAATAGGATGACAGTTTGCATTAGCCCCACCAGGAAACCCAAAATCCCTCCCAAATTGACGATCGCCTGCAATTCGCTTTTGACGATACCCTGAATCGCCAGTTCTAAATCCTGGGCAGAGGTTGCCTTGACCCGACTGATAATCACCTGGTCGATGTCAAGAATGGGAATCGCTTGAGCCACGATCGATTCTAGATCCCGCTCTAGATATCGTTCTAGAATCAGCGCTAGCTCCTGACTCACCTGATCGAGCGAAGTCTCCATCACAGATGAGGTTTGCAGACGATTGATTAAAAGGCTGGCAAAGTTTTGCCAGTCAACGGATGCACCCAGACCCAGAAAGAGGTCGGTGCCTCTGGTTTGCAGATAGTTCCGTAGTGTGTCGCGCACGGTTTTGCGGAGTTGGCGCACGGTGGAAATAGGCAGATTTTGCAGGGAGAAGTTGAGCAAAATTTCCTGAAGGCGGACTTTGATGCTGAGAGACGTGACTAATTCAGCAAGAACGGCATTGCAAGATTCCTTTTCATCCAGACAGTAGGTTCGCAGGCGGGTCAGTGCGTTTCGCACGCCAAAGAGATTGGCAACAACCCAATAGGTGCCACTGGTTTTCTCGCGAAAGCCTTCATCAATCACCTGGATATTGTAGTCTGTCAAAAAGTCTACGATCGCCTGCCGTAAAATATCAGGAGGTAGCACCACCCGCATCAGCCAATCTGATAGCTGATCGGCTTGCTGTGGCGTTAATTGAAACTCTAACAAAATCTGGTCAAATAACTGATTGATCTGAGCCTCTAAAAAATCAGGACGACGGGTCCAAACTTTGATCAAACGCGGCAGGGATTGACTAAAGAGATCTCTGAGGATGCTGGCTAGAATTCCAGCGGTCTTCTGCTCTTTATCCTCTTGAACTTGTTCCAGTGCCAGATTGAGCAGCCAGCGGATACCCGCCTGCGTGCGATCGGTTTGTAACAATTTACGGGCTAAATTTCGCAGTTCTTCTGGGGTCAGCAACGATCCCATAATGGCATCCGAAATTCGCTGAGCTAATCGTTCTTGATTCGCGGGGATCAAGCCCGGCGTGAAGGGTACTTTCCATTTGCCCAAATACAGTGGTCTGTAAGGGCGAAACAGCATTTGGATAGCAACATCATTGGTGAAATAACCGATGATGCCACCCGCAACGGGAGGGACAAACAAAGTCCAGAGCGTGTGAAAATCGAGGTTCAAGGTTGGTCGGGGAAACGTTGAGATCAAATGTGAGCTGGCAGGGTGAAACCCCTGAGTTTACTTTTGTGCGACTAACACTCCCATCATGCCGTTGGCGATCGCATAGTGGGTTACATTTGCAAAACCAGCGGCTTTAGCTAAATTGACCTGTTCTCGTCCCGTTGGAAACTGCTCCAGGCTGGGAGTAATGTAGGCATATTCCTCTTTTAGCCCAAAAAGCTGAGCAATGGGCACCACTATTGTCGTGAGATACCATTGCTGAAACGTATGAGTTGAGATGTGGCTGGGGCGATGAAAATCTAAAATGGCTACTTTGGTCTGGGGCTTGAGAACGCGATAGATTTCCGATAAGCTGGCGGGAATATCGATCACGTTTCGTAAACCGTATCCCATTGTGGCGGCATCAAAAAAATCATTCTCAAACGGTAGATGTAAAGCATCTGCCTCAACCCAGGTAATGGATGGGGCGTTTGTGGGCAGAGGGCGTTGGCGGGCGATCGCCAATTGAGCGGATGAAAAATCAACTCCGAACACCTGTCCTGTTGCACCAACCCGCTGTGCCAGTAGCCGAGCAAGATCGCCACTGCCACAACAGACATCCAGACAGGTTGAACCAATAGCAGGTTCACTCCATTTCACCGCCATCTGCTTCCAGATGCGGTGCTGCCCCAGACTGAGCCAATCGTTGAGATTGTTATAAATGGGAGCAATTTTATCAAACAGGTCCCGAACTTGTTGGGCAGAGCGCTCGTTCAATCCTTGATTCCTTACTGTGGCTTTTCTTCTATCTTACCGATAGGTGAACCTACCGGGTGATGCTGAGCGCATCCTAAAGCCAGTGCCACTTGTTGGACAGCAAGGTAGAGCAAATTTAATTATTCGGTTGACAAAGACTGGCGCTGTTGCCATTGCAAAGATAACACCGCCAAGACCTCGTGATGAAACAGCAATGGAAGCACCAGATGCAGTTGCACCCCGACCTGGCTGTATTGCGGCCGCAGCAGTTGGGAAAATTTTGGATCAGCATAAACGGCAAACTGAACTTGTTGAGACGCGATCGCCTGCTCTACGATGGGATCACAATTTAACCACTGCTCCGGGGGAGTTGCGATCGCAACGATAGATTGATTCACAGTTGATTGAGCCAAAGTCAGGGTGTTTGCTTCCACCATTTGCAATGTACAGATGTCAGCCTCAAAGGTTTGAGCAAAAGCGGTCGTCAAATACTTCAGGCAGGCATCTAGGTGCTCAACCTGACACGTCATTTGCATAATCGTGCTTAGTAAAGCGGTTTGAGCACAGGCTCTTCTTAAATCTTCGGCTCTTTGTTTGAATAGTTCATAAGTTTCAGCCGCTTTTTGCACGACAAATTTTAATTCGGTCGGGTCCCACGGCTTCGTAATGTATTTATAAACTTGCCCAGAGTTAATCGCTTCGACTAAATCTTCGACATCCGTAAATCCAGTTAGAATAATCCGAACGGTATCTGGAAATTGGGGCACTGTCTTACTCAAAAACTCAGTTCCCTTCATTTCGGGCATTCGCTGGTCGGAAATGATTACGGCGACTTCGCCTTCTGTTGCCAATAATTGCAGGGCTTCTACCCCGCTTTCTGCACGTAAAACATGGAAATCCCGGCGAAAGGTTCGGTATAGCAAATCCAAATTATCTGGTTCATCGTCCACCACCAGCATTTTGGGTTTCTTATGAGGCTCTAAGCCTGAAAATTGCTGAGCGAGATATTCAATCTCCGGGATCGCAGTGCCCATGAAACTTTTTCTCCTTAAGGAATTAGTGCTAACAAAGACTCATCCAAAGGCTCATGAAAGCTCCCTTCACCAATGCTGAGAAAGGGCAAAATGAATTGCATTGAATGTGCTCTTGATAAGTGTTTGAACTTTGTGGCGATGACCCTATGGCATTAAAACTCAGCAGCACCGTGCGATCGGCACAGCAACATTACCAACAATCAATGTTTGGAGAGGCAATTTAGCTATTTCCCATTTGACACCTGACAACAATTGGCAAGGCTATCTTCAGGACAGTTCTGTAGCTGCCTTAATGCTGTAAAACCCTTCGGCACGATTAAATCCTGCTGAGTTAAAAGTTAATAAAAAGCGAAGGTAGATAACAAAGCGTCAACAGCAGTCAACGTACCCTGAATATTACTGGTCAAGCATTGCAATTTTAGGGAATTGAGAAAACCCTATAACACTTATTCTACCTGTACAGGTAAAATGTCTGCCTGATAATTTTTTCTCAAATCGAAGTGTGACAACAGCTCCACTCTATTCTAGAGGCAACTAAAGGATGCCATTGGTAAAATGATTACATCAACATGAGTTCGATAATCGCCGTTTTGAGGGTGTGGCGCGACGCGCCACACCCTCAAAACGGCGGTTTTTCGTGGGGGTGGGCGCAGCCCACCCCCACGAAAAACACTCGTCGAACTCACGTTACATCAAGTATGACTTAGGGCATAGAGCGCTGCTGATTTAATGAACGCTGGAAAAGGGTATTTCTGCTGATGCCAATCAATGTAAGAGCGCTTGTAGTGCGTTTTGCGCTCAATATTTGAACTAGGGCTTATAGCACAAGCAAGAAACTTCTGAGCCAAATGTTGCGCTCTAATGGAGCCATGTAAGTTACTTTCACAACATGTTTTGAAAGCGGCTAGAGATTAAGTGTAGGCAATCAGCTACAGCGTAAATACTTCGAGTGGCATAAACTTGCCCAAAGATTAAGACTCGCCGAAGAAGATATCCGGTACGTCAACTATCAGTAACTTTGAGAGTAAAACTTTATCTACCTGTATGGCATCAGATCCAATTCCCCATTCGCCTCCCAGAAATCAGCGGGAGTTTCCCATGCGCTTGAATTGAGAAATTCATCTGAAAATGAACGGTGAGCCACATGCGTCATATAGCCCACATAGTGCCCCATTAGAAAGTAAACGGACATCATCGCTGCTGCTGCTGCTGAAACGAGAAAACCTGCCAACATGAGAGAAAACTCACGGTGCTGCACTGCTTCTTGCATGAGATGCAAGGACCAGGCAACCAGACTAACGACGACGATCAGAATGAGGAACATGTTTCGGGGAAATCAAGCGCTGCTGTGTCATGAATTGTAATATTTTCGATTGTAACAGTCTCTCAGGTTTGTGTCCTCCGTAGTCCAATTACTTTTATGTTCTCACTGGGACGTGGTGAGCGGATAGATATTGCTTAATCTCTGTCACAGTCAGGTGTCCATAGTGCAAAAGAGAAGCCAGTAGAGCAGCTTCTGCCTGACCTGTAGTGAGCGCTTGATGAATGTGGTGACAATTTCCTGCTCCTCCAGAAGCAATGACTGGAATTTGCACTTGTTCGGCAATTCGACGGGTCAGTTCCAGGTCATATCCAGCCTGAGTTCCATCTGCATCCATACTGGTGATCAAAAGTTCTCCAGCCCCTCGTTGTTCTGCTTCTCTAGCCCATTCGATCGCATCCCATCTTGTATTTTCTCTACCCCCTCGGACATAAACTTCCCAACCAGGTTCACTGGATTCTATCGGCTGGGGACGACGACGGGCATCAATGGCGATGACGATACACTGACAACCAAAGCGATCGCTAGCTCGGTTGATAAAATCAGGGTCGCGCACCGCAGCAGAATTTAGACTGACCTTGTCTGCCCCGGCTCTTAACAATCTTTTAATTGTTTCTAAGGATTGAATACCACCACCGACAGTCAAAGGTATGAACACTTGTTCTGCCGTTTGCTGGACGACATCAAAAATAATCGATCGGTCTTCATGGGTGGCCGTGATATCCAAAAACACCAATTCATCAGCACCCGCCCGGTTGTAAATTTGAGCCATCTCTACAGGATCGCCTGCGTCTTGCAGATTGACAAAGTTAATTCCTTTGACGACTCGTCCCGCTTTGACATCAAGACAGGGGAGGATGCGTTTTGCCAGCATAAATTTACCTGTTGGGGTTGATTAACTAGACTTTATCGGAAATTGTTTTGTGGCGCGGCTCAGCCGCGCCACAAAACAATTTCAAACCTCAGAAACCTTATTTCCGATTAAGTTTACTGTTTACGATATCAGAGGTAGGGGTGGGGAGAGGGATGAGGGGGAAGATGTTGTTAGCAAGCGGCTCCAGAGATTGGTAGACTGATGAGGCGTGTTAATTTTCTTCACCAAGTTTTGTGACTGGTTAGTGATGTGACTAACTGTGGCAGAACTGCTGATGGAATTTGCTGCAAGGTTGTGTGTGATTCATCTGGATCATTGGAGTAAGGATGGTTGTTGGAGTCAAGATGGAAATTGGTCAAAAGGTACGTTTGCGTCGCTTGCGAGATCGGGCACCCCAGGAAGTTGTGGCTAAGTTAGGTAAGACGGGCGTGATTCAGGGATACAAGATGCTGGATGGCAGTAGTGTGGGAGTAGTCGTTCAGTTTGAAGATCAATACTCCACCTGGTTCTTTGAAGATGAGGTGGAGGCAGTGCAATAGTAATCAGGGATCGGAAAAAATTGGGGAGAGTAGGAAATGAGTTTGGTTCTAACATTTTTGGGCAAAGGTGGTACAGGCCGATCGACGATCGCGATCGCCGCAGCCAAACAGTTAGCCAGTCAGGGACAGCGGGTTTTGTTTATGAGCCAAGATCCCAGTCCGGCATTGAATTTGCTGATCGGGGCTAACCTCAAGCCAGAGCCTCAGGAGTTGGCTCCAAACTTGCAGGCGATGCAACTGCAAACTACCGTTCTACTAGAGCGCAGTTGGGAAGAACTGAAGCGGCAAGAAGCTCAATACCTGCGAACTCCCTTTTTCAAAGCGGTTTACGGTCAGGAGTTAGGGATTTTACCTGGCATGGACAGCGCCCTCGCCCTCAATGCCATCCGTGAACACGAAAACAGCGGCCAGTATGATGCGATCGTGTTTGATGGCACAGGAGATCTAGCCACGTTGCGAATGTTGGGGATGCCGGAAATTCTGAGTTGGTATATCCGCCGTTTCCGGCAGGTGTTTGCCGAATCTGACCTGGGTAAAACCTTGTCTCCCTTTCTACAACCAATTGCTAGCGCGGTACTCAATGTCAACTGGTCAGGCGATCTGTTCTCTCAACCAGCGGCCAACCAGATGAATAGCCTGTTAGATCAAGGTAAAGCAGCGGTGGCTGACCCCAATCGGGTAGCCGCATTTTTAGTGACGACGGATGATCCAGGAGCGATCGCCACTGCCAGGTATCTCTGGGGCAGTGCTCAACAAGTGGGAGTGACGGTGGGTGGGGTCATCCATAACCAATTTCGAGGGAACGACGTGACGGCTGAATTTGGCCCTCTGCCCGTGTCTCGTATTCCCATCTGCCCCAGTTCTGATTGGCAACCCATCCTCAATGCCCTGCCTGATTTTAGTCAAGCTGCTCAAGCTCCCCGACCGATCGCCATTCGGGTGGCAGAGCGCTGTGTTGCTCTCTTTTTGCCTGGGTTTGACAAAAAGCAAGTGAAGTTGACCCAATACGGTCCCGAGGTAACAATTGAAGCAGGAGACCAGCGACGTAACATCCTTTTACCGCCAGAGTTAAGCGGCAAACAGGTGACAGGTGCTAAATTTCAGGATGGTTATTTAATCATTTCCTTTTAGGATAAGCAGCATCAATGATTGAGCGTATGGATTCAGTTAAGGTCATTTGCCCAACTGGGGTTTTTGATGGCACAAAAGTCGATGAATTTCATGCTGCCATTCAAACAGCTTTAGACAGCGGTGCCAAAACCTTCCTGATTGACTTAAAGGAAGTTACTTTTATGGATAGCACGGGCTTGGGTGTCTTGATTACGGGGCTAAAGACCGTGCAATCTGCTGACGGGCAGATGTATCTCTGCTCCCCTAACGATCAGATCAAAATTTTGTTTGATTTGACCAGCATGGACGAATTGTTTCAGATTTTTGCAGATGCCACTGAGTTTGCAAGGCGATCGCCCCAGTAGGCTAAGGCACAAATAGACATATGGTTTCTCCGCCTAAGCGTCAGGCAAGGGGCTTAAGCCCCTTGTTCAAGGGTGGGATGAACTTATGCCCTAGCCTACTAGATTTATCACCGAGTGCATCCCAGTTTTACGAGTGGCGCAGGTTTTGCCCGCGCCATTCGTAAAACCAGGGTTTAGAGATGGCAAAAGTCATACCAATTTAATGCGTAAACCCGACAGATAATACCTCTCCCAACCCCTTTGGCAAGTTCCAGAGACACAAGGATGCAGAGGTAGAGCCAGGCACAGAGGATAAAGGTTCAGATCAAGGTGGACTTAGCTAAATTCTTCTTTGGAATTCATGATTTCCCGAACCACTTCCCGATAGGGTTTGATCAATTTCCATTCTCCGCCGTAGATGTGGATTGGTTTGCCTGCCATATTGGATTCTGGAAATTTGACAGATTTGGGCACGGGGGTAAACACTTTGATACCCTCAAACTGTTCCTTGAGCATCCGCAAAACATCCTGGGTAATCAGGGTATTGGGTTCTGCCATTGTTGGTAACACGCCCAAAACTTTGAGGTTTGGATTGATCCGCTTTTTGACCGCATCGATCGTCTGTAACAATCCTTCCAGTCCTTTAATGGCAAAGAATTGGCACTGCACAGGGATGAGAAGCGTATGTGTTGCTGATAAAGCGTTGGCAGTGAGCAGACCCATGCTGGGGGGACAATCGATCAAGATATACTCAAAGCGCTGACGCATCGCTTTCAGGCGTTCTCGCAACACATGAAACCGTTCTTCTTGCTCTAAAAGCTCTTTTTCAACCGGAGCCAGAGAAATGTTGGCAGGGAGGACATGAATATCAAAGGGAGTAGAGACAATCGCATCTTTGATATCCACTTGCCCTGTTAGGACCTCGTAGCTGGTGGGTTGCCCCTCGACGATATCAATCCCTAACCCAGTCGTCAAATTGCCCTGCGGGTCCAGGTCAATCACCAGACAAGAGCCTTCCTCCGCCAATAGCCCACCCAGGGCGATTGCGGATGTGGTTTTGGCTACTCCACCTTTTTGGTTCGCGATCGCAGTAATCATAACTCATCTAAACACAGGCATTTGTCATTATGAGGCGCGTTTCTGCAAGTGTAACGCTGAATGGCTCATTTGTTCTCAGGCTCAAACCAGCCCAAACAACCTGCGGATGATAAAAGGGGATTTATTCAATTAATTTTTGGCGGTGAGCCGTTAGCCAGACAGATCTTCCCTAACAGTCAACGCCAAAGCTAGGAGTTAAAAGTCTTTAGGACTTGCTGAAGCCAAGTTCATGTTCGTCAGCATAGCGTTCCATAAAGCGGAGAAATCGTTCCCACTCGCCTGCACTTCGCATGATATGTACTGCTTCGATTGCTTCTGGCTGACCGTTAATAAACTTTGCTTTAACTTCTCGTGTAACAATTTCCCCCTCTTCGTCCACCATATACATGCCTGTGATGTCATTGACGCTTTCTGTGCTTAGCGCTCTCGGCTTTTCAAAGTAGAATGTAGCTGTACCACTGCTGCCATCTTTGGCGCGGGTTAGTCGCACATCGGGCACCACATCTTCAATGACTCCCCTGGAAAACTGAATCTCAGCCATAACCGTTTGCTTCCTGTTTATTATTTTTGGCTTAACCTATCGTACAACTTAAGAAAGTCTTAGATTTCAAAAAAATTGGGATCGCCTGAAATAAGTCCCGAATTAACGCAGATTTGGTAGTGCATTTTAATGATTGGTTACTTAAAAGGGATTGTCGCCAGTATTCAAAGGCTATCCAGCAGCAAGGTTGTGCTGGTTCTGGATGTGAATCAAGTCGGCTATGAGCTACAGGTCGTCCCTCGGTTGGCGAATGATCTGGTTCTGGGTGATTTAGTGCAAATTTGGACAGAATTGATTATGCGGGACGATCGCACTATTCTGTTTGGCTTTGCTTCAATGGCGGAGCGGGACTTGTTTCGGCAATTGGTCAGTGTCAGCGGGGTGGGGCCGCAGTTGGCCATCGCCCTGCTCGATACCCTGGGATTAGCCGATCTGGTGCAGGCGATCGTCTCTAACAACACTCGTCTGCTGGCTCGGACTCCCGGAGTTGGCAGTAAGACCGCAGAACGACTGGCCTTAGAACTAAAAACCAAACTAGCCGAATGGCGCTTGCAATCGGGTCTGCAATCGACACCCGATGCCACCCCAATAACCACGATTCAGGAAGACGTGGAAATGACCCTATTGGCTTTGGGATACACCAATACTGAAATCACCCAAGCATTGAGAGCCGTAGGACAACAGACTGCCCTGGCCAAAAATGCTGATGCGGAAGCCTGGATTCGAGAGGCGATCGCCTGGTTAAGTCGTTAAGACGTGGGTCTCTAATGGAGTGCGGTGAGGGAAGTTGTTGTGTTGCTGGTATTAACTCAGTCCCAGGATGATCTGCCGTTGTTCATACGCTCTAAAAACTTGCAAATCCTTTAAGGCATCTGGTGTAAAAGCAATTTGCAAGATTTGCTGGATTTGGATTAGAACTCGCGTCTTGAAAAAATGAGAATAGCGATCGCCAATACCACCACGGTGTAAAGCAACCCATAGACTGCATTTTCTGCCAACTTGAGCGCATCGGGTAGGAGTTGGAGACCATAAACGGCTTGATTTTTCAAATTGAAGCGCGACAGATCCGGCAGCACCAGATAAGCTCCCTGCATCACTCGACGAATATTCGGATCGGTGGCGGTTTCCGTCAATTTCAGCAAATCTTGGCTGAAGTGCCCCATGAGATACACGGCAAAGGTCAGCAATGTGGCCAGTAGAGAACTGGTCATGACTCCGAACAAGAGGGCCACTGCTGTAATCAAGCACAGTTTTAGAAACTGGAACAGCACAGCTATCCCAATACTGTCAATGGGGTAAGGCACCTGTTGGGAGGTCAATACCAGCATGTAAATGGCTGTCATAGCCAACAACAAGACTGCCAAAACGAGGGACAACCCGACCTGCTTGCCCAGGATTAATTCGGCTCGACTCAGGGGTTTAGCAGCTAACACATAAATCGTGCGCTTGTCAATCTCACGATTGATTAATCCTGTGCCGACAAAAATGGCTACAACCAGCCCCAACACCCCAATCGCCGCTAATCCCAAGTCCAACAAAATCTGGTTTTCCGTCCCCGCTGCTACATAGGGAATCAGCACATTAGCCAGAGCAAAACCAACGGCAAACAGCGCAATGATATAGAGAATGCGATCGCGAATCACTTCCCGAAAGACATTGGCAGCTACCACACCAACTCGGCTCCAACTGATCATCGCACTCCCACTCCATCTACGGCAGGTTGGCATTCAATGCGGCTAGAGGGAATGCCCAAGGTGGCTGCCCCAGTCACTCCAGAAACAGGAGAACGGGTAATCAAACAGACTTTTTCAGCATAAAATCCAGCCGGTTTAGAACTGGGGCCAAGCCACCAAGACTGGAAGCGCACCGTATACAATGGCGCTCCGGGAATTACTTCAGCGCGTAAATCCCACAATTGGTTTTCGGCGCTGCCTTCAGTGGGCAGAGCAGCCACCGCCTGAGCTTTTAGCGTCTCCGTTTCATTGCGAATATTTTGCAGCCACCGTTCCACGGCTGGCCAGGGGAGAGGCTCTAATTCTCGGCGCAAGACATTTTCCGTTTCGTTTAACAGTGCCAGTCCGCGTGAACTGGTTGTTGAGCCTTCAGTGAGTTTGACAACAAAGTTACTGCGGCTGAAGTCATCAATAATCAGGCTGGGGAACTGGTCTAGCCAACTCAAGGTGAGAAAGTGGAACTGCAACCAGCAACTCAGCAAGATGCTGTTGAGAATGGTAAAGATCATATTTTGCCGTGCAGCCACTAGCTTTTCATCAGGCTGAGCGTAGAACGGATTGACGAGGTCACGCTTGTGCTTGACAAATTTGGGGATAAGGGCGATCGCCGCTGAAAATAATGGCCAGGTGGTTAAACCCAGTGCCAGTCCATTAGGCAACCCATAGAAAACAAAGGCAGATACAAGTGCCCCAGTGACCCAAGGACCAATCCTGAACTCTAGCCCGAAAATTGGGTCTTTGAATGGCTCTTTAAAGGGCTTTTCAGTTCCCAAAGCCCAACCCACGCCCAGAATCAGAAAAATCCAACCGAGTCGTGCCAGGATCTCGCGCACATAGGGATTTGACACCACTAGAGCCGTCAGCCACGACAACACAGTCAGCAACAGGAGCATTTGCCAGGAAAATTCTTTAACCTGTTGTAGCCATGCAGATAGGGCCTTAAAAGGTCTGCTTAAAATATCAAATAAATTTTTGAAAAACTTATTCACGGTTATCCTTTACGTCGAGTTCAAAGCGCACTACGCATGTCCTGTCCTCACAATGGGCTGACCAACCCCCCTTGGAGAAAAATCCGCAGCAGCAACACGAGAGAGATGGCGCTGAAACTAAGGGCATTTCCTACCAAAACAGCGGTTGCTTGTCGAGTGGGACGACGCTGCCCTCGGAGGTTGCGGTTTGCCAGACTGTACCTCAGGTCTCTGGTTTGTGGGGTATCCTCTTGCGGTTGTTCCCCCAAAAAACTTTGTAATTGCCCTAAGGTAAATAGTTTCACCAAAAAACTGACAAAGAAAGTAATCAAGGCAGCGAGAACAATCCAGGAAACCAGACGATTGGACAGGCGGTCAAAAAAGATAAAATTGATCAGATCAAGCTTCGGCTCATCTGGTAAAAAAGGTTGAGCATTGAGAAAAATTAACCAACCAATCACAGTCGAAAATAGATTAATAGCCGTACTGTAAATAACACTTTTTTGCGGTGCGATTCTCAGGAACCGAAATAAAATATAAGCTTCGATGGCAATCGTAATCAATAAAAATAGAACCTGAAAAGCAATCATCCGCAGCGGCAGAATTCTAAATACATCTTGCAGAGTTGTCAGCATACCCATGATGTTTATTGCCTATCCCTCAAATCCATTCTTAACCCAATTTGGCCCAACTGCAAAATCACAGCGATCGAGTGCATTCCACCTTTGCAATTTTCTAGACCCAGTTTTGCCAGTAACATAGGCTGTGTCCACGCTACTGGCAAAATGGGTTGCATCCACAGCGATCGCCTGATCTAAAGAATTAGCCTAAACGATTGGCGCAAAATTGGCTCACTGGATTGAGACTATTTTAAAGAATTAATTGACTAGTAGTCTGGATGGTCTAGCTGGATGGGGAGCATGTCACCTTTGCATATTGCCCACCCTACGGGAAGAGCAAAGCTCTACATCCCCCAGCCGCTTCTCCCAGGTCGGGAGAAGCGGAGCCGGATTAATGGCGCTCTTCACCCTCAATCCACTCCATTGTCAACCTTCTTTTGCCCGTCTCCCCTGATTGAGCCTGAGACAGGAGTGACTATTTTCAATCCCTGGAATTAATTTAATTCAGCAGCATGTCTTCACTGGATTGAGAAACTTGCCGAATAGGGACATAGTTCTTAATGAAGAGTAAGCAATTCCGTTGGTCAGTGGTGCGCGTGTAAGTCAGTACATCGGCTATACGCTTCATCAGCTTCAAGCCGCGTCCGCTGGTATGACTTTGAGTCGAGGGGGGTAGAGACTCCAGCAAGTTGTTCAAGTCGATCGCAGAACCGTAATCCCAAATGCGGAACTCCAGGGACTCACTCAGCACCAAAACTTCAATTTCAATCAGAGTTTGCTTGGGTTTACTGCGATGAGCATGGCGTACTGCGTTAGTAAATCCTTCAGCCAGTGCCAGTTGGCACATCAGCCAAACAGTGTGAGGAATTGTTGCAGGCTTAAATAGATCAAACCATTCCAAAACTTGCACCAGAGCACTGAGATGGCTCTCAACTTGAATTTGGTTCTGTTTTAGTAAGTTCAATGGCAGTTGCCCTCTCACATGCATGTGGACAGATTAAACTAATCTTCATATCTCTTGGGCAGCAGTTCAGCCAGATCCAGACAGCCACCTCCAGGAACAACTCAGTCCAGACAAGTAGCTTTGCTGGTTCTCTGAAATCGCTGCTTTGCCATTCAATCTTCAGTTAACAAACGTTGTATTCCTAAAGAGGTAAAAAAGTCTGCGGTGCCAAAAACTACCAAAAAAATTTTCCTCTTTAGAATGAACCCCTTTTCTTATTCTAATTTTCCCATGCCAAAAGTATTAGTCATTGATGATGATCCGACAATTCAACTTCTTTTGAAAAAAGCGTTACACAAGCAGGGATATGAGGTGTTTTTGGCGCACGATGGAGATGAAGGTATCCTAAAAGCGCAGCAAATTCAACCTGCCTTAATCATTTGTGATTGGGTTATGCCCAAGATTGATGGGCTGGAAGTGTGTCGTCGTATTAAGTCTGACCCCAAGCTAACGACTACTTTTTTCATCCTGGTCACCGCTAAAGGAACTGTAGAAGACCGAGTCGAGGGATTGGATACAGGAGCAGATGATTTCTTAACAAAACCGATCGAACTGGATGAATTACAGGCAAGAGTCCGAGCCGGATTGCGACTACATCAACTAAGTCAGGATTTGCAAACTCAAAAGAAGATACTGGAACTGGAATTGACTGAAGCAGCAGAGTATGTGCGATCGCTCCTGCCTTCACCCCTCCAGGGAAAAGTTACCTTGAATTCTCGCTTCATTCCCTCTCGACTATTGGGAGGAGATTGTTTTGACTATTACTGGTTAGACCCCGATTTTTTAGTTATCTATCTGCTAGATGTTTCTGGACATGGGCTGGGAGCCGCCCTGCCTTCTATTTCGGTCTTAAATATGTTGCGATCGCAGTCCTTACCCGATGTTAATTTCTATCGTCCCCACGATGTCTTACGGGCCCTGAATGAAACGTTTCAAATGAATCGCCAAAATGAGAAATACTTTACCATTTGGTACGGTGTCTACAATCACAGTAAGCGGCAACTGGCCTATGCCAGTGCTGGACATCCGCCTGCAATTTTAATTTCTCCTTCAACCAACGGTTATCCTCAGGTCAAACGACTCAAAACACCGGGATTACCAATCGGTGTGCTAGCCGATACCACTTTTATCAGCGATCGGCAGGAGATTCCCAAAGGCAGCCAACTTTACATCTTCAGCGATGGCACTTTTGATTTTCGGGAGGCCAGAGAGCACGCTTGGGGTCTGGATGCCTTCGCCCACCAACTCGCCTCATATCCCACTGCTGATCTAGACCAAATCCTGGAAGCCATCAAACAGCGCACCTACACCGAATTGTTTAATGACGACTTATCGTTATTGCAAGTCAAATTTGATTAATCCATGCCTCGCCAACTCACTCTAAAAGAGACCGATATTTGCTTCTATCTGTCATGATTGCGGAGGGGTAGAAGGGCAAAATTATAGAGGGCACAAAGATGAGGAAACAGTTGCAACTCATCTCGCGTCTCGTTACCAAACTCTTGCTTAGGAAGCCAGCAAAGCGCTACGAGCTTCCCTGGTTAAGAGGAGGCTAGAGCTTCCCGCAAGTGGTTCTCAACCGCTCACCTGGGAACCAGGAAAAACGATTGAATTTTATTGCTGAATTTTCGGTTAAATTAATGGGTTATAGTTCTAGCTGAATTTGCTGGTGTCCCAAATGAGCATATTGGTTGGCAAAACCTTACAAGGCGGCAAGTACACCCTGAACGAAGAACTGGGCAGGGGGGGATTTGGCATTACCTTCAAAGCCACCCATCATTATTTGCATCAAGTGGTGGTGATTAAAACGCTCAACGAGTTAACTCGACAGGAGCCAAACTACGCCGATGTTTGCCGCAAGTTTCAAGATGAAGCCCGCCGACTCGCCCTCTGTTCACATCCCCACATCGTCCGGGTGAATGATTTTTTTATTGAGGACGAACTACCTTACATGGTGATGGATTACGTTGCAGGGCGCACTTTACAAGAAGTTGTCTTTCCTGACCAACCGTTGCCTGAGGCTCTGGCGATTCACTACATTCGACAAATCGCTGCTGCTCTGGAGGTGGTTCATCAAAATGGACTGCTACATCGTGATGTCAAACCTGAGAACATTTTATTGCGGCAGGGCACCCACGAGGTCGTCTTAATTGATTTTGGGATTGCGCGGGAATTCACCCCAGATCAATCACAAACTCATACCAGTATGATTTCCGAGGGTTACGCGCCGATCGAACAATACCTTTCACAAAGCAAACGCACTCCAGCGATGGATGTGTATGGTTTAGCAGCGACGCTGTATGCGCTGCTAACGGCTCAGGTGCCTGTGCCCTCGGTATTGCGCGATCGCCAACCCATGCCAGCCCCTCAGAGTTTGCGGTCTGAACTCAGTCCGGCGATTAATCAAGCGGTATTGCGAGGAATGGCGATCGAACCTCATCAACGCCCTAAGACAGTACGAGATTGGTTAGCCCTCTTACCCAACCCTCAACTGAAATCAACTGTCACGCCTCAAGCCCGAACCTCTACAACAACCGTTGCCACGGTGGCAGTCGCCCCAGCCAATCGGTTGGCGACTCCAGCCCGCCGACCTGCCAAAGGGCATCCTAAGGCAGCCCGCGTTCTGTCTAAACCGCCGCTGAAACCTTCTACCAGTGCTCAACCTGGTCAAATGGGAGAAAAAATTTTGTTATTTGGCGGACTGTTTGTCATTGTGGCGATGGTGGTTGCTGGATTGACGATCGTGCTGAAACAACCCTCATCCGAACCGGATTCGCCCCCCGTGAGTCCAATACCGTCCTTGAATTTTGAGCCAGATCGCCCAACCCAACGACAATTTGAGCCACTTAATCCTAGCTCATCTGATACCGCACCCGCTGACCAGACATTGCCCGATCAGGCACCGCCAGAACGAGAACGACCAGAGCGCGATCGCCCTGCTCCAGACCCAATACCAGAACAGATTGAAACCCCATCAGACCAGCAGAGCGATCGCCCTACTCCTCTACCGACCTCGACCCCAGACTCCTCTCAGCCCTCTACAATCTCACCGGAACCTGTTGAACCCGCTCCGCCTGCTCCTCTGCCAGCCTCACCCCCAAGTGTTGAGCCTGCTCCTCCCCTGATTGAAGCTGTTGAGGAATCTCCTGAACCTGCTCCCCCCTCACTAGAGAACGCTCCAGACTCTGACAGTGCTGGCACCTCTGAGACCCTCCCCTTAACCTCTGAAAGCCCCAATTCGGAATTGCAGCCTCAAACTGAATAATTGGCGTTGCTGATTTTAAGGATGATTTTGGGCGTGAAACCAAGGTTTCACGCCCAAAATCATCCTCCTATTCAGCATTGCTGAATAATTTAACTGGCATAGTGCTAATTGGGCGTATCACTATCTCAAAAACCAGGGCAAGAGAAGATAAATCCATGATTAAACTTCTGCTTCAAGAGCGGGAAGGCGGCGCGACCGCATGTGTCGCTTAATTTATCTTAACAGGTGACTGGATAGAGGTTTTTCTATGACCTGGTTGAGTCCGGCTGAATTCAATAATTCTTCCCAATCGCTAATTAAAGTTGCGTCATTGGGTTGACTGCGCCGTAACTCCAACAAAATGGCGAAGGTGTCATGCCAGATTCCATTGGTCGCATAGAGATGGGAGCGATCGCGCAGTGAGGCTTGTTGGAGTTGAGTAGCTAATTCGGCAGGTACTTCAACCCGTTGAATGCCAGCACTGATAAAAACATCTTGAGTGCGATCGTCTGGTTGGCAAATGAGGGAGAAAAACCACTCGTAAGTTTTCCCCACTTCTAAAGCAGCACCGGTCTCAGGCCAGGTGAAGCTAACAATACCTGATGGTGGCACAGGCACAACGGAGTGGTAAATTTCGTTTTCTTGCAGGTCACGAACTAAAATCTCTGCGGTTTGAGCGTTGGTCGCTGGAACATACCAAAAAAGCGTGGGATGTCCACTGGTCGTCAACCCCAACGTTGTTGCAGGTGTTAGCGCCAGCAGCATATCTGCTTCCTCAATGCATCCGCTGCGAGCCGCTCCACCCACAGTTTGAGCAGGTGCCCCTCGATTGGGGGGACGAAAGGTTTGACTGAGGTGCCAGGTGTCTGAAGTTATGGAAAGAGGCGCAGAACTGGTATTTCCCACCAGCCCTTCAGCAGCACTACCGATATCCGCTGGCAGCACAAGGAAAATCCCAAAGAGAACAAAAGGATGGAGTCGGCTCATTTGTTTGTTTAATCCACGGTTTAATCCACATTCTAAATCAGCGACTTAAAGTGATCAGCCTTCTCACCTGACAGCAATGATTGATAGAACTGGCTTAACCCCGGATTTCAAGAAACATTGAAGGCAATGAGTAACGCAGCCTGAATCAGTTTTTCAGGGGAGTTGCCCTGCTTCAGGGTTTAAAGATTTAACAACGAGAAGGGCGAGGTAACATCAACGGCTTGCCCACACTATCAAACTGACCCCGCACCATCAAATAGGAATCATCTCCCTGTAATTGAGGGATGGGTTCAGCCTGGATATTTAGGCGATCGGGACTGAAATAAATCACAGCTTGTTGAATAGTTTGAGGAATGCGATCAAGAATCTCAATGAATGAACACGGTTGTTTCCAGACAAGATCATGTAACTTGAGTTGAGCGTTTTCTATTGCCATCACAGCAATTAAATCCAAATCCTCAGCGTAATACAACGGATTATAATAGGACTTACGCATTGACAGAAATAGAGAGATGTGAGTCATCACGCTGAGGCGGGTTCTGAGCGGTTTTTCAGGATGAATTGTCGAATCACCGGGATAAATAGCTGCCTGGATACCTGATATAGGT
>Ga0224723_1000249_pt1 | contig 37534 bp, 33 predicted proteins | sample Balambano_FR2_Me_FD_161647 | JGI IMG/M metagenome (GOLD analysis project Ga0224723, IMG submission 161647) | Freshwater sediment microbial communities from Lake Towuti, South Sulawesi, Indonesia - Balambano_FR2_MetaG | ecosystem: Environmental > Aquatic > Freshwater > Lake > Sediment | place... | reverse complement strand
GGCGCAGCGTGCCTGGGGCATACGCATCAACTGGATCATCACGATGGGACGTGAAGAGCCGCGCCGCGCTGAAGAGACCATCCGCTGGGCGACCACGATGGCAGCGCGTAAGGGCGGCATTGTGGCTGTCGGTTTGGGCGGGCGCGAAAGCCTGCTGCCCGTTGGTCAGTTCGAGCGCCCCTTCAAACAGGCGGAAAAGCGTGAAGTTGCCCGCGTTGTTCGTGCAGGTGACGAGCAGGGCGCAGAAGGCATCCTCAGTTCACTGGCAGCATTGGTGCCGAACCGCATCCTTGATGCGCGCGGCGCGGCGGATTCGCCGGAAGTGCTGGAGAAGCTGCGCGAAGGCAACGTTACGCTTAACCTGAACCTGTCACGCGCCCTCAAGCATGGCTGGGTCAAGTCTCTCAACAATTATCCTCTGCGCGCCTTGTATGATGCAGGTATCACAGTCACGCTCGGCAGCGATATGCCGTCCCTGTACCAGACCTCGCTGGTGGGCGAATACCAGAAAGCGCTCGATAACGAACTCGTCACGCTGGACGAGCTGGACGAGATCGCCCTCAATGCGGTACGTGCCAGCTTCCTGCCTGATGACGAGAAGGCAGCGATGGTTGAGACATTCAAGGCGGAATACGCAGGTCTGCGCGAGCTGGTAGAGGCGTAGACCACTACCGCACAACCGAAAGAGGTAGCAGATCAAGGAGCGCTACCTTTTCGGCGCTAAATGTTTAATCGATTGATTCGACCCATTCCATCCCTTGGATTTCCAATGGGCTATATGGGATACGCATCACTTCAGTTTGTGATGCAATGTGGTAAATCGTGGTCAACCTTGGTACCGAAAACTGATTCTGTGGCGAACCCTCACTAAACGCAATCCACTCTCCATCAGGAGAAACAGAGTAATTATTATTCAATCCATTGTTGTGGGAGCCAAACGTCAATTCTCCCACCAGCGCCCCAATGGCTGCATTCACCTGATAAAATCTCAAGTCAGCACTACTACGATCACCGTAGCTGATGATTAGATCGTAACTATCTCTGTAGAAAGCTTCAACTCTTAAGTGATGAAAATTTCTTGGGTCGAGGGTCAAAATTCTCGTTAGCTGATCAACTCGACCATTGAACAAGTCTATCACCATTACATCATGGCTTCTAATCGTTCCATCTAGGCTTCGACTTGGACTACCGAAAATTCCCAAACACAGGAAACTAGCATCAGTAGACAACAGTACTTTCTGAATGAAAGGTGTTTCAACCGTAAACTGATGTTCAATGTTACCACTTGTAGCATCAAATACAACAACAGTACTGGGGGTTGTGCTAGCAAAGACATCAATATGTATGTCATTGAATTCGGCGACTAAAGTTTGACTTTGCGAATGCCAAACATATCTCGCTAAGGGAATCGACGCTTCGTAGATTGGGCGCACATTGCCACGATTAAGATCGACAAGAGCTAGTTGGGATATTTGTGATCCCATAGCCCCACCGACAGCACTACTTAGCAAAAGAAGAGTTCCTTCTTCCAGTACAATTGCCTGACCTCTCGGCATAAAACGGAGCGTGCATACTGTGTTCGCTCCAAGTTGAAACTGAACGAATTCCCTTCGGCGCTCGCTATAAATCGCTATAAAGTACACATACTCCCCAGACGAGGAATAATAGAGCAAGGAGTCAAGCTCAAATTCATCCCGAACAGCGATATCGCGAATAGCTTCCAGTACGTCGTTCCTGAATACCATGTTCGAAGTTCTCGAAGTAACTGACCAGGGGGCAGGCATCGACATGACAGGATCTAAGAGTGAATAATTTATAATTCCGTCGGACAAATTCCCGTACTGCACACGCAATGCAAGAAATGCTTTTTGACCACCGATGATTTTGCTCATCAATGACAATCCAAAAAACATGAGCAGCAATAATCCAACAATTTTGAATAGTGGCAACACAATGCAACCCTGTTTACTAAGCGATCAACAGTTATGTACCAGTTTATTCACCACGTCTCAGCAAGTGGTGGTTTAATGTCCACAATCAGTTATACGTGACTCTTAAGGAAATTTTGTAAAGTGCAAGCAATTCTGCCTCGCGCTCGGCAGTGATGCCCGCCTGTAAAGCCGCTTGTTCCGCTGCCGGGCGCGAGCGATGCCATCCGAACGTATCAGCAACGGTCGTTGCCAGCGAGCGGAACGTCAGCCCGTCCGCGACTGCTTTATCGACTCGCAGCCGGAGCGGCGCGTCATGCCCCTCCGGCACCCACAATGGCATGTCGCGGAACGGCTGGACTTCGTGCGCTTGCAGATAATCTTCACTCGCCCATGTAAACTGTGCATCAGACGCGCTCACCGTGCAGCACGTCTCTAACACTTCGCCCATCTTCAGCGGTGCGGCAGGACCAGTTACGTTGTAAATTCCGACTGCCCGCGCTTCCGCCATGCGGATGATCCACTCCGCCTCATCCTGCACATCAATAAACTGCACGCCCGACGACGGGCTATCCGGTGCCAGTACCGCCCCGCCCGTCGCCACACGCGCCACCCAGTACGTAAAGCGATCCGTCGGGTCATGCGGACCGACGATCAACCCCGACCGCACTTGCAGCACGCGCCCCGGCAGTGCTGCCTCTGCTGCCTGCTCACACAACACCTTCAACCCGCCATACGTAGCCCCATCCACGACTTCGGTCATTGGATCATCCAGCGTCGCCAGCGGTCCGCTTTCGTCGCTCTCCGGCTGCAGGGCGTCGCTGTAAACTGAAATTGTAGAAATGAAGATGTAGCGATCAACCGCATCCGCCAGCCGTACTGCTGTCAGGCGCACATGACGCGGCACATAGCCACACGTATCAATCGCCACATCCCAGCGCCGCCCGTTCAGCACGTCGTGACCTTCTGCCGTCTGGCGATCGCCCTGCAACTGCTCGACATTTGGGAACAAGTCGGCATTCGTCTTGCCACGATTGAACAGAGTCACCTCATGCCCCGCTCGTAAAGCAGCCTCCGTCAAATACTGCCCCAGAAAGCGTGTGCCGCCGATGATCAGGATATTCATTTGATACCCTCGACAATCGCGCGCATCCAGGGTAAATGTTCAGCGTAATGTTCAAACGTGTCGCCACTTACCCAGTTGATGACCGGATCAGTCCGGTGATCGCCCGGTATGTAGTGTTGGTACGGACGATACAGGTCGTCATCGCTCAGCGCCGCCAGCTTGCCCATCAGCTTTCCATGCACTGTTTGGAAACGCTGTTGCACATCTGCATAGGGCAGTGACACAAAGTGCTGACGAATGATCTCATTGATCGCGTCAAAATCGTGGCTATCCCATACATCCTGCGGCACGCCGGAATTTTCCGCGCGTGACCGCCCCTCAAACAGCGCATTGATGCTGTCTTCCCACATAGCAAGGTGCATCACATGATCCTTAACGGTCCATCCGGCTGCATCGGTCGGTCCGTCAATCTGATCCGGCGTCAGCGTGTTCAGATACGTATGCAGTTCATTCCACGATGTCTCGATCAGCGATAGTAACTGCGCCTTACTGACTCTGCCCTCTCCCGACTCGGCAATCGCGCGCATCCAGGGCAGATGCTCGGCGTAATGCTCAAATGTTGTCCCTTCAATCCAGCCCATTACCGGTGACTCATTGGTTGAGCTGATGACATAACTATTGTACGGGCGATACAGATCGTCGTCACTGAGTAACTTGATACGCTCAACCAGACGGGCATGAGTGTCCATCGCCGTTCGGATAACCGTATTTAGGGTCATTTCCCGATGACGTTGGTAAATCACAGCGTTGATCGCATCAAGACCGCTCTTCCAGACTTCAGCATCGATCTGGAGGTGATCGCGGGCGGGAATACCGTTCAGCACCGCTAACATCCCGTCTTCCCACACTGCCAGATGGATGATGTGATCCTTGATCGTCCAGCCGCCAGGATCGGTCAACGTGAACAGCACGGTTGGCTCCAGCGATTTCAGATAGGTATTCATCGCTTCCCAGTTCGCATCAATACGCGCGAGAAGCTCGGTCGTCGTCAAACGTTCATTGGACATAGGATTACCTTTTCAGAACAACCATCTTGCAAACTCTACCGCGTGGAACCCGCTTAGGTTTAAATGCCGAGTGCAGGGGTGACTATGCCACATCAGGACTTATCCTCCCCGCGCCGCAGCCCGAACACAACTTCATCACCCGCAAGCTGCATAATCGCCCGTCGCCAGCTATCCGCCTCCGCACCAAACGGTTCATCAACATTGTTTGGACTGGTGCGATGCAGAAACAGGGTCAGTTCGTCCTTGAGCAGCTGCCACAGATGTATTTGAACTTCAATTGCCGTCTTCACCAGCATTGGATCGCGCAGCGCCCGCAGCAGCAGCCGAAAATGTGGCAGGCACAATCCTTCGCTGACCCGGTACGCTTCCTGCATATCCGGCTCGCCAAAGTAGGTGGCAATCGTTTGGATGTAGTTTTTTTCCATACGGTCTATGTGTGCGCAACACATGCACGGCTGCGTCGGCTCAAGCGCATCTGCCGCACCATTGCTGCGCGGCTGCGCAAATGGCAGGCGCAGCCCTGGTACGATCTGAGTGCTAGTATCCACCCGTGCAATCAACTCATCCAACACCGCCTCGCACAAAACGGCGATGTCCTGTGCGCGCCCTCGAAACGTGATCATCTGCCAGGCGTGCGTACTGCACAAGAGCCGCGCCGCGCGCACGCTCTGCTGCACCCCAACATCCATAATATTCTCGTGAAAAAGCAGGTCAAGAAAGCGGTCGCCATCCGCTTTCAGCAAGCGGCAGACCGGACAACCTGTCTCTGCAAAGGCATCCAGCAAATCATGATAGTTTAACGGCTTCACGAAGGTAACTTTTGCTCTGTTTAATCTTGGCAGAGAAATGGTATCATCTACAGTACTATGATGCGAATCGTGATCGACACCAGTGTCTTTACTTCAGGGCTCATTTCATCGAGAGGTGCGTCCCACCTCCTGTTACAAGTACTCCCTTCACAGAGTTTTGAAATCGCTCTCTCGGTACCTTTAGTGATTGAATACGAGGCAACAGCGAAACGACTTTCCGGGTCCAAGATTTCGCTCTCCGAGTCTGAAATTGATGATGTGATTGACTATTTATGTTCAATTGCGAAGCTGTTTCCAATATACTTTCTGTGGCGACCACAGTTGAGTGATCCCAATGATGATCTGGTATTGGAACTGGCGGTCAATTCCGGTAGCAGCCATATCGTCACGTTTAACGCAAGGGACTTTGCATCTGCAAAACACTTTGCGATGCAAGTGATAAGTCCGCAGGAGTTTCTACGGTTGATAGGAGCAATCCAATGAGCGCAATTAACCTTCGCCTGCCAGAGTCTTTGCATGAGGCAGCTAAATCAGCCGCACGGCGTGAACAAGTCTCGCTCAACCAGCTCATCACTCTGGCGTTAGCGGAAAAACTTTCGGCACTCATGACGGAAGATTATCTTTTGTCACGAGCGGAAAAAGGCAATCTGAACAAGTTTCAATCGGCACTTTCCAAAGTCAGCGATACCGAACCAGATGAACAAGACCGTTTGTAGGAACTATACGCACGCCATCGATCACAAAACAACGACTGCCCTACCCTCCCTGTTCGCATGGTAAACTTCCGCTATACTGGTTGCAAACGCTACCCAAGAGAATCGAACTTCTATGCCCGATACAACCAACCAGATGCGCCGCGTGCCACCCCAAGCCAGCAGCAATGCCCATGTGGATGTGCGCATTGTGCAAGATGTGGCGGAACGCATCGCCCACAGCGTCAGCCAGGTCATCGTGGGCAAGCGCAACGAAATCCGCTTGACCATACTCGGCTTGCTCGGTCAGGGACATATCCTCATCGAAGACATCCCTGGCGTTGGCAAAACGATGATGGCGAAAGCGCTGGCACGCAGCATTGGCGCGTCGTTCAGTCGCTTGCAATTCACGCCCGATATGCTGCCATCTGATGTGACAGGTGTATCGCTCTTTAACCAGAAAACGCGCGAATTCGAGTTCCGCGCGGGTCCCATCATGGCACAGATCGTGCTGGCGGACGAAATCAACCGCGCCACACCCAAGACGCAGGCGGCATTGCTCGAAGCGATGGAAGAACGCCAGGTGACAGTGGACGGCGTCACGTATCAGTTGCAGGAACCTTTCCTGATACTGGCAACCCAGAACCCAATTGAGTACGAAGGCACATTCCCGCTGCCGGAAGCACAGCTTGACCGCTTTTTCATGCGCATCCAGCTCGGTTACCCGACGCCGCAGGAAGAACTCACCGTCCTCACCGCGCAGCAGCATGTGCATCCGCTGGCAGCCGTGCAGCAAGTCGTTACGGTGCAAGACCTTGTGAACGCACAGCACGTCATTCGCGAAGTCTATGTGTCCGATGAAGTGAAGCGCTACATAATCGATCTGGTCAGCGCCACCCGCAGACACCCCGATGTCTACCTGGGCAGCAGCCCGCGCGGTTCACTCGCGCTTTTCCGCGCGACTCAGGCACGGGCGGCGATGGCAGGGCGAGGTCATGCTATTCCCGATGATGTCAAGGCGCTGGCGGAAGTCAGCCTTTCCCATCGCATCATCGTGCGCCCCGACGCACGCATCAACAACGTGACCGCCCGCGCCATTGTCAACGACATCCTCGCCCAAACGGCGGTGGCGGGCGCAAGCCCCTGGCAATAAGTCATGCCCAATCGTCGTAATGCCATCTACGGACTGCTGATCGCCAGCCTGATACTCGGCTTGCTGACCGGGCGCGCATTCTTCTTCAATCTCGCCTACCTGTTTGGCGGGCTGCTCGCTTTCTCACTGCTCTGGGCATGGCTGTCTGTGCAGTGGATCGGCGTCAGCCGACGCACACGCAGCACCCGCGCACAGGTCGGGCATGTGTTGGAGGAATATTTCACAGTCACCAATCGCTCGATATTGCCACGCCTCTGGCTGGAAGTACGCGATCATTCCACGCTTGCCAATCACCGCGCCAGCCATGTCGTCCCATTGATGTCGGGACGCAGCACCTATAGCTGGAAGGTGCAAACGCCCTGTCAGGTACGCGGCGAATTTCAGTTAGGACCCATGACGTTTATCAGTGGCGATCCGTTCGGTTTGTTCGTTTATCCGCGCCGCGTCAATGCCACGTCACGGGTTGTCGTCTACCCGATGAAGGCGCATGTCAACCACTTTCCACTGCCTGCGGGCGTCCTCAGCGGCGGCGATGCCCAGCGCCAGCGGACGCACGTCATCACAACCAACGCGACCGGGGTGCGCGAATATGCCAGCGGCGACAGTTTCAACCGCATTCACTGGAAAACCTCCGCGCGCCGAGACCAGTTGATGGTCAAGGAATTCGAGCTAGATCCGTTGGTAGACATCTGGCTGTTTCTTGATCTGGCGTCGTCTACACTGGTCGAGGAGCCATCCGTGCGCCGTATCAATGGTATCGGACCTGTAGTCCCCACCAGCAGCGGCATCCCGCCCTCCACAGAGGAATATGCGGTCGTCGCGGCTGCGTCGCTGTCACAATACTTTCTCACTAGCGAACGCGCGGTTGGTTTTGCTGCCTACGCGCCGGGGCGCACGATCCACCAACCGGAACGCGGCGCTCGCCAGACCAACCGCATTTTCGAGACGCTCGCGATTGCCCGCAGCCTGAGTAACCACACACTTACGCACCTGTTGACTTTGGAAACGCCGTATCTGGGGCGCGGTACCACACTCATCCTGATCACAGCATCGGTTGAAACAAAGTGGGTAACTGCCGCCCAGATGTTGACGAGCAAGGGTATCCGCCCCGTTGCCATACTGATCGACCCCGTATCGTTTGGCGGCGCACAATCTGCCGAGCCGCTGCGTTCGATGCTGCGCAATGCGCGTATCCCCCATACCATTATCCGCAAGAACGACGACATCGGCGCAGTCCTGAGCGCAGGAACGACCTAATCGGTCTTAACATGTTCCCATTCATTCAATGCGTCCTTCAACGACAGCGAGACCACTACACTACTGCCAGTTTCGATGTCGATCCCTGCTTCCACTGCTTGATGCAAGGATAATACCTTGTTTAGAATTCGCATTCGATCGTCATCCCGATACCGATCAAAATTAACTGGAAGTTCAGCGTAATCTACTCGTTCTAGCCCGTACAAGCCATTTTCAAAGACGGTATGGTATGGAGTTGCGAAATCTATGTTCAAAGTGTCATCGCCATTAAGGTGCACTTTCATAGTCGGAATCGGATCGTCTACGTCAAATTCTCGCAATCGGAGGAACGTATCTGACAGCGAAGGACGAGGATCAACAATCATGACACGATACGGGTGTGGCTCAAAGTCTGAGGTAAATGCAGGGCGCGCCACATAAGGGGGCAGTCTGCGAATGGTCGGTGGCGATTCGTGCAAGAAATCTACTTCGATAAAGACAATACCACTCTCAAGGATTTTCGTGCGCTTTTCGAAATATGTCGCTGCATCTTGACCACCGGGTTTATTGGATGGCGATAGCACTTCAATCCAACATACAGGGCTACCCTCGCCTGCACCCACTTCGTATATTCGGATAGCGTTGTAAGGCTTCTCCGCGACTGGCTCTATGTCGAGTGCCTCAATCGGCAGTACAAGTTCGCCCGTCTGAGGAGCAAGTGCCGTAGCAGATGTGCGCTCATAACGTTGCGGTTCGCGGTCGTAAATCGAAATATCAGAACGAGGGCGCGTGATCTCGACGAAATAGCTGTCGATGCGCCGAACTTGCAGGGACGAATCGAAGTCAGCAGTGTAGCCCATTGGCAGAAGCTGACGTTTTAACGCATCACACAGATTAACCATGTAGCGTGTATGAAACTGCGTCCAGCCCCCATATTTCTGGAAGTAGCTGTGTAAATGGGCGTTAACACCACGATATTGATTCTTGACCGAACGGATCGCCATCATGCGCTCCAAGACTGATTTGAGGCATTTGCTCATCATTGTACAACGAAGCAGCTTCGTGTATCTTGAACCCGTTATCGCCTGCGCACAGGACACACAACTCGCATGTCTCAGCCCCACCAACGCAATTATCTCTATCTCGCCGTCTTCTTCAGCGGCATGACAACGCTGGCGGTCGAAATCACCGCCTCGCGGCTGCTGGGCAGCGTCTTTGGAACAAGCAATCTCGTTTGGGCAAATGTCATTGGCTTGATCCTGCTGTTTCTTGCGGCGGGCTACTTCATCGGCGGTCGCCTCTCTGACCGTCATCCGAGTGCAGCCACGTTCTATCGATTGCTCCTGTGGGGCGCATTCTTTAACGCTCTCGTGCCGCTCGCTGCCCGTCCCGTGCTGGCAGTCGCCGCCCGCGCGGTGCAGGGAATCGAGGCAGCGCTGGCGGTCGGTTCGTTTGTCGCCGTGCTGGTGCTGTTCGCCGCGCCGATTACGCTGCTCGGTATGGTCTCGCCGTTTGCCATCCGTCTTGCGCTGCACGACAGCGACGCGAACAAGGTCGGCGGCATCAGTGGACGCATCTACGCCATCGGCACGCTCGGCAGCTTGATCGGCACGTTCATTCCGGTGATCGTTGTTGTGCCGCTGCTCGGCACATTCGGCACATTCCTGCTGTTCGCCGGGCTGCTCTTCATTGTCGCGCTCATCGGCTTATGGCTGCATATCGGCACACACGCCTTACGATTCGTCTGGATGTCTGTCGTCGTCGCGCTGCTGGCGCTGCTGGCGCTCAGCCAGCCCGTGCGCGCCGCACTGCCGGGACAAACCATCCTTTACGAGGACGAGAGCGCTTACAACTACATCCAGGTTGCCGAAGATGCACAGGGCTACCGTTATCTCTATCTCAACGAGGGGCAAGGCGTTCACAGCCAGTGGCATCCCACGCAGATCATCTACGGACGCACATGGGACTACTTTCTCGCCGCGTCGTATTTCAACAACCCACCTTACACCCCTACAAATGTTCAGTCAGTCGCTATCGTCGGCTTGGCAGGCGGCACGATTGCCCGCCAGTACACGGCAGTCTACCCTGACGTGCCGATTGATGGTATCGAGATCGATGCGGCGATCATCGAAGCGGGATCACGTTACTTTGACATGAACGCTGAGCAGATGCCTACGCTGACGACCTACATAGGCGACGCACGTTATGTCGTCAAGAACTTGCCGCGCCAGTATTCGCTCATCGCGATTGATGCTTATCGCCCGCCATACATCCCCTGGCAGTTGTGTACCGTAGAGTTCTTTCAGGAGGTGCGCGACCGCCTCACTGACGACGGCGTTGTGGCGATCAATGTTGGGCGCACACCGGAAGACCGTCGGCTGGTCGATGCACTTGCGGCTACGCTTCTACAGGTGTATCCGAGTGTCTACGCGATGGATGTGCCATATTCGTTCAACACGATCCTCGTCGCCACCGTCCAGCCGACCAGCGCGGACACCATCATCACCAACGCCGCGCAGCTACCTGCCGATGCCAACCCGCTGCTGCTCGACACACTGGCGCTGGCAGCAAGCACGCGCGTCGCGGTCACGCCGTCCGATCTGGTGTTCACCGATGATCGCGCACCTGTCGAAACCCTTGTCGACTCACTTGTGCTAAACTTCCTGCTCAGTGGCGGAGTGGAAACGCTCCGCTAAAGTGCTGGTTATCAGGAGCCAGAGCATGGTTGCAGCACGACACTTTCCGATGTGGGCAGAATTGCCATCGCTGTCTGTGATGGAATACTTGCAGCGCGAACGACGCAGCATGGAAAAACACGAATACATCAACGGACTCGTGCTGATGATGGCAGGCGCGCGAGAAAGTCATGTCTTGATCACATCCAACACAAACCGCACACTCGGCAACCAGTTAGATGACCGCCCCTGCAAGGTGTATATGGGCGACATGAAAGTGCGCTTGATCCCGACCACTTATGTATATCCTGATGTCACCGTTATCTGTGGCGAGCCGCAGTTTGAAGACGACGAACGCGATATTCTGCTCAACCCGACGGTAGTCATCGAAGTGCTTTCGCGCTCGACAGAAAATTACGATTGCGGACTCAAGTTCCGCCAGTATCAACAGCTGGTATCGCTTCAGGAATACATCCTGATCGCGCAAGACACTACACGCATCGAACGCTTCGTCCAGCAAACCGATGGACAATGGTTGCTCAAGACGATTGAGGGAACGAATGACAGTATCGAGCTTACGTCCATTCGATGCATGCTTTCCACTACTGATGTGTATAAAAAAGTCAGTTTCGAGAATTCATGACTACTCAAGCAGCACTTGCGCCAGACAAATCGGTGGTATTCAGACCAACGCCCACCACAAGCATCACCAGCCGATTGCTCCCGCTGCTCGTCCCGCTGCTGCTGCTGCTGATCAATGTACGCCTCGTTATGTCGCCGCTGTGGGTACAGATCGAATACCATCGTCCCGGCTTTCCAATCGACTTGTTTGGTTTCACACTGCAAGACCGCCTGACCTACGCGCCCTACGCAATTGACTACCTGATTTACAACCACGACCTCAGCTATCTGGGTGATTTAACGTTCCCCAATGGGCTGCCCCTCTATAATGAGCGTGAATTGCAGCACATGTACGATGTGCAGGTCGTCACGCAATGGGCATTCATCGTTGCGCTAGCAGCCGGACTCATCGCCGCAGCGTGCGTCGTGTTGCTATGGGTGCGCGACCGCGCGCGGCTGTGGGTGGCGCTGCGCGTCGGTGCGCTGCTCACGCTCGGCGGCATCGCCGGTATTATCCTGTTTGCGCTCGTCGGCTGGGATGTCTTCTTCACAGGCTTTCACAATGTCTTTTTTGAAGATGGCACTTGGTACTTCCTGACGTCGGATACACTCATTCGCCTGTTCCCGGAGCAATTCTGGTTCGATACCGCCATCGTCATCGGTGGCTTATCCGCGTTTCAGGCAGCACTCATGTACCTCCTCCTGCGTCGCCGTTAACCCAACAGGAACTTCACACGCTATGCGTTACCTGCTTATGCTCACACTCATCATGATCCTTGTCCCCGCGCCGCTTGCTGCCCAGAGCAGTGCCACCGGCTGCCTGCCCGACTACAGCGGCTATCTGCCCCCGCGCTTGTCATCCGGCGGCTATGGCATCATTGCAGCCGATGGTGTTCCCAACCGTGTACGCGCCCTGCCTTCGCGCAGCGCAGAATATCGCTTCGACTTGCAGCCGGGCATCCGCTTCCCCCTCATCGCAGGACCCGTTTGCAACGAAGGTATCGTCTGGTGGCTGATTGAGATCGATGGTCGCGGGGGTTGGACAGCCGAGTCAAACGCCGAAGACCGCACCTACTATCTGCAAAGCGCCGAAGTGGATGCCTTACTGCGTCCAATCATCACCCATGACTCATTGTCGGATATTGCGCTGCTTCCGTTTGAACTCCCATCCGGCAGCATGGCGGTTGCGACACACGCCAATGTCCTTGCCATCGCTGACGCCGCCGATCAACTGACGGTGTACGACGCGAACAATCCCGCAGCACCCCGCGCCGCGCTGATGCTAGAACGCGACATCACACATTTGTCGCTCAGCCCCGGCGGTTCGTACCTGGCGCTCGGACTGGCAGACCCGGAGGACAACGAGCAGCGCCTCGCGGTGTATCGCTACATACGCGGAGGAATTGAACCCCTGTTCCAGGAGTCGCCACTGCTGGACATCCGTGCCGAGCTTCCGCTGCGCGCGGTTGCGCTGCATCCGCTCTACCTCGCCAGCGCGCACGGCGACGAGGCTACGGGAAACGGAGTGATTATTCTTTGGAGTACACGAACATGGACAGAGATAGGACGCTTTGAGCTGCCCTTCCCTGCTGATCAAGTTGCCTTCGATGCCAGCGGTCTTGGGCTTGTCGTTTCAACCATCCGCAGAGGTGATGCGACTCATCTCATCAATCTCGCAACACTGCAAGATGTGTCTGCGCTCAACGAGTCTGGCGTGCTGGCAGTCAACCATGCCGCCGGTTTCGCGCTCGGTCAACTACTCATCGGCAAACATGATGGCAGCATGACATTCGTCAACGTACTGGCAAGCGAACAGACAGGTGGGTTGGGACCAGGGCGATTGGAACGACTGGGATCAATTGAAGTTGCGCCATCAGGTGACGAACAAACCGCCTCGATTACGGCAATCGCTATCAACCTCGGCGGTACACTGGCGAGCATTGGGGTCAGGACGGCAGCAACAAACAACGGACAAGAGGAAATCGCATTTATCGATTTGGAAGCAGCCGCGCTGTTCCCGACTCGTTTGCCAATTCCAGAAGCACAGGGCTTTTCGATGCTGGCATTCACAAACGACGCCACAACACTGGTGGCAGGTTACACAACAGGTAATGAGCAAATGTCAAACGTCCTGTTTGGGCTTCAGCCTGACTCATCACTCATTACTCATCACTTTTTACTACAACACCGCCTACCACACCGTATGCCGTTCGTCATCCAGATAAACGATAACGATAGCGCTGCCTGGTGCAGGCATCGTTTGTGTCGCCGGAATGCGCAGTTCAGATGTGCCACGTAAGCATTGTCCGTTCAGCGGCGAATTGAATTCATAAGCAACAACCAGCTTACGTCGTCTTTTCTCGTCAAACTCCCATTTGACGCTGAGTAGCGTTCCGATCAGTGTGCGCCCGGCGCGCAGAGCATCACGTTCGCGGTCAACTTCCCCATGAAATGGCATAACATAAATCCCACAACTATCTTGTGATAATCCGATTCGTACATATCAACATTTTAACCCAGGCGCAAAAAAAGTTGCCCCCTTGTAATGAGGGGGAACAGTTAGAAGTGCGTAGGAGTTTGGTACTGATTCGGGCGTTGAACTGCGTTATGGTCGAACAAGGGGCTTAAGCCCCTTGTTCGTAGTCGCCTTGAGAAACCGTTAGCGGTCTTTCAGCGCTGCCAGACCCGGCAAGACTTTGCCTTCCAGCATTTCGAGGCTCGCGCCACCGCCTGTGCTAATGTGCGTGACCTCATCGGCAACGCCCGCATCTTCGACCGCCGCGACCGAGTCACCGCCACCGATGATCGTCACCGCGCCACTCTTCGTGATCGACGCCAGCAGCCCGGCAATCGCGCGCGTCCCGGCTGCGAACGGCGCTTTCTCAAACACGCCCATCGGTCCATTCCAGACGACCGTTTTCGCATCAGCAAGCACCGCTTTGAACTGCTCAACCGTCTTCGGACCGACGTCATAAATCGCCCACCCGTCCTGCACGCCGGACTTCACATCCGTTGTCATCGTGTTGGCATCGTCTGCGAACTTGTCACCCAGTACCGCGTCAACCGGCAGCACCAGCTGGCTGCCGCCCTTCGCCAGCAGCGACTTCGCCGTCTCAATCGCATCCGGTTCAACCAGCGAATTGCCCATCGCGATACCCTGCGCCGCAAAGAACGTGTTCGCCATGCCACCGCCGATCAGCAGCTTGTCGCACTTATCGAGCAGCGCTTCGATAACAGCGATCTTGTCGCTGACCTTCGCGCCGCCGAGGATGGCGACGAACGGGCGGGTGGGGTTTTCCAGCGCCGAGCCGAGATACTCGATCTCTTTCTCCAACAGCAGCCCGGAGACAGCGGGCAGATAGCGCGCCACGCCTTCTGTGCTACTATGGGCGCGGTGCGCGCTACCGAACGCATCGTTGACGAATACGTCGCCCAGCTTCGCCATCTTTTGCGCCAGGTCGAGATCGTTCTTCTCTTCCGACGGGTGGAAGCGGGTGTTTTCGAGCAGGATGACGCCGCCTTCTGGCAGCGCTGCCACCGCCTGCTCCGCCACCTCGTCCACGCAGTCCTCGGCAAACGCCACATCGACACCGAGCAGTGCAGCAAGCGCAGGTGCGACAGGCTTGAGCGAGAACTTGGGGTCAGGACCGCCCTTCGGGCGCCCCAGGTGCGACATCAGCGCGACTGAACGCGGCTGCTGCGCCAGAATTGCCTTCAGCGTCGGCACGGCGGCGCGAATGCGCGTATCGTCGGTGATCGTTGTGCCTTCCAACGGCACATTGAAATCGACGCGCACCAGCACGCGCTTGCCCTTAAGGTCAATATCGCGTATTGTCATTTTGTTCATAGGTTACATCTTTTCGCCAATGAACTTCACCAGGTCGGCAACGCGGCAGGAATAGCCCCACTCGTTGTCGTACCAGCTCACCACTTTGATCATCGTGCCACCCATAACCATGCAGCTCATCGCATCAATGATGCTGCTGAAGGGGTTGCCCTTGTAATCAACCGACACCAGCGGTTCTTCGCTAACATCCAGTACGCCCTTCATCGAACCAGCGGCGGCTGCCTTGAACGCGGCAATCAGTTCTTCGGTTGTGGCGGGCTTTTCGACTTCGCAAACGAAATCGACCAGCGAGACTGTCGGAGTTGGTACACGGACAGCGAAGCCGTCAAACTTGCCCTTCAGATCGGGGATCACCAGCGAGACTGCCTTCGCAGCGCCTGTCGTCGTCGGGATCATGCTCAGTGCGGCGGCACGGGCGCGGCGCAAGTCCTTATGCGGCAGGTCAAGAATCTGCTGGTCGTTGGTGTAACTGTGAATGGTCGTCATCATGCCGCGCTTGATGCCGTAGCTGTCATGAACCACCTTCGCCGCCGGAGCCAGACAGTTGGTCGTGCAGGAGGCATTGCTGATGACATGGTGATTGGCAGGGTCGTACTTGTCCTGGTTGACACCGAGACAAATCGTGATGTCTTCACCCTTCGCTGGCGCGCTGATGATGACCTTCTTCGCGCCTGCCTGAAGATGCAGCGCTGCCTTTTCCTTGTCAGTGAAGATGCCCGTGCTTTCGATCACAATATCGCAGCCCAGGTCTCCCCACGGCAGTTGCGCTGGGTCTTTGATCGCCAGCGCCTTGATCGCATCGCCATCAATGACCAGTTGCCCGTCGCTTACTTCGACATGACCGGGATAACGCCCGTAGTTGCTGTCGTAGCGAAACAGGTGCGCCATTGTGTTCAGATCGCCCAGGTCGTTAAACGCAACGACGTTGACATCGTTGGGATAGTATTCGCGAATAGCGCGCATGACCTGACGACCAATACGCCCAAAGCCATTGATGCCTACGTTAAGCTTCGCCATTGCAGTCTTCTCCTTGAATTTGCCTTGAACCGAACTTCAGCGGTTGAGCGCGTCGATGCGCTGCATTGCCCGCTTAATTCACACTTGAACTGCTGCCATTCCGCAGCTTGAGCAGTGCCCCCGCCAGCTTGAGCGGGTCATGACGCCAGGGGCGCTGGCTGTCGGTCAGATCGGCATACGTGACCTGGTAACGTTGCAAAATATCGTGCGTGGCAGGGACAGGCGGCACATAGCGCGTGTTTTCGCCTGCGTTTTCGGTCGGGTAGGCATCATTTGCCAACACGACGTTAAAGACACCCCGCCCAATGTGTCGTTCCAGCGCCAACACGTGGTCGGCGACGGTAAAGCCTTCTGTCTCGCCTGGCTGCGTCGCCACGTTGCAGACATAGACAATATCGGCATCCGTCGCCCGCAGTGCGTCAGCAATCCCCTGCACCAGCAGATTCGGCAGGATGCTGGTATACAGGCTGCCAGGACCGATCACGACCATGTCTGCTTTTGTGATCGCGTCCACACTGCCAGCATAAGCTTCGACATCGCCGGGTTCCAGGCATAGCTGCTGCACCTTGCCACCCATGTGGGTGATATTCGACTCACCCTGTACCCATACCGCATCGGTTGCGCCAGAGGGGATTACCCACGCTGCCAGATTGACATCCTGCAACGTGGATGGCAGTACCCGCCCGGTAATGTTCAGCACACGCTCGGTTTCGATGAGCGCGCTTTCGATGCTGCCTGTCACGGCTTCCAGCGCACTGATGAACAGGTTGCCAAAGGCATGACCTTTCAGATCGCCCGTTTCAAAACGATACTGAAACAGCTTCGCCATCAGGCTTTCGTCGTCCGCCAGTGCGACGATATTATTGCGCAGGTCGCCGGGGGGCAGCACGCCCATTTCGCTGCGCAGCCGCCCGCTGCTGCCGCCATCATCCGCCATCGTCACGACTGACGTGAGGTTCTTCGTGAACGGCTTTAGCCCGCGCAGCACCGACGGCAAGCCTGTGCCGCCGCCAATCGCGACGACGCGCACGCCCTTCTCTGCCAGGCTGTAACGATGTAAGGTGTCGTAGACTTCGCCGCTGTGCCGCTGGCGATAGGGTTGCAGAAACCGTCGCACCAGGCTGACCACCCCATAGGTGATCAACCACAGCCCTGCGCCTAACCCGATCAACGCACCAATCCACAGTTGCAGTGTGTTGTTGTGTCCGCCTTGTAGCAGCGCAACGACGATCAGGCTGATAGTGACGACCAGCAGCAAGACACCAAGCGCCAGCATGACGAACCAGCGCTTGATACCCAAGCCGGGTGTAAGCCAGCGCGTAAAGCGACGCAGTAACGACATGAACCCCGCTTCAAATTACGTTGATGCCAAACGAGCATAACACTCGCACAGGCTTTAAGCAAGGCAGGCGAAGCGGATTCAATCCGTTTTAAGCGCGACGACCGTTGTCATGCGAGCAGCACGCAGCGCCGGGAACAGTCCAGCTGCGATGCCGACGCCTGTCGCCAGCGCCAGCCCGAAGATAGCCAGATCGGACGGAATGACGATCAACCCGTTTTGCAGCATCGAAATATCGATGGGCAGGAATACTATCACGCCGCCCTGGTTGGGGTCAGGGGGAGGTGCGTTGGCAAGCGCGTTGTTGACGGCGTTCTGGATGACATAGGCAATCAACACCCCGGCGATTCCGCCGAACAAACCGACCAACGCCGCCTCGATCAGAAAAACCGTCAGCACATCGCGATCCGTCGCCCCGACCGCTTTCATCAAGCCGATCTCGCGCGTACGCTCCAGTATCGCCATCGTCATTGTGTTGGCGACGCCGAACGCTGCCACCAGCAGCGCAATCCCGCCGACTGCCCCCAGCATCAGGCGCATGGTGGTAAAGAAGCCGTTTAGCTGGTTGATGAAATTGACAATGCCGCCCGCGTTAAAACCCATCTTCTTGATGGTCTCGCTTACCTCAGCGGTCGTTTCACGGCTGGTCGCGCGTACAATCGCCATGTCGTACTTGAAGTCTTCTGCGCGTGTCCGCCGGTCCGTCACCCACTCGTTGAGCGCGATCACATCCTGAATTGGCATGATGATGGCATAGTCCCACTCTGGTTTGGCTGCCAGCACGCCCGCAACGTTCAGGTCCATACGCCGTTCGTCTGTCCCCATGGTGTTGTACAGACGAAACTCCAGCGGCGTGCTTATCGCGTCTACAATTTGCGGCACGTACTCCGTTGCCATTGGGTCGAAGAAATTCAGCGGCACCTGCGAGCCAAACAATACTTGTCCTTCACCCAACGTCAACGTGCCTTCGGTAGCCTCGACGCCGAGATACGGTAAATATTGCGGGTCAATGCCCATAATCTGCCCGAAGCCACTCAGGTCATCTTCCGTGCGAAGTTCGCCCCAACTGACAAAATTTAGCACCGGGATCACCATTTCGACACCGGCAATGCGCCAGAACGTCGCCACCGTTTCCGGGTTCAGTTCCGGCGGTTCGGCTTCCATCGCCACGCCAGATTGAAAGCCTGGCGAGACGGTGATCTGCGTTAGCGAGGCATTCTGCCCGATGCCCTGCTCTGCCGCCTGCTGCAAGCCTATCGTCGCCGCAATCAGCAGAATGACGGCAGCAGTCCCGACCAACACGCCGCCGCTGGTCATGAACAGCCGCGCACGCGCCCGCATCAGATTGCGCACTGCTAATTGTGTCAGTTCGTAAAGCATGACCATACTCCAGAGTAGAATCAAGTGCCTATTCAAGAGGATTGAGAAGAAGATAAGGGATTTGATTTAATGGCTTGGCGTTCTTTGCGTCTTGGCGGTTTAAATTCGGATTTTGAGCCGCCAAGACGCGAAGAACGCTAAGATAACCCCTCAAACCTCTTGAATAAATACTTTACGTTCTCATCCACCCAGTCCGAGGAAACCCAGCAGTAAGCGTCCGAACCAGTCGTCGGGTTCCGGCGTCGGTTCGGGCGTAACGACGGGTGGCGGCTCAAACGGAATCTCCGGTGGTGGTGGCGGCTCTTCCGCCTCGACTGTGAATGTATAGACCAGTGTCTTGATCTGGTCGAGATCGTCCAGATACGAAAGTGTGAATGTAAACGTCACGGTTCCCGCACCTGTCGGAATGAGCGTACCGCTGATGGTTTCGTCTTCGTTCTCGCGTATCACGCCGATCTGTGTTGATGCGCCATCGACTACTTCCGCATTTTCCGCCGTCAATGCTGCTGTCTGGATGACTTCATTACCCCGCCCGATATTGGCGATATTCAGGTTAATCGACAGCGGCTCGCCCACATTCACGGTCGGCGGCAGCGGCGCATCCAGCGCCACCTGTAAGCGCGGTGGCACAACGACGATCATGCTCGCGGTCAGCGATGCCTGTCCGCTGCGCCCTTCGTCCGTTGTATAACGCACGCTGATGGGAAGCTGCTGCACGCCGCTCTGTACGTTGGCATTGACGATAAATTCCTGCGTCAGTGTCATCGTTCCGCCCGCTGGCAATTCGCCTGCAAACAGCGTGCCACCTGAGCCAAGCGGCGCAAACATGGTGCTGGGATTAGTGCTGCTGTTCGACCCAGAACCAGAATCGTCCGGCGCGCTCGGCGTGCCATCGCTGGATGGTGGCGTATTCGACTGCTCGCTTACGTTCATCGAGCCGAATGTGACCAGCATATCTTCAGCATCGGCAGTGCCGACGTTTTGCAGCGTGAAGGTCAGTGTAAAGCGGTCGCCTGGCTTCAAATCGCCCATGCCCGTTGCATAGGATTGCAGCAGAATAAGCGGTTGCAACCGCACCTGCTCGGCAATCTGTATCGTGATGCTGGTCGTTGTCTCCTGCGCCTCGCCGTTGCGGAAGTGGATCAGGCGCACAGCTTGCGCCTGCGCGCCGCGTCGTACGTCGCCGCGCACGATCATCGGAAAACTCACATCGGCGCTTGCCCCAGCCGCCAGATCGCCCAATGTAAACGTATCGCCAGAGGCACCGGGAATCAGGATGCTGCCTTCACCCGTGATGCGCACCAACGCCCCGGCTGCCGTCTGATTGCCACGATTGGCTATGGTCAGCGTCACATTGACCGTATCGCCTGGTATAGCCGGCTGCGGTTCGATCAGCGACCGCACGATGACCAGCTGCGACGAAAGGTTGAAGGCGGTCACATCCACGCCCAGATTAGCATTGCTGGTATAGGTCTCGCCAGAGAAATCGCGAAACGTCATGGTGATTGGCACGTCGTTCGGTCCGACAGGTGCATCCGCAGCCGCTACCACTGCCAGTGACACGGTGACAGACCCGCCCGGCGGAATATCAGCGACCGTCGCCGACGCCATGCCGTCGGCAGGCGTGAAGCGCGCTTCACCACCTAATGCGATCGATACCCCCTGCGCCGGACGATTTCCCTGATTGACCACCTCGAAGATCAGCGTCGTGGTTCCGCCCTGCGCAACGCTATCCGGTTCCGCCCGGAAGCTGCGCACGACCAACGATGGCTGACCGGGAATGGGTGTAGGCGGGGCAAGCGTGTTGGTTGGTTCGGCAGTCGGTTGTGGAGGCAGCGGCGTGGGCGGCGGCTGCGTCGGCGCGATCATCGTCAGCACTATCGGCGAACTGGCAATGCCATTCACTGGATCACTGACATCCACGCCATAAACGCCCGGTGGCACTGTCTCAGGGATACTCGCTGTCAGCGCGCCTGGATTGACGAACGTCGCGCTCACCAGACCAAATCCGGTCAAGCGAACCAACGTATTATTCGTGAATCCCTGACCATAGATCGAGATCACGTTCGAGTGCCCGGACACCAGTGTCGAAGGTTCAATGAGTGTCACAATCAGCGGCGTAACCTGCTGAGGAATAGAGGTTACAGGTGGCAGTGTTGCGGTGGGCAAATCAGGTTCTTTGGTAGGCGTCACTTCCTGCGCGCCAACACCCCACGCCAGCACCGCGCTCACCAGCACCAATAGGATGAGAGGCAAATACTTGCGCATCATGATCTTCGCTCTATAGTTAGTGTCTTGACTTGGATAGGCTTCATATCAGGATGTGTCACATCCCTGTTCGTCGGGTAATCATCAACAATCTCGCCATCACGCAGCAGCACCATCCGATCGGCATATTGCTCGATCTTCGGGTCATGCGTGACGACGATGACCGTCTTGCCCATGCGCGTACACAACTGACGCAGCATCTTCATCACGATTTCGCCCGTGTGCGAATCCAGCGCGCCGGTCGGCTCATCGCACATGATGATCGGCGGTTCATTGAAGAGTGCGCGCGCAATCGCCACACGTTGCTGCTGACCGCCCGAAAGCTGGCTCGGTCGGTGATATGCGCGGTCATCCATCTTCAACATGCGCAGCAGCCGTGCCGCCCGTTCTTCCCGTTCCTCGCGTGGTTGGCTGGCGAAGATTCCCGGCAGCGCGACGTTCTCCAGTGCCGTCAATGTCGGCACCAGATGAAAGCTCTGGAACACAAACCCCACTGTCAGCCGCCGAAACCGCGCCAGATCAACACTGTTCATCTGATCAAGGCGCTGCCCTGCCACCGCGATCTGACCACTGCTTGGCTTGTCCAATCCGCCAATCAGGTACAATAGCGTACTCTTGCCACTGCCGCTGGGTCCCATCACGCCGACGAACTGCCCGGCATCAATACGCAGACTGACGCGGCGCAGCACAGGCAGCACCTGTCCGCCCACTATAAACGCCTTGTCAAGATTACGCACCAGTATGGCTGGCGCTGGCACATGTCCGTTACCATTCATCATCGTCCCTATGGAGTGATTGGGGAAAGCGGCTGTACCGCACCCGTCAGCGTAGGTACAAGCGTGGCGATGAGCAGCCAGACGACTACAACTACCCATGATGCCCACGCCTTGCCGCGCAGCCCGTAGCGCGCCGCAAAGTAGAGCAGGACAGCATTCCACAACCAGAACAACGTCAGTTGCGCAGTGAGGCTGTGCAAGAATGACTGAACAAATGATGGAAGTGAGCTATACGCTTCCCATCGTTGCAGCAGGAGCGAGACCCCCATCATGCCGCCCTGCCCGCCAAGCGCGTAATAAATCAACTGAAACAACGCCATCAGCCCCAACGGCACGCTTGCCCATACTGCCAGTTGCAGGTTGCGCCCCAATTGCGGCGCACGTCCGTTGAGGAGTGACACCTCCGATAACAACACAGTCTGAATTGCCAGCGCCACGAGCAGATTCCCTGCCGCCAGCAACCCGACAATCAGTATGTCTGCAATATCGGGCGTCGCCGTGTTTGTACCCGCATCCAGCGCCCCTGGCGGGATATTGACACTGGGATCAAACGGCACTGCGCCAAAATCTCCACCGCCGTCCACAGGTGGTGACGTGACATCCGGCACGGTTACAGGCGGCACTACTACGCTGCCATCGCTGACAGGGCGGCGTACTGCTGCAGTTCCAACAATGATCCAGATCAGCAGCGCCACAAGCAACCAGTGGCGTGTGCCCGGCAGCCGCATGAAGAAGCTGCTGGGCTGAACCAGTAGGGCGAGCATATGTCCAGCTAAACTGCGAGAAGGTGCGCGGGTTATCGTCATTGGCATCATCGCAATCGGTGTGGCGGTTTGTGTCGCCATCGTGCCTCCAAATTGGGTGAGATTCTAGCGTACCTTCGGTACGAAGCAACGCGCGGCATTTTCGGTCTCATTCAAGGCAAAACCTTGTAGAGATACGAATTTCACACCCCGATCGTTCGCTACGCTTGCACTACGATTAGCATGACAACATTTCACTTTCACAACATCGTCTTTGCGATAGGCGCTTGCTCCAACCTTTGGCGGACGTATCTGAGCCGCGCAGATCACCGCCATGTAACCAAACCTCGCGCACCGCGTATAATAGAGGTAACGACGCAGTTACACGAAGGCTGAACGATGGCGACAAGCGAATTACAGATGATCGGTCAGTACCGCATTCTCGAACCTGTCGGACAGGGCGGCATGGCAACTGTCTACAAAGGCTACCATGCCCGACTCGACCGTCTCGTCGCCATCAAGATGATCCACCGCCAGTACCTTGATGATCCCGGCTTTGTCTCCCGTTTTGAACGTGAGGCACAGATCGTCGCCAAACTCGACCATCCCAACCTCGTCCCGGTCTATGACTACGCCGAACATGAGGGGCAGCCGTACATCATCATGAAGTTCATTGAAGGCACAACGCTCAAGCATGTTATGGCGCAGGGAGCAGTTCCGATTGCTGATATTATTGAGGTCATGAGCCAGGTTGCGTCCGCGCTCGATTACGCCCACAGTCGAGGTGTGCTGCACCGCGACATAAAGCCAAGCAATATCATGCTGGATCGTGATGGCACATCTTATCTCGCGGATTTCGGACTCGCGCGGCTTGCCGTTGGCGGCGCGACCACGCTCAGTCAGGATATGCTGATCGGCACGCCCTTCTACATGTCACCCGAACAGGCGCGCGGCGACGACAATATTGATACCCGTGCCGACATTTATTCACTCGGCGTCGTGCTGTATGAACTGCTTACAGGCACAGTTCCCTACAGTGGCGCAACGCCCTACACCATCATTCAACAGCACATCAGCGCGGAACTACCGCCGCCGCGCAGCATCAATGCCAGTATCCCCCTTGCGCTGGAAGCCGTGCTGCTGAAGGCGCTGGCGAAAGATCGGACTCAACGGTACGGAACGGCGGGCGAACTCATGCACGAACTGCGCGCAAGCGCCACCGACAACATGTCCTCCCTGGCGAATCCGAATGCTGTCCCCCTGCGCGAAAGCATTGTCGTCGCCAGCCATGCCCGCCGCCGCACAATGGGTACGACCAATTCGATCACACCCCCATCGACCGCATCAGCAGCAGATCAGATGCGCAAAAGCACAGCGAGTACTTCACCTGTCGCAGCAGCCATTCCGCCGTCGGCGCGCAAACCGCGAAGCGCTATCTGGTTGATCGCGCTCGGGGCGGTTTTAACCCTGTTCCTGCTTGCGGGTTTGATCATAATCACACGTCAAGGGCGCAACCCGCCGCCCGCATTCGTCGGGAATGCGCCGCCGCAACTCATCGCCATTCCAGAACTGAACCTTGCGGATGCACAGGCACGCCTGACCGCCAGCCCAGATGACCCGGTTGCGCACCTGGCGTTATTCCGGGCGCAGCTTGAAGCCGGACAAACTGACGAACTGTGGGCGACGCTGGCAAATGGGTTGCCGACAGCGGCCAACCAGGCAATATTCTTGTTAAGTGCGGCTTCTGCGGCATCCGCGATGGAACAACATGGAGTCGCCATCGCCATCGGGCGCGAAGGCTTGCTTGAATTGGCAGATGACCCCAGCTTTTCGATTTTCCGTGAGTATGCAGGCAACGCCTTGTACGAAGCAGCAGCAACATCAGGTGCGCTCGACTTGTTCGACCTGCGACAGATACGGGCATTTGAACCCGATGCAGAACGGCTCCAGGCTCCCATCTACAGCGCTATCCGCGCGCGTGTGCTGTTGGAAGTCCAGCGTCCGCGTCGTGGCGATCAGATCGCTGAAGCTATGCTGAATCACACGCTCACGCGCGCGCCTAATTTGCCTGAAGCGCTGCTGGTGCTGGGCGAAGTCTATGCAGAGACAGGTCAGATGGACGAAGCGCGCCGCAGCTGGGAGCAAGCGCTGGACGCGCCTGATTCGCCCATGTGGGTACGTGAGCGCGCCAGGCAGCTTCTCGACGCACCACCCCCGCGTTAACGCCTGCGCACGATCTCGCCATCGTCGGTCAGGATGTAGCCCGGCAGCACATCATCGTCGTCTTCAATGGTTTCAAGGCGACTGATCCGCACATCATTCTTGTTCTTCTCCACGCGCGTGGCAGGTTTGGGCTGCGGCACTTTCGCCAGCACCGCCGATGGCAGCTCATGGGCAATTAGCGCCAGCCAGTGTGTCAGGCGCGGCGTGATCATGTGCAGGTCGATCCCCAAAGGACCCATAATCAGCACTTCGAGTGCGATAAACGGTAGCAGCATCCATGCTGCTGTAATCGCAAACGTTCCCAGCGGTATCTTGAGAGCCAGATAGATCAAACTGCGCCAGGTGACGCCGCTGCCCAGATACAAGCCGAAGCGCTCGCCAAAGTTCGCCCCGTGCGGGTCAACGTCATCATGCAGGTCCGCAGCCGAGCGGTTGAGCAACCCTGCCGTCATTTGATGATCCAGCGCTGCCAATGTCCGCACGCTGGCAAATGTCAGCAGCAAAATTGGCAAGCCGATCAGGATTAGCGCCAACCCAAGACCTAACCCGAACAGGAGAATCAGTAAACCCCAGATTGCACTGGCAAAGACGATATGTGTATTGAGGCTGAGCCAATCGCGCACCAGCTGCCCGTCGCTTAGGACATCCAGCCAGTTTCTTTCATCACTATTCATCTTGATGGTTTACCTCTGAGGCATCTAAAGCCACAGTAGTATACGCAATTTCGACTTGTTAGTTTCAACACACTTTTTGTTAGGCACGCAATTTAGCCCTGCGTTAGGGCAGCGCATTTGAATGATAGCGGACATACTCTCAAGGTTACTATCATGCCCGCTACAATTACTCGTCTGCTCAGTGTTGTTTTTCTACTCAGTTTGATCTTCATCTGTCTGTTCCTTCCGACCGGAAGTCTGTCATTTGCGCAAACGAGGGTCATCTACTACATTGATGACAACGGCAGCGACAGTAACCCCGGCACGTTGGCGCAGCCGTTCCGCACCATCGAACGCGCGCTCTCCGCCACTCCTGCGGGTAATGAGTACGTCTTTCTCGATGGACAGTACAACTTCACCAATCCCTGGGACATTACGCGCGGCGGCACTGGCATCAACGATTATGTTGTCTATCGTTCGCTCAACCGCTGGGGTGCCACCATTCGCCTCGCAAGTGGTGGCTACACGGTTGTGCGCTTGCAGGCAAACTATATTGAATTCAACGGTTTTCATATCGACGGCAATAATTTCCAGGCACAGGGTCACTGCATTAGTTCGGAAGCGCCCGATCAAGGCTTTGTTCCCGACATCAACCAACGTACTGGCTACCACCATCAGCGTATTCTGAACAACTGGGTGCATCACTGTGGCAGCAGCGGTATTCAGATGAACTATGGTGACTTCTACTTTGTCGAAGGCAACCTTATTCACAACAACTCGTATATCAGCCAATGGATGACGAGTGGGATTTCCGTTTACTACCCTACGCCGATGACAAATAGTCTGGGCTTGTTTCCCGGCTATGAGCAGTACCACATGGTTGTCAGAAACAATGTCAGCCACAGCAACATGATTGGTCCAAGTGTCCCCACGCATTATGACGGCAACGGGCTTATCTTCGACCGCTTCCGCCGAAACTATACCGGCGGCGGACCTGGCAGTGGCTACCAGCACCAGACGCTCATTGAAAATAACCTCATCTATAACAACGGCGGTCAGGGGATACATCTCTATCAGACCGATAACGTGACCATTCGTAACAATACGCTGTTCGCAAATCAGGCAGATCCATTCTTCGGTGGTTGGCGTGCGGAAATGAGCAACTACAGCGCCGCCAACAATCAGTGGTACAACAATATTGCTGTCGCCTTTCCTGACCGTCCTGGTTGCAGCAGTTGCCGTTCAGTCTCGGTCATTATGAATCAGCCGGATGATGTGGACAGCGCAGGAACTATCTGGCAGAACAACATCCTGTTCACGGGTACGCCCGGTCAACTTTCCTACAACGGACATGGCGCTGGTCTCGCGCGGCTGCAAGACCCCGCCAATGGCAACCAGATCGGCGTTAATCCGCTATTGGTCAGCCCAGGACTTGGAAACGTTATCCCCGGCATCATCGGACTGCCCAATTTCCGCCCACAGGCAAATAGTCCAGCGCTCGGCGCGGCATCTGCTACACGACTTTCCTCTGCCACCGACATGGACGGCAACGCGCGCATCAACAATCGCGATATTGGCGCATACGAAGTCGGCGGCACAGCGCCGACAGCGACGCTTCCGATGCCTGTCATGCACACTCCGACGCCTACACCGTTTGTACCAACTCCCGTTATTCTGCCCGGCGCTGGCAGCATCTTGCGTGAACTCTGGGTCAACATACCTGGCATGACAATCGCTGAACTGCGCGCTGTGCCCACGTTTCCAAATAATCCTGACCAGTGTGACCTGCTCAACCAGATTTTCGGACCGTCGAACGGTGATAATTACGGGCAGCGCTTGCGCGGTTACATTATTCCGTCCACCACTGCGGTCTATACCTTCTGGATCGCGGGGGATGACGAGGCAGAATTATGGCTAAGTAGCAGTAGCAGCCCTGTCAATATTTCGCGTATTGCCTGGATTGAGAATGGATATACCAACCGCGATGAATGGACGAAATATCCCAGCCAACGCTCTAACGAAGTTTCGTTGACGGCGGGACAGCGCTATTACTTTGAAACTCTGCACAAAGAAGGCACTGGCGGTGACATTGTTCAGGTTGCCTGGAGTACCGCCAGCATGAGCCGCCAGATCATCGGCAGCGCCAACCTGTCCTCGGATGGCATGTCGTGCGGGCTGGCTCCGACCAATACCCCCACCCCGTCCCCAACTCTGACGCCAACCACCGGACCATCACCGACCGCACAACCCGTTGGCAATGTCATCCGCGAAATCTGGACAGGCATTCCCGGCATCAGCAACAATGATTTGCGTAACAGCCCTCGCTATCCCAACAACCCTGATCAATGTGTCGCTGCCAACAGCCTGAGTACGCCTTACGGAATCGGCGATAACTACGGGCAGCGGCTGCGGGGTTTTATCACCCCACCTGCTACCGGAAACTATGTTTTCTGGCTCGCCAGCGATAACAACGGCGAGTTTTTCCTAAGCACCAACAGTAGCCCTGCAAATCTTGTACGTCAGGCATGGGTGGACTCGTATACATCCCCAAATGTGTGGAACGCATTCCCAACGCAGCAATCAGTTCCACTTGCGCTCACCGCTGGTCAACCCTACTACTTTGAAATTCTGCACAAGGATGGGGACTTTGGTGATTTTGTGCAGGTAGCGTGGGAAGGATCGGGAATCCGCCAGGAAATAATCGGCAGCCAGTATCTCTCGTCAACGGGGTTAAGCTGCCCGGTGCCAACGACATTACAACCAACAAATACACCACTGGCGACGGCAACAGCGACGATGACGCCGACAGCCACGCTCACCTCAACGTTAACAGCAACTGCAACCGCTACGCTTGTGCCAACCGCCGGTCCTAGCGCCACGCCGACAACAACACTGCCGCCGCCCGCCACCTTCCTGCCCACCAACACCTGGCTGGCACTCACGCTCTCGCCCATGCTCCCCGGTGGCGTCGTCGGGCAGCCCTATCACTACATTCCGCTGACCAGCGGCGGCACTGCGCCGTACACCTATACGCTTATTCGCGGCAGTTTACCCGCTGGCTTGTCGCTCAACCCGAACGGGGCAATTAGCGGCACGCCCACGCAGGCAGGAATGAGCACCTTCGGTTTACTAGTCACGGATCGGGCGGGTTCCACAACCTGGCAAGAAGTCAACCTCACCATTACACCGCCAAGCATTGTTTTGGTGTTTACACCTTCACAGCTTCCTGTTGCCAATGTGAACGCGGCTTATCAGGCGCAACTGGGTGCATTTGGGGGAACGCAGCCCTATACCTTCACTGTGACGGCGGGCAGCTTGCCAGCAGGGTTGGTGTTTAACGGCGCGGCGGGCATTATCAGTGGCACGCCAACAATTGAGGGCAGCACAACCCTGACGTTCCAGGTTATCGATAATGCAGGCAATAGCGGCGTCATAACGTACATTCTGACCGTTGCACCGCAGGATGCGCTGGCAGGTCATTAAAAAGACGATCCCCAATTGGCACGCATTCCGCTTGCTCTGCGCTACAATGGTGCGATGCGTTCTCACGACAATTGAGGTGATCAAATCTATGCGTACCCCCATCATCGCCGGAAACTGGAAAATGCATAAGACGGTTCAAGAGTCGGTCGACTTCGTCCATGAGCTTGCGCCCGCGCTTGCTGCCTATGCGGGTGTTGAGCGCGTCGTTTGCCCAACGTTTGTTGCTTTGGCTGCCGCTGCCGAGGCGCTGCGCGGCACGCCGATCAAGGTCGGTGCGCAGAATGTATCATCTGAAGACAAAGGCGCATACACTTCGCAAATCGCCCCGAACATGCTGGTCGGGCTGGCAGAGTATGTCATCATCGGTCACAGCGAATGCCGTCAATATCTTGGCGACACGGACGCGCTCGTCAATAAAAAAGCTCACGCAGCGCTCAGGCATGGTTTGAAGCCTATCATTGCCGTCGGCGAAAGCCTGCAAACACGTCAGTCCGGCGAAGCACTGTCGTTTGTTGAAGCACAGGTGCGCGCGGCGCTGGCAGACATCAGTGCTGAACAGATGGCGCAGGTCGTCATTGCCTATGAACCGATTTGGGCGATTGGCACAGGCATGAACGCCACCAGTGCCGACGCCGCTGAAGTGTGCGGCGACATCCGGCGTGTCGTGCGTGAACTCTACGACGACAGCGTTGCCAATGCGCTGCGCATCCAGTATGGCGGCAGCGTCAAGCCCGATAACATGCTCGAATACATGGGGCAGGCAGACATTGATGGCGCGCTGGTGGGTGGTGCATCGTTGAAGGTCGAAGATTTCAGCCGTCTCATTGCGCTCGCTGCTGAAGCAAAGGGCGTCTAGCCACGAGTTTGATATGAGCGTGATTGCGCCGCTTCTCGTCTTTCTCGTCTTACTTTACCCGCTGGCGGGGATGCGGCGCTGGCTGCAACAACACGTCTTTAAGGTCGGTTGGCTGTTCACCAAGAACCTGCAAACGACGACTATCCTGTTTTATACGCTCTTCTTACCCGGTGTCATCCTGTATGAAATCGTCTACTGGCTGGCGGCGGGCATCCTGAACGTGCGCGCCGAACGCGCTATCCAGTGGCCCGAAGGCACTGCCATTGCCGAACTTCGGCTGAGCTTCGTTAAACTGGCAAAGAATACAGGCGGGCTGCGGTTGGCTTTGATCGCTAGCGCGCCGTTCATCGTCGGCGGGCTAACGATTTATGCGGTCGCGAATAATGTACTGAACGTGGACGAAGCAGCTGCCATTTTGCAGGCACAGGGTATCAGTGGACTTGGTGACGTCATCGCGATTATCTTCAGCGCGCCGGACATCTTCCTGTGGATTTACCTGCTGTTCGCCATCGGCAACACGATGATGCCGCGCTGGTCCGACCTGAAAGGCGCGCGTATCCTGCTGATCATTGCGGGCGTGCTGGCAGGCGGGATGGTGATCTTCGGTGTCCTCGACGATGCGATTGCCAATGGACTGCTCGATCCGTTCAATCGTGTCCTCAACCTGCTCTCGACGGTGTTTGCAGTCGTCATCGGTGTCAACCTGGCGGTCACAGCGGTGCTGGGTACGATTGAGGCTGCGTTTGAGCGCGTGACGGGGGACAGCGCCACCTTCCAGAACGGCAAGCTGGTGGCGGTAACGCGCGCCGAACGACTGGAAGCAGAGCGCAAGGCGCAAGAGCAAGCCGCCAAAGCGCGCCAGACGGTGCGGACAAAGACCGCCATTGCGACCGGACCGCCGAGCATCTACCGCCTGCCGCTGCCTACGCCACCTGCTCCGGGTCGTGATGCTGCCGAGCAGGTCACGGTGCGCCGCGACGAGGAGCGCGTGCTGGGTGCAGGCAGTCCCGCGCCTGCTCCGGCTGCGCCTGTACAACAATCATTACTGGGTGGCAGCCAGCCAGCCGCGCCGCGCATCCTCACGCCGGGTCAACCTGCTGCGCCTTCCCCAACGCAGTTCGTAGCGAAGCCGCCTATTCAGGTTGATGAAGAGGATGAAGATGAGATTAAGAATGATGACGACCTGCGCCAATCGATCTCAGACGCTTGACTCCTGCGTCATCGTTTTACGTTCGGTGCGCCCCTGCACCCGCGCCACCAGCACAAACCCCAACGCCAGCAGCGCCATCATCGCTACCAGCGATACGAGTTTGAACAACTGACTTTCGACCACCAGCGTCAGGATGCCGAAGCATGTACAGAAGAGGTAGTACGCGCCGACGATTTGCCGCTGCGTAAAGCCAAGATCGAGCAGCCGGAAGTGCAGATGCCCGCGATCGCCGTGAAACGGGCTGCGCCCGCGTTGCAGCCGATTGAACGCCTGCCATGCCGTATCCATCAACGGCAGCGCGATCACGAACAGGATCGCCGCCATCTTCGCCCCACCAATGATCGCCAGTGCGCCAAGCATGAAACCAAGCGTGACCGCCCCGCTGCCCATAAAGATGCGCGCCGGGTAGAAGTTATACAGCACAAAACCGAGCGACGCCCCCATCAGCGCCAGATGCAGCAGGCTGACGCTCGTCTGCCCGAGCATGAAGGCGCTGTTGATGAAAAGCACCACGCCCGCGATGAACGCCACACCACCCGCCAGCCCGTCCAGCCCATCGAGGAAGTTGACGGTGTTCATCATCGTCAGCATCCAGAAGAACGTCAGGCTGGCGGTGACAATAAACGGGAAGGGATCGGTTTGCTGCCCGCTGAGTGGGTTGTTGAAGTACTCGATGAAAATCTGGAATGCAATCGCGATCACTGCCGCTATAGATTGCCCAATGAACTGCGGCAGCGGCTTCAAATCAAACTTGTCGTCGATCACCCCGAACAGCGTCAGAAACACCGTTCCGGCGATCAATCCTGTCAGGCGCACGACTTCGTTCGGGTCGAAGCGTGGCACAGGCAGCAGCTGCGCCGCCAGCACTGCCAGCACAAACCCAACAGCCAGCCCGACGCCGCCGAGCTTGCTCACGCCGCGCAAGTCTGCCTCCGTCGTGCGCCGTCCGCCTGCCTTTGCCACGATGCGCAGCCGGATACCCAGCCAGGCGCAGGCAGGCATCAGCAGCAGCGTGACGACGAGCGCCAGCGTAAAAACGACAAGAAATGCGGTCAAGTGCTGCATTAACTTACCATTCGCGCATCAATCTCAGCTTGTGGTTCTGGTATAGAACGCCCTGACTCAAGTGCCGTTTCCAGCCACCCTTCTTTGGCTTCGTCAAGCATTACCTTCAATTGCTCCCAGGTATCCGCTTGCGTCATACAGCCGCGTAGTTCCTTAATGCGAGCTACAAAGCCGCCGACTTCCGTGTCTGGGAATATCTCAATCGTGTATGGAAGTGCCATAAAATAGGCGAGATCGCGTACTTCACTCTTCATCTTCGTTTGGCTCATCTTGAGTTTCCTCAACATCCTCAACAGGATACAACTCGTCCAGAAGAACTATCGCGTCTTTGACATACTTCGGTTTGACTTCGTTTCCATGTAGCGGCACAACGATGATTTCGTTGATGTCATCTTGCAGGTATTGGTAAAAGTGATGACTGCCTTTCACGCGCGTCAGCATGAAACCAAAGCGGAGTAGTAAGGTTTCCAGTTCAGTGAATTTGACACTTTTCTGGCTGTTACGAAGTTTCTGCCTCAGTTTATCACGCTTCGTCATTGTTTATGTCCCGAACTGCCTGTCGCCCGCGTCGCCCAGCCCAGGCACGATGTAGCCGATCTCGTTCAGCCGTTCGTCCAGCGCCGCCAGATGAATCGGCACATCCGGGTGTGCGTTCTGCATCCGCTGCACACCCTCCGGCGCAGCGATCAATCCGACATACTTGATACGTGCGACTCCCGCTTTTTTGAGCATTCCCACCGTCGCCACCAATGAACCACCCGTTGCGAGCATCGGGTCCAAAACGAGGCACAATTGTACCTGCGGCGCGCTGGGCAGCCGATTGTAGTAAAGAACGGGTTCGAGTGTCTCCTCGTTGCGATACAAGCCGATGTGCCACACTTGCACATTGGGCAGCAGTTCCAGTACGCCTTCAACCATACCCAGCCCGGCGCGCAGAATTGGAACCACGCCGATATTCTCCTGCGCTTTGCTGCCCTGCGCTTCGCCCATCGGCGTGTTGACCGTCGCTGGCGATAAAGTCAGGTCTTGCGTTGCCTCGTAACACAGCAACAGTGCCAGTTCTTTCATCAATTCGCGAAACGCGCGGTAGTCCGTGTCTTCGTCGCGCAGCACGGTGAGCTTGTGCTTTACCAGCGGGTGTGCCGAAATAAATACGTTGTCCATCAGTCCCCCTGCGATATGTGATCGTCATGAGCAGATTGTACCGCAGACAATTACACGCGCCGCATCATCTCGAACAACGCTGACGCCAACGAAGAAAAGAGCTATACTATTAATCACCATGATGGCGATCAATCTATCCTCTCAATATGTGAGATTATCCCCTATGACTACTCCCGCTACCGCGCCCAAAATCTTCATCAGTTACAGCCGTACCGATACAGAGTATGCGACACATCTGACGAAAGAACTGCTGCGACGGGGTTATCGTGTCTGGCTGGACCGTACCAGCGTCGAGGTCGGCGATGAATTCATGCGCAAAATCGCGCGTGGCATCCAGGAAGCAGATGTCGTCGTCGTGTTGATGAGCGAGGCGGCGGAAACGTCACAGTGGGTGCCGAACGAACTCCTGATCGCCAAGCGGCTCAATAAGCCTATCCTGCCGATTACGCTCGACGGATACGTGATGATGTGGCTGTTGACGCTCAATTATGTATCATTAAATGGCGACAACCTGCCAGACGAAAGCTTTTTCCAGTCGTTGGAAACCGCAGCGCGCCGTGCCGCAGGCGGTACAAGACTGCACGCGCCGACCGCCGTACATTTGCTGCCTATCGTCCAGCATGTCTTTGCCAGTTCCCCGCTGAAGCCATTCGTCGGCGGCGCGACGGAAGAAACGCTGCGCGACATCTGGAAGCGTATCTACCTGTCGCAGCTGTGCATCTTCGACCTGACAGAGCCATCGCCGACGCTGTTCATCGAAGCAGGCATCGCGCTGGCGATGAACAAGCCGTGCATCTTCGTCTCACAATCAACGGATCACACGCCCGCCATCATCGGTGAAGAGCATGTCCTCCTGTACCAGAGCGAGACACAGCTGGAGCTGCTGCTGGCACAGCACGCCAGCAGCGAACTGCTGGAAGTGGCGCACGCCGCCAATACACGCTACTGCCCGCTGTGCAACCGCGTCTGCGAAAGCCTCTGGGTTAACCCCGACATGAACACCTTCCTCGTCTTGAACAATTCGCGCATGTTGTGGGGCGAAGTTTCGCGGACGATTGCGCCTGCCATCCAGCGTCATCATGTCTTCCCCGTGTACCTGACGGAGGTCGGCGGCTTAACGCTGTGCGCGGTGCGGCGCAAAATCCGCTCGTCACAGTTCGCCGTCGCGCATCTCGGCAAACTGTCAGACGCGAACTGCCAGGTGGCGCTGGGGCTGGCAATCGGCAGCCTGACGCCCTGGCTGGTGCTAAATGATGCCCAGAGCGCCATGCTGCCCGTCATGTTTGATCAGCCGGATGTCAGCGTCGTCAGCTATGAGGCGCTTGATCATCTGCTGGGCGAAGCGCCGAACGCGCTGGAAAAATACCTGGACACGGTGCTGCCCACACAATCCTCGCGCGAGCGCCAGCAAGACCCGGCGCTGATGCTGACCGTCGTGGATGACAACCAGATTCCGTTTTGGATTGAGATGCGCGACTGGATCCGCGCGCACAGCCCACAGCCACAGACGCAGGACGATATCCAACCGCCGCTGCGCGTAATGCGCCTGCGCAACAACCAGGTGACGGACAAGCACATGCTCCACCCCACGCTGGGCTTGCGCTTCGGGCGCGACCGCCAGCGCTGCGATGTCATCCTCGACAGCCCGCAGGCGTCGAAAGAGCATTTCCGCATCATCGAAGGGCAGGATGGCAAATACTACGTGCAGGACCTCGGCAGCAGCAACGGTACGTTCTTGCAAGGCAAGCGGCTGCTGCCCAACCAGCTTGTCGAACTCAAGCTCAAGCACGAGATTCGCGTGGCGGGCGCGACGTTTATCATTTGGGATGATCGTCCGCTGCTGCCGGAGATGATGATCGACTCGGTGTCGCCGCCGCCGCGCCCGGATTTCATCCACATCGATTTCCCGGACATCGCGCCGCCGCCGGAATACAAAACGTGGGATCACAAAATTGTGCTGCGGGCAATGTTTGAAGACAGCGAATTCACGTTCGAGACGCAGGGCTACTACACCTTCGAGTCGATCATCGGCGGGCTGCGCGACCCGCTGCACCTGCGCCCCAACCTGCGCTACTACGTGGCGCGACGCGGCACACCGCTGGACGAGCGCGACACGCCGCTGAGCATGATGCTTTCGTATGGCGACTCGCTGCAAATCGTGGTCGATCCGCTGGATTTCACGATTGAGCGCACGCGCGAACGCATCAAGAACTGTGACAGCTTTGAGTGTCAGGGGTTGGAAGATGGCAAACCGTCGTGGCGCTATGGGCGCAAGTTCGGCAGCTACCGCGAACTCTTCACGGATACGTATCGCACGCTCTTCGGCAAGCCGCCGCCGCGCGATGTCGAGCTGCCGCTGCATACCTGCCCCAGCTGCCACGGGCGTATCGGCGACGATACGGTGGTGGGGATTTGATGTAATTTTGGCGAAAGATGGACGGCAAAAATGCCGTCCGTACACGAGCCGATTTGTACGGACGCCATTGATGGCGTCCATTGCCATAACACCATGATCTGCGTAGGATAGCAGCAAATTGTCGAGGAGCAGCAGACGATGGCATTACTCGAAAAGACGCGCATAAGCGTGCGCGAATTCCGACGAATTGCGGAACTGCCGGAAAATCGCGAGCGCAAATTGGAACTGATCGCGGGCGAAATCATGGAGAAAATCATGCCGAAACCACTGCATGGCTTTGTATTTCATCTGGTCTACATGCTGCTCGGCAAGTTTCTGGAGCTCAACCCGCTTGGGCATCTGCTGGCAGAAGTCCAGTTTGAAGTCCCTGGAGAAGACTATGCCCCAATACCCGACATTGCCTTTGTCAGCTTCCAGCAGCCTGCGTTCTCCCTGGATAAAGCCATTCCCTTCATGCCCGCGCTCGCTATCGAAATCCAGTCACCCGACCAGAGCGACCGCGCCATGACCGACAAAGCGGGCTACTACCTGAAGCACGGCGCACAGATGGTGTGGCTGCTCTATCCCGACCGCAAGCTGGTTGAGGTGCTGACGCCCACCGACCGCCGCCTGCTAACCGCCGAGCAGACGCTCGACGGTGGCGCGCGGCTGCCCGGCTTCAGCGCGGAGGTGAAAACGCTGTTTCCGTAGGGGCTATCTTTCGCTACTCAGGAAGAGCGGGCGCAGCGGAAACCGAAATCTTCGCTCACGAAATTGGGAGCGAGACCAAGGCGACTCGGCGCGCGGAGGTCGAACGAAGTATTGACGAACGAGCCGCCCCGCAACACGCGCCGAACATCTGTTCTATCTCCGGTGTCATCCTCACGTCCGTCGGTCGCTAGATAAGGGTACGGCTCATAAAGTGTGCTTGTCCACTCCCACACGTTCCCACTCATATCAACCGCCCCTACCCACGATGCACCTACGGGACGACTGCCCACGTTCGCCGTCTGATTGTTCGAGTTGCCGCTGAAGACAGCGTTGTTCTCGTTCCATGTACTGCCCCAGGGATAGACCAGATTGTCCGGTCCGCGCGCCGCATATTCCCACTCGCGCTCGGTCGGCAGCCGTGCGCCGCGCTGCGCGCAGAAGTCGCGCGCCTCGAACCAGGTGATGCGCTCGACGGGACGTTGATCGCCATCGAACCGGTTCGGGTTCGCCTTCTGCCCGCCCCGCCGCTCGAAATCCGCCTGCGTCACTTCCGTCTCATCAATCCAGAACGGCTCTTCAAAGCACTGCTCATGCACAGGCTGCTCATCATCTTGTCCATCGTTGCTGCCCATCATGAAGCAACCTGCGGGTACAAGCACCATCGGCACACCATCAAAGTTCTGCGTGACGGGCGTCCAGTCGGCGTTGCGAGTGATTGGCACATACCCAGGAATTCCCGCCGCAATTGCAGTTTGTGTTTCCGCTATCAGAGTAGGTGTGATTGTCGGTGTTGGTAAGGGAGTCGCAGTTAACATCAGAAAATTCGCGATCCAACCCGTTCTCCCATCGTCAAGCCGAACGTTAGTCCAGTCACCCGCCGCATTCGATCCCAGGATTTCGAAGCGCGTGCCCGCAGGTAGTGACGCAACGACACTACTGTCGGTCGAGGGCGACTGGCGCACATTCGCCGAAGCACCAAGCGCGACCACTCCTGTCGAAACTCTTGTTGACTGCTCTGTCGTGGGCGATGGCTGTGCTGCGACTGTTGCCTGTGCGTTTGCCAGCGCGGTTGCCTCCTGAAGAGAAATCTGTGTCGGATCAGGAGTCGGTGTCCACGTATTGGGCAGCGTAATCGGGCTGGCGATTGCTGTTGTAGT
>Ga0224723_1000248_pt1 | contig 37537 bp, 34 predicted proteins | sample Balambano_FR2_Me_FD_161647 | JGI IMG/M metagenome (GOLD analysis project Ga0224723, IMG submission 161647) | Freshwater sediment microbial communities from Lake Towuti, South Sulawesi, Indonesia - Balambano_FR2_MetaG | ecosystem: Environmental > Aquatic > Freshwater > Lake > Sediment | place... | reverse complement strand
CCAGTATAACGAAAAGATTGAACATCAAAAGAAACTCCGACCCGATGGGTACGAGCTTGCTGCATAACACTGTGAGGAAAGAAACCACAGTTAAAAACTATCTGTGGATGTTCTAATGGGCCAAAATGTCCTCTTTCCCCTGCTAATAAATGCTTGACAATTACTTCACCACATTTATCTTCACTAGGGAAAGAATCGCGCTCATCATACACAAATCCATCAGTGTAGTCCTGATGCATGGCAGCATAAATTACCTGTTGGGGATTTGGGGTTTTAGTGATAACTTCTACTCGGAATCGATGCATTACTGTTCTAATATAATGAATCAGTCAGGGCACGGCGTGACCTATATTTTGGTTACAAATAAATTTTACGGTTGCCGTGCCCCTACAAAAATATATTTTATCCCCGTAATTATTATGCGGCGATTACATCATTGCTTAGGATGTGATTATATCTTTAACTTGTATTTTATTAAACGTAAGTTGACATATTAATTTACAATATTAATTAATAAATCAGAGGTGTGATATGGTGCTAACAGCTTCAACAATGTTACCTTTGGGTACTCAAGCTCCGGATTTTTCCTTACCTGAGGTAGCATCTAATACAAAAATTTCCTTATCTAACTTTGCAGATAAAAAAGCACTATTAGTAATATTTCTTTGTCAGCATTGCCCCTTTGTGAAACATATTAGGCAAGAATTAGCCAATCTAGACAAAGATTACTTAGAAAGCGATTTAGGAATTATTGGTATCAGTGCCAATGATGCTGAGAAATATCCAGATGACGCGCCAGAATCATTAAAGGCAATGGCGTGTGAATTAGGCTTGAGGTTTCCTTTGTGCTATGACAAAAGTCAGGAAACAGCTAAAGCTTACACAGCAGCTTGTACACCAGATTTTTTCATATTTGATGCAGAACGTAAACTAGTTTATCGTGGACAGTTGGATGATAGTCGTCCAAGTAATGGCAAACCTGTGGATGGAGCAGATTTACGCGCAGCTATTGACGCAGTATTAGCAGATAAACCAATTCCATCTGAACAAAAACCTAGTATTGGTTGCAATATTAAGTGGAAACCAGGTAATGAGCCGAATTATTTTACAGCTAGTTAGCAGTTGGCTATTAGCTAACCACTAACCACTAACCACTAACCACTAATGACTACAGCAGTTTCCCTAGAAAACGTCCAAAAACTCTACAACAATCGCCCTGTAGTTAATGACCTTTCTTTTACCATTGCAACGGGAGAGATGTTTGGACTACTTGGACCTAATGGTGCAGGCAAATCCACTACTATTCGGATGTTGACTACCTTGACAAAACCGTCAGGTGGTCGTATTCAGGTATCTGGGTATGATGTGGTACGTCAACCGATATTAGCCAAGCAACAAATAGGCGTGGTATTACAACAAACTAGCGTGGATGGGGATTTATCCGTCTGGGAGAATATGGAATTTCACGGACGATTACACCACATCCCTAATCCACAGCGCCAACGTTTAATTAATCAATGGTTAGAGTATGTAGAATTAGCTCCTAGAAAAGATGATTTAGTCAAAACTCTTTCGGGAGGAATGAAGCGACGCTTACAGATTGCACGAGCTTTATTACATCAACCACAAGTTTTATTTTTAGATGAACCAACAGTCGGATTAGACCCGCAAACACGGCGACGATTGTGGGAGATTATTAAAGATTTAAATAAGCAAGGGATGACGATGCTATTGACGACTCATTATATGGATGAAGTCGAATATTTATGCGATCGCATCGGGATTATGGATGGTGGTCAATTAATTTCTCTAGGAACCCTCAAGCAATTGCGCTCTAATCATGGTGAAGGATTGGTAATGAAGCAAGTTGGGGAACGTTGGGAGTACAAATTTTTCCCCACCTTGCAACAAGCAAATATCTACCTTGATCAACAAGCAGATAAAACTGGGATAATGGTACGTCCTTCTAATCTCGAAGACATTTTTGTAGAGCTTACAGGACGCCAATTGGATTAAACTCCCAACTCTCGTAGCATCGCTTCTACCCGAGCGACACTCTCAGCTTTACCTTGATTTTCATACAGCTGACGGGCTTTTTGAAACACCGCGATCGCTTCTCTGGCTTTACCTAGTCTCTTGAGTAGACTACCCCGCAATTCAAAAGCTTGGGGATTTCTGGGGTCAAGATTTATCGCTTGTTCATAAGCCCAGCCAACATTGGTATACTCACCCAAACGCAATAAGATAGTACCTAATCCAATGTAAGCATTAACATTATTACGGTTTAACTGTATTGCCTTGCGGTATGCATCTTTTGCTGATTTATTATCCCCTAAATTACCGCTTACATAAGCTAAAGCGTACTGAAAATCAGCATTATTGGGATTTAAAGCCACAGCCCGACGGTAGGAAGCCAATGCTGCGGGGAAATTTCCTTGTTGAGCATACAAATAGCCGATACCAGATTGGATCGAAGCATTTCTTGGCTCAATGATAGCTGCTTGTTGGTAAACAGCGATCGCGCCATTATAATCCCCGGAGTCAACTAGCCTGCGTCCTTGGTCAAGTAAATCTTTTAACTGAGTAGTCCTTTGTGCGACTACTACCTCAGCCTGAGCGACGGTCGGCATTATTGTAGGAATGCTTCCCATTAATAGAACACTTAGTAACAAAAATGCTTTGTTGTACACAGTAAAATACCCGAAAATTTTTACAATTTTTTCATAATTTCGGTGCGTGCATGTACATTAAAACAAAAATCTTGAGTTTTGAAAACTCTATCAAGTCACTTTTGTAAAAGTTTTATGAAGACTTTGGTAGATTTTAAGTAACTTTTGTCCTCAGCCTGCTTCACCATTACCTATTTTCTAACATAACCAATAATTTTCTGACAGCAATGGCTGATACCAATTCTTGACCATTTGAAGAGAGTATTTATACTTAAAAAGCTTTCGTGCAAACCGACAGGGACATTAGACCACTATTAATATTGGAATATGACAATATATATTTTTAGGGTCAGTCTATGATTTTAACTACAACAGATGTTATCCAAGGAGCGGTTATTCAGTCATACTTGGGAATTGTAACGGCAGAAGTTGTATATGGTAGCAACTTCCTAAGAGATTTTATCGCTGGTATCCGTGATATTGTGGGTGGACGCACTGGTAGCTATGAGCGTTTATTTGAGCAAGGACAACGCAAAGCCATAGCAGAATTAGAGCAACGCGCTCAACGTTTAGGTGCAAATGCTGTTATCGGTATTGAAATTGATACTGGAACTATTAACATTGATTCTTCTGGTGTTCTCTTGTTGATTACCGCTACTGGTACTGCTGTGCAAATGCGCTAGTGGTGACATCTCCTACACTGACTCTTCAAGTACAGTGTAGGCTTCCAAGACAATCCGGCTATTGCTTGGGAGGCTCTTGGCTTTAAGAACGGAATGCCCTACCGCTCTGTTTTTTATATTTATTGCTGCATTGTGGTCACGGTCGAGTGATTTAGGACTGATTTATAACAAACAATTAGTTGTAGAACCTATCTAGAGTTGTATATATGAATCAACTTTGAAATAAAATTAAATTTATAATTAAGTGAGCTTCATATTTTAAAGATTTATTCAGCAATTTCTTTAAGAAATTATAATAATTACTAATAAAGATAAATATTAACTAACTCAACATTAAATTTATGAAATGATTATTGCTTTAAGACTAAAGATAGAGTGTATAACTCATTCTGATGACGGATATTCAAAATAGTTAATTAGCCATTTAATTGAGTACATAAGTCAAGAATATAGCTCGAAAGAAAACTTTAAGTAATGTAATAAGGAGAGGAAAGATTATGTCATATGTTAATCGTGTTGATGATGATGTTATCCGTGAACATACTGTGGTAGGTCGAGTTGCTGACTATCACGATAGAGTTCGTTGGGGTCCCATTATTGCTGGTTTGTTAGTAGCATTGGCAACTCAGTTAATTTTGAGTGCAATGTTCGGCGCGATTGGTGCAGGTACTGTTGAAGGTTCAGGTAGACCTAGAACAATTTCTGGTGATGTTGCCAGTGGTGTAGGTCTTTGGTCTACTATAGGTTTACTAATTTCTTTATTCACTGGTGGTTGGGTAACAGCCCGTGCTTGTGGTCCAATGAACCGCAATACAGCTTTGTTGAATGGTGCCATTTTATGGGCTACTACTTTGGCAGTTAGCTCTTGGTTACTAGCAAGCGGTGTATCTGGTGCTTTTGGTGTTGCCGCTTCTAATGCAGGAGAAGTTATTAACCAAGTGCAACAACAGGGTGGTGTTAATGTTCCTCAAGCTAATGTTAGCGCTCAACAAGCTCGTGATGTTGCAGGAAATATACGCTCTGGTTTATGGTGGTTTGTATTCGGTTCCCTACTAGGTTTACTTGCTTCCATGGTTGGCGCTGCTACTGGCGCTCGTAGTCCACGCGCTACTAACAATGTGTAAAATAATTTTGCAAAACTTAATATAACTCAAAGAAAAAGTACCTAATGAGAGGTGCTTTTTCTTTTTATTTACCACTTTAAATACGCTGCTTCTATTCCCTGGTCGCGGCGTATTTTGCTATCTTTCTCAAACCAAGCAATCACTTGCTGTGCTGTTAAATCTTCCATAGGAAGACCATACTCTTGACTAATATGTTTCAAAATCCTTAGTGACGAAATAGTCAATCTGGTTAAGAATTTTTCTGGAGAAGTAAGTAATGCAGCGTCTACTTTTGCTGACTCTTCTAAGCTCAGGAATTGCGTGGATGGTTGTTGTGATGGTAAGTCCATATTTTTATTTACTTTAATTAACTTGAGGAGAACGTGCTTGCACTAAATAACCACAACGATGTTCGCCATTGATAATCCAATGTGTACGCTCAACTGTACAATCAGGTAACACTGCGCCAAACATTTCTAATTCGTGACCGCAGACGCTAGGGAATGACTCAGCTACATTAGAAATAGCGCAATTATGCTCCATTAAAATGTACCCTTCTTTTAAATTGTCTACATTGGCTAATGATCCATGCTCTACAGAGTGACACTCAGCCATGTAGCCTTCTGCTTTTCTGAGTTCTACTAAGGCAGTTACTCGCTGTTGCAGCGAACCTCCACCTACACGTTCTCGATATTCTTGGGCTTTGCGTTCCCATTGTTTTCTCAAAATCGTGCTTACTTGGTCATGTCCTACAGTCTCTGCTAAAGTATCTAGCAGTTCGACAGTAAATTGACCGTAACCACTAACTTTTTGTAGGCGATCGCGTCCAGAACGGGTCAATCTATATATATGTTGAGGACGACCCATTGCGGACTCTGCCAAGGACGAGTATAAAATTAGCTCCTCCGCCTCCAAATCTTTGAGATGACGGCGAATCGCTTGAGGACTAACATCTAGAGCATCGGCTAGCTCTAGTGCTGTTCCCTTATCGTGTTTCAAAAGATACTTTAATATATCTTGCTTAGTAGAGGACTGCTGCGTAGTCGCCATCATCGTCCCAAAAATTTTATAAGAAAAAATCACTTTAACAACATTCTTGTTGTTAATTTAGCGTAAAATGAAGATAAGTAAAACAACATGGCTGTTGTTTTAGTCTTCAATAATTATTCTAGCAGTCATGTAACCACTCTGGTTAATCCTTTACGAGTAAAGGTGCTGAGTAATCAGCCCGTCTCCGTGCGAAGAACAAAACAACGAACCCACAAGAGAACTACCGATGAGTGCCACTGTCAACACCCTAGTCAACCAGCCATACAAGTACGGCTTCGTCACTGATATTGAAGCAGACACTATTCCTCGTGGATTAAGTGAGGAAATTGTCCGCCTGATTTCAGCTAAGAAGAACGAGCCAGAGTTCATGCTGGAATTTCGCCTCAAAGCTTATCGTCAGTGGCAGAAAATGACAGAACCGGCTTGGGCTAGCGTCCAGTATCCACCAATTGATTATCAAAATATCATTTATTACTCAGCACCGAAGCAAGCAAAGAAAATTGAGAGCTTGGATGAAGTAGATCCAGCTTTGTTAGAAACCTTTGAAAAGCTGGGTATACCTTTATCTGAGCAAAAACGACTGTCAAACGTTGCCGTAGATGCAATTTTTGATAGTGTTTCGGTGGCTACTACTTTCAAAGAAAAGCTGGCAAAAGATGGTGTAATTTTCTGCTCCATTTCCGAAGCGCTGCAGGAACATCCAGAATTGGTTAAAAAATATCTGGGTAGTGTTGTACCAGCTGGAGATAACTACTTTGCAGCATTAAATGCCGCTGTTTTCAGCGATGGTTCATTTGTGTATATTCCCAAGGGTGTTAAGTGCCCAATGGAACTTTCTACATATTTCCGCATTAACAATGGCGATACTGGACAATTTGAGCGTACTTTAATTATCGCCGAAGAAGACAGCTACGTTTCTTACTTAGAAGGCTGTACCGCGCCGATGTATGACAGCAACCAACTCCACGCTGCCGTTGTAGAGTTAGTTGCCTTAGATAATGCAGAAATTAAATACTCCACTGTCCAAAACTGGTACGCTGGTGATGTTAATGGCAAAGGTGGGATTTACAACTTCGTTACCAAACGTGGATTGTGTCAAGGAGTAAACTCCAAAATTTCTTGGACGCAAGTAGAAACGGGAAGTGCGATTACTTGGAAATATCCTAGTTGCGTGTTAGTGGGTGATAATTCTGTAGGTGAATTTTACTCCGTAGCGCTGACAAACAATATGCAGCAAGCGGACACCGGAACTAAGATGATTCACGTTGGCAAAAATACCCGCAGCACAATTATTTCTAAAGGTATTTCCGCAGGCAAATCTAGCAATAGCTACCGAGGTTTAGTGAAGATTAATCCTAAAGCAGGAGGAGCTAGGAATTATTCCCAGTGTGACTCCATGCTGATTGGAGATAATGCTCACGCCAACACTTTTCCATATATTCAAGTGCAAAATAACACTGGGAAAGTAGAGCATGAAGCTTCAACATCAAAAATTGGCGAAGACCAATTATTCTACTTTACTCAACGGGGTATTTCTGTTGAAGATGCTGTTTCCATGATGATTAGCGGTTTCTGTAAGGATGTCTTTAATCAGCTACCCATGGAATTTGCGGTTGAAGCCGATAAGTTATTGAGTCTCAAGTTGGAAGGTAGTGTTGGGTAGTAGTAGGAGGGGGAGATTTGCTTCCTCTCCAAGTAAAATATTCCAGTAATGTCAAGCTTAAAGACAGGATATGATTATCGAGAATAGTGAAGTAGTGCTGTCAGTACGAGACTTGACAGCAGAAGTTAATGGAACAGAAATTCTTAAGGGTGTGAATCTAGAAGTACGCAACGGTGAGATTCACGCGATTATGGGGCCTAACGGTTCTGGCAAAAGTACTTTATCAAAAGTATTGGCTGGACATCCAGCTTATGAAGTGACTGGGGGTGAGGTGATTTTCCAAGGTGAGAATCTCTTGGAAATGGAACCCCAGGATAGAGCTAGAAATGGGATCTTTTTAGCGTTCCAGTATCCCTTAGAAATTCCAGGTGTAAGTAACCTGGATTTTTTACGGGTAGCATATAATTCCCGTAGAAAAGCCCAAGGTTTGGAAGAACTGGATGCATTTGACTTTGACGATTTAGTTGAGGAAAAGTTGGAGGTTGTGAAGATGAATCCAGCTTTCCTAAATCGCAGTGTCAATGAAGGTTTTTCTGGTGGTGAGAAAAAGCGCAATGAAATTTTGCAAATGGCACTATTGGAACCAAAGGTAGCAATTTTAGATGAAACTGATTCTGGCTTAGATATTGATGCACTCAAAATTGTGGCAAATGGTGTGAATCAATTAACAAGTCCGGATAATGCCACAATCATGATTACTCACTATCAGCGACTGCTTAATTATATTGTGCCTGATTTTGTCCATGTGATGGCACAGGGACAGATTATTACTAGTGGTGGTAAAGAGTTAGCACTGGAATTAGAATCTCGTGGTTACGATTGGGTGCTAGAAGAAACCGAGGTGGGTGTGTAATGCAAACAGAATTGAACGCGATCGCTACTGTTACAGATAATGGATATTTAGCTCGATTACTGAACTTATTCACTCCAACAACGGAAGGATGGTTACAGCAGTTGCGTAATTCTGCTGCTAATTTTGTTCAGGAATCAACTTTCCCCACTACCCGCGATGAGGAATGGCGCTTCACGGATTTATCCAGCTTGCGACAAGTAGAATTGAAGTTGGATAAACCAGATTTAACATCCTTAGAAATTGATGTTCTTCCAGAAGCTGCCAACAGTCGTTTAGTATTTGTCAATGGAGTTTACACACCTGATTTATCAGCTGTGGCAAATTTACCAGCAGGTGTGGTAGTAAGTAATTTATCTGGTTTAAGTAGATTAAATATACAACAGTATTTAGCCCAAGCAGAGGGAAATGAGGTATTCACCGCTCTTAACACTGCGGGAATTTCTGATGTTGCTGTAGTTTGGGTATTAAAAGATATTGTTGTTGAGACTCCAATTCATTTATTGTTTGTAACTACTGGAAAGTCTTCTATATCCCAACCCCGTTGTTTAGTGGTAGTGGGAAATAATTCTGAGGTGAGAATTTTAGAAGAATATACAGCACAAGCAGAAGTATATTTTACCAATGCAGTCACAGAGATTTGGGTTGATGAGAATGCCCAAGTCACTCATACTAGAATAGAGAGAGATAGTACAGAAGCTTTTCATGTTGGCAAAACTGCTGTAACTCAAGCTCGTTACAGTCGTTACACTTGTAATGCGATCGCTTTTGGTGGTCAAGTTTATCGCCACAATTTGCAAATTAACCAAACTGGTGAGCAAACGGAAACTACTCTCAATGGGTTAACAATGATTCGGGGTAATCAGCTAGCTGATACTCACAGCACACTTTCATTACATCATCCCTATGGAGTCAGTCGGCAACTGCAAAAGAACATTGTAGGCGATCGCGCTCATGCCGTGTTTAATGGTAAAGTATTCGTGCCTAAACTTGCACAGTTAACAGATGCAGGTCAATTAAATCGCAATTTACTTTTATCTTCTAAAGCTAGGGTTGATACTAAACCACAATTAGAAATTACAGCTGATAACGTTAAATGTGCCCACGGTGCTACTGTTAGTCAGTTAGAAGATGATGAAATATTTTATCTGCAAAGTCGGGGAATTGATCAAAATAACGCCCGTAATTTATTAATAAATGCTTTTGCATCAGAAATCATCAATAAAATATCAGTTCCTTCGCTGAGGGAAAAATTATTAGGAATTGTTAAGGAATTTTAGGAGGAGAGGGGGTGATGGGGGAATTTTTGATCTCCTACCAGCTAATGTACGGGTGGGTTTAGCAGACAAGCTTTTGGTACAACCCGAAATCTCCATGCAAAACCCACCCTCACCCAACGATTAAATCTCCATGCAAAACCCACCCTACCCAAGAATTTGTACGGGTGTGTTTAGCAGACAAATTGGTACAACCCTCAAATCTCCATGCAAAACCCACCCTCACCCAAGAATTTGTACGGGTGGGTTTAGCAGACAAGCTTTTGGTACAACCCGAAATCTCCATGCAAAACCCACCCTCACCCACTACCCAACTACCATATAATTCAATGACATATACTCAAACCAAAACCTTAGCTGATGTAGTTCGTGCTGACTTTCCCATCCTTGACCAACAAGTCAACGGTAAAACTTTAGTCTATCTTGATAACGCTGCCACATCTCAAAAACCTTTACTTGTACTCAATACCATACGAGATTACTACGGGCAGTATAATGCTAACGTACATCGTGGCGCCCATAGCCTGAGCGCAAAAGCAACCGATGCATATGAAAGCGCACGAGATAAAGTTGCATCATTTATTAATGCTGCTTCCCGAAATGAAATTATTTACACCCGCAATGCTAGTGAAGCCATTAATTTAGTTGCTTACAGTTGGGGTAATGCGAATATACAATCAGGTGATGAAATTATCCTTTCGGTAATGGAACACCATAGTAACTTAGTACCTTGGCAACTTTTAGCAAAAAGAACAGGTGCAGTACTGAAGTTTGTAGAACTAACACCAGAAGAAACTTTTAATTTAGAGCAATTTAAAACACTGCTTTCTGATAAAACAAAATTAGTTTCTGTAGTTCATGTGTCCAATGCTTTGGGTTGTATTAATCCAGTTTCAGAAATATGTACCTTAGCCCATCAATATGGAGCTAAAGTATTAATTGATGCTTGTCAGAGCGTTCCCCATATGCCTGTTGATGTCCAGCAAATAGACTGTGATTGGTTAGTGGCTTCTGGGCATAAAATGTTAGCTCCCACAGGGATTGGCTTTTTATACGGTAAATTAGAATTGTTGCAAGAAATGCCTCCATTTTTAGGTGGTGGTGAGATGATTGCGGAGGTATTTTTAGACCAATCAACCTACGCAGATTTACCACATAAATTTGAAGCAGGTACACCAGCAATAGGGGAAGCGATCGCCCTCGGTGCAGCAGTGGATTACTTAAGTGGAATAGGTATGGAGCGTATTCACACCTATGAAGCAGAGTTAACAGCATATCTATTTGAGCAGTTAGAACAGATTCCCCAAGTTAGACTTTATGGGCCCAAACCTGATGCTCAAGGATTTGGGAGAGCAGCTCTTGCGACATTCACAGTAGAGAATATCCATGCTAATGATTTATCTACGTTGTTAGATCAAGAAGGAGTTGCTATCCGTTCTGGACATCACTGTACTCATCCATTGCATCGTTACTTAAATATTCCGGCAACTGCAAGAGCGAGTTTATCTTTTTACAATACTTGTGAGGAAATAGATGTGTTTATTCAAGCATTGAAGGAAACCATTGATTTTTTCAATGGGATTTTTAACGAGTAGCTTTCCGTCTGCTAATCGTTGGGTGGGGGTGGGTTTTGTATGGAGATTTGGGTAATACCAAAAGCTTATCTGCTAAACCCACCCGTACAGTAGCTAGTAGGAGATCAAAAATTCCCCCATTACTACCATCACCCCCCTCTCCTTCTACGCTTTCAAAACCAGCTCCTTCTCCTTCACTTCCTCTTCAGGTAAACCGAAAATTGACCTGTACAATTTCACGTATTCCTTGGCAGATTTATACCAACTGAAGTCTTGATTCATTCCCCGTTGTTGTAATTCCTGCCATTGCGGTTTATAGCGGAAGCCTTCCCAAGCACGTATCATACAGGTAAATAAATCTAGCGGTTCATATCGGTCAAAGCAGTATCCTGTACCTGCATGGTTAATCGGGTCGTGATGAGATACAGTGTCAACTAATCCGCCAGTACGACGGACAATAGGTACTGAACCATAACGTAATGCCATCATTTGACTGATACCACAAGGCTCAAAACGACTTGGCATCAAGAAAGCATCTGTACCTGCGTAAATACGACGAGCTAAAGCATCATTATAAAGTAAGTAAGTAGCCATGCGTCCGGGAAAACGAGATGCCATTTGCCACATTTGGCTTTCATAGTATCTATCTCCTGTCCCCAATAAGACAAATTGAGCATCTGTATACGCCATAAAGCGATCCAGAATTTGTAATATCAAGTCAATGCCTTTTTGTTCTACTAATCTGGTGACAATCCCAATTAAAAAAGCATTATTGTTGACTTCTAATCCAACTTCTTCTTGTAAAGCGATTTTATTGGCTTTACGTTCTTCCAAAGAATCAGTGGTAAAAGACTTTGTTATGTATTTATCTGTTGCTGGATCGTAAACTTCTGTATCAATACCGTTGACAATACCAGATAATTTTCCACTGATAAAAGATAGCAAACCTTCTAACTGCTCGCCATATTCTACTGTCTTAATTTGCTCTGCGTAAGTCGGGGAAACTGTATTGACTCTATCAGCATATTGAACAGCTGCGGCTATGGTGTTATGTCCTTGCATATACCAGGGACACCAAGTAATTTTCTCTAAGTACCAACGCCATGGCCCTTGATATGCCAAGTTATGAATAGTGAAAACACTGGTAATATCTGGGTCTTGGTGCATCCATACAGGAATCATTCCCGTATGCCAATCGTGACAGTGAACAACCTCAGGTTTCCAGTAATTCCAGCAAAACTCTGCAGCACCATTAGCAAATAATGTAAAGCGCCAGTATTCGTCTTCACCAAAATAAATCCGACGCGGTGCAAAAGCAGGATGACCAAATAAATACAATGGAACATCTGTACCAGGGAGAACGCTTTCATATACTTGAAAGTCTTGAAACATTGCATATCCGCGCCACATTGGTTCGCTGGGTATTTCCATTTTGTCTGGTAGAAACCCGTAATAAGGCATGAATATGCGTACATCATGCCCCATCTGTCTCAATATTTTTGGTAGTGCCCCAACAACATCACCCATTCCTCCGACTTTCGCAACCGGAGCTGCTTCTGCTGCTACAAATAAAATCCGCATGATAATTTCTGTTACCCCAACCAGCCTGTATTAGATTTGAATACTGTAGAGACGTACTGATTCTGGAACGTCTCTACATTGAGCAAATGCAATGTTTCTCAATCTAATCTAATCACATCTGCTGGCCGAAAAGTTCAAGTACCCCGGTTAATCTCAGCAAAGATTTTGTCTAAAATTTCTTGCGCTCCTTGTTCCCGTAAGCGTTTTGCTAGTTCTTTACCTAGCTTATCAGCATCGCTTCTAGTACCAGTGACAGTATCTTGAACCATGTTTTGACCGTCAACGCTAGCAACAATACCTGTTAAGGTGAGATTTTCCCCGTTAATTTCAGTATTTACGCCTATAGGTACTTGACAACCGCCTTCTAAATCACGTAAGAAAGCTCTTTCGGCAAGACAGCGATCGCGTGTTTCTGGGTGTTCAATGGCTTTAAGTACAGATATCAAATCGGTATCTTCAGCACGACATTCAATACCTAATGCACCTTGGCCGACAGCGTGTAAGGATATTTCTTTAGGTAGCACTTGGTGAATGCGATCGTTCATTCCCAATCGTTCTAAACCAGCTACCGCTAAAATCAAAGCATCGTATTCACCCGCATCGAGTTTCGCCATCCGCGTGTTCAAGTTACCCCGAACATCTTTAAACTGTAAGTGGGGAAAATGATACCGTAATTGCGCCAATCTTCGCAAAGAAGAAGTACCAATTACAGCACCTTCTGGTAAAGTATCAATTTGCTGATCTTTGTATTTTTCATGGACTACCAAAGCATCAGCGGGATTTTCTCGCTCTGTAATTACACCCAAAACTAAACCATCTGGTAGACGTGTAGGTAAATCCTTCAAAGAATGAACAGCAAAATCAATCTCCTGATTTAGCATTCCTTGTTCTAACTCTTTGGTGAAAAGTCCTTTATCACCAATCTTAGCCAATGCCACATCTAAGATTTTATCTCCTTGAGTAGCCATAGTATGGACTTCAAAAGAAATTTTCGGAAAATGCTTTTGTAGTTGCTCTTGCACCCAGTAAGTTTGAACTAAAGCGAGTTGGCTTTTACGAGAGCCAATACGAACGGTGCTAAGAGGAGTAGAAATAACTGTTGCCATAAAGAGATTTGTCTATCTAGGAGATATCACTTTCATCTAGATTACCGCAGCCAGTGGATTATCATAATTTATGTCAAGTCTATTTACTATCTTCTTTACATTTTTTTACTAATTTTTGTAAACATTAAATGGGATATCATCGAGTAGAAATGCCTAACTACGACGTAAATCGAATGCTAAACCCAGAGCAAATTCCCTTTCTGGAGTACCCTGTAACGGTTGACAATGTCTAATAAACTTCTAATTCCATTTGTGCTGGTAATAACTTAGGTATAATTTGCTGCAATAACTATGTTCTTTTCAAGATTTGTGAAACACACTAGTTTAAATGTTCTACTAAGCGCAATAATTTAAAAGCCTTTATTTTGCAAGCATTTACCCAGTCTTTAAATGGCCAGAAACCCTTTCGATCAATTTTCCAAACAATTTTTTGAAGAATTCCTATCTCCCTTAGGTCAAGTCAGAATTAACTATGAAATACCAGGAGAAGCAAAATTTGCAGATATTTGGTTTACTCCATCAACTCCCCCGATAGATATTGAAGAAGATTTAGGAATTCTAGGTCGAATCGCAGAAACTCCTTGCTTACTAGAAGCATACCGCAAACAACCAACAGGCAAAGAAATCCGCAGTTGTCTGTACAAACTTTATCATCTAGAATCAGAGATTCAACGTGAAGCCAAACGAGACGAAGATAAAATTTCAGATGAGGAACTTCCACGATTGTGGATTATTACGGCGACTTGCTCAGATCAAATGCTAAAGGATTTAAATGCAACTAAAGATAAAGCTTGGCCAAAGGGTATTTATTTTTTAAGTAAAATACTCCTAACTCGAATCGTCGTGGTTGATAGACTAGTTGCTACCCCAGATACACTTTGGCTAAGGCTATTAGGTAAAGGTTTGATCCAGAAGCAAGCAGTAAATGAAGTAGTCGCTTTACCCAAACAAAATATCAGACGCAGCAAAATTTTAAGGCTACTCTACAGTTGGAAGATTAGCATAGAAGTAAGTACAGAGATTGATTTAGAAGACAGGGAGGTAATTATGAACTTATCACAGGCTTACTTAGAATGGGAAGAACAGACTGAACGCCGTGCTATGGAGCGAGGTATGAAGCAAGGAATTGAGCGAGGTATGAAGCAAGGAATTGAGCAAGGAATTGAGCAAGGAATTGAGCAAGGAATTGAGCAAGGAATTGAGCAAGGAATTGAGCAAGGAATTGAGCAAGGAATTGAGCAAGGAATTGAGCAAGGAATTGAGCAGGAGCGACGACAGTTATTGGAAAACTTACTTTTAGCACGCTTCGGTGAGGTTGACTCACAATTAAGTGGTATCATTCAACCGATACTAAGTTTGCCAAGTCAGGAGTATGCAGCTTTACTTTTACAATTTTCTAGTTTATCGTGTGACGACTTGTTGAAGCGATTCGCGCCTTAAGCTTTTGTTGGTACGGGTGCAGTTTAGAATTTTCTGCACCTCATGCACTCTACAGTTAAATGTCTATATTTCGAGCAAGCTGCAACATCACCCCTACCAACAGCTTTTACATATACTTCAGCTTGATGACCGCTTTTTTACTCACTGCCTATCTTTGTTACTGACAAAAAGCCCAACAACACCTGTAATATTATTCTCACCATAGCCTTTGGCAATGGCATCCAAGTAAATATTCTGGATGGCATTAGATACTGGAGCTAGAGCATTAACTTCTTCGGCTGTTTGAACAATATAGCGGAAATCTTTCTCTACTAAATCGATAGGGAACATTGGTGCATGGTTGTTTATCACCATTAAATTTCCTGCGTTTTTAGCAGCTGAGCAATTGCCAGTTTGGAGGAAGAACTCGGTGACGCGGCAACTTTCACCAACTGAGGCTGGTATTGCTTATTTTCAGCGTATCGAACCACTGATTGAGGAGATGCAGCAGGCGATCGCAGTTGCAACGGACATTTCTGGACAACCAAAGGGAAGGCTCCGTGTAACAACTTCTGTTTCTTTCGGACTCAAGTGTATTGTTCCGCTATTGCCAAACTTTGGTACTGTTTACCCAGAACTTGCTATTGAACTGTTACTTACAGATGCTGTCGTCGATTTAGTTACTGAAAGAATTGACGTTGCGATTCGTCTCGGACTATTACCAGACTCGACTTTAATTGCCCAACAATTGATGCAAGTAAAAATTAGTAGTAAATTGTGAGAATAAAAAGATTAGAATTATATAATCTCAATTTTAATTATGTATATTGAGCTACATATTCAAATAAATGGATGAAGAAAAAGGCATTCAACTGACGTCTGGTGGGCTGAAAAAACTCGGTAATCTTGTTAATCTAAAAGAACAGATGATAGCGGATGCGATTCAAGAACGTGGAGGTGGGCAAGGTCAAATTAATCAGTTACAAAGCGATTATCAAAATCTCAGTGTTGGTGAGTTGGCAAATTTAGCAGCATCAGGAGATATGGAGGCAGAAACTGTTATTAAAATTCTTAAACAAGCTAAGAAAAAAAGTGATAAATATGGTAACAAATGAACATTTTATTGGACAAACTCTGGTAGCAGTATCAGTTGTTGAAGATAAAGAATTTACAGGTGAAGAACTTTGTTATGATAAAGTTCAATTATTGTTTCAAGATACAGCAATTACACTACTACCACTTGCTGATACAGATGAAATAGAAATAAGCAAAGAAACTCATACTAATTTTTCGGCTGTAGATACTCCATCTTCATGGCATGATCTAATTGGTCAAAAATTAATGACTGTATGGGTATGTAAAAACGACCAAGGTTATCAAGACCAAGTTATTTTCGCATTTGACAATCTGCATCCAAGTATCGCTTTTCTTGCTGAAGGTTCAGTTCTAAAAGCCTTTCGCTACGAGCAAATTTCTCGAAATGAATCTAAAGTTGTTTCTGTTAGTTGTGGAGTGAAAAATTAACCATAAACTTGTGAAGCGATCATATATAGCACTACGCTACAAAGCGTATGTAAATTAAATAGAAAAATGTAGGGGCGAACAGTTGTTCGCCCTCTGATTAGTACATTAAAGCAGATAAAGCAAACCGAAGAGGATAATCCAGATAACATCGACGAAGTGCCAATAAATTTCGGCAGCTTCGATTCCAAAATGATGCTCACTGCTGTAATGACCTAGTTTGCGCGATCGCCACAACACAGCCAAAATTGCTAAAACGCCGATAGTGACGTGTAAACCGTGGAAACCAGTCAACACATAAAAAGCGCTAGCAAACAAATTGGTAGTTAAACTAAATTCTAAATGGGTGTATTCATATACTTGACCCACTAAGAAAATAATACCCATCGCTGCGGTAATCGCAAACCACATTTGCATTCCCCGCAGATTATTCTTCTTAATTGCCGTATCAGCATTGTGGATAACAAAACTGCTAGCAATTAAGTTTACAGTATTAACTCCGGGTAATAGCAGTTCTAAATGGGGTGTACCTTCGGGGGGCCATGAAGGTAAGGTAGAACGGAAAGCCATGTAAGCACCGAACATACCCATAAAAATCATTCCCTCAGCAACAAGAAACACAATCAAACCAAAAATACGATGGTCTGGATGTTCCTCATGGTGTCCACCCGCCACTTCTGCGGCATGATGATGGTTGAGTTCAGTTTTAGCTGGGTCAATAGTTTGACTTTGCATTTTGATTGGATATTTATGAGGACAAATTAGGAAAGGAAATGCTTATTTGCGGTCTTCAGGATTAGCTGCAACTGCTGGGTCAGGTTCCGCACGTAGGGGAGAGTTGGGACCACCAGATAATAAAGGATTAGGATCCTCAAGAGGTACATTCTCTTGAGCGTGTTCCATACCATAATCGTAGGGGCCTGTGGCTAACACTGGCAAATGGTCAAAATTCTCAATTGCTGGTGGGGAGGTAGTCATCCACTCTAAGGTAAGCGCTCTCCAAGGATTGTTACCAGCTTTTGGCCCGTATAACCAACTCCAAATAGCGTTGATAATGAAGGGGAAGGTGGAAACTGCCAGAATGTAAGAACCGTAGGTACAAATTTCGTTGATTAGGGCAAATTTGGGGTCATACTGAGCTACACGACGATTCATACCCATTAATCCCAACTTGTGCATGGGTAGGAAGGTCATATTTAACCCAATAATTGTCAGAGTAAAGTGAACTTTACCCCAAAATTCATTCATCATTCGTCCCGTCATTTTCGGGAACCAATGGTAAATTCCAGAGAAAATACCCAGTACGCTACCACCAAACAGTACGTAGTGTAGGTGGGCAACTACAAAATAGGTGTCATGAACGTGGATATCAAAAGGCACTGCTGCCAACATCACACCACTGATACCACCGATAACGAAAGTGCCGACAAACCCAATAGCGAAGAGCATGGGAGTATTGAGACGCAGCTTTCCACCCCACATTGTCGCTAACCAGCTAAATATTTTGATACCAGTAGGTACGGCAATAATCATGGTAGTAATCATGAAAAACATCCGTAACCAACCGGGAATACCACTGGTAAACATATGGTGGGCCCAAACGATTAGTCCCAAAAAACTAATCGCTAGGGAAGAATAGGCGATCGCCTTATAACCAAAAACAGGTTTGCGGGAATGTACAGGGATAACTTCAGAAATCGCTCCAAAGAAGGGCAAAATCATGATGTACACCGCTGGGTGAGAGTAAAACCAGAACATATGCTGGTAAACTACTGGATCCCCACCACCTGTTGGGTTAAAAAATGTCGTACCTGCCAATAAATCAAAAGAAAGCAGAATCAAAGCTCCTGCTAGTACAGGTGTAGATACCAACGCTAAGGCTGAAGTCGCAAACATTGCCCAGCAAAACAAAGGCATTTGCTGGAAGCCCATTCCAGGAGTACGCATCTTAATTAAGGTGACGATAAAATTAATCGCTCCCAAAATTGAGGATGTACCCAAAAGCAACAGACTCATAATCCAGATGGCTTCACCTAGTTGGCCTGTTACCAAACTTAGGGGAGGATAAGAAGTCCAACCAGCGTCAGGAGCATCACCTAGTAGTAAACTGCTAATTAATAACACACCTGCTGGGGGAATTACCCAAAATGCCACAGCATTTAACCGAGGGAATGCCATATCCTTAGCCCCAATCATTAGGGGAATTAAGTAGTTAGCAAATCCCGCTCCCATTGGCACAACCCACAGAAAAATCATGATTGTGGCGTGCAGTGTAAATAAGCTGTTATAGACTTCTGGAGTCACAAAATCGACTTCTGGTGTCTTTAGTTCTGTGCGAACTAAGTCCGCCATTACACCACCAATACAGTAAAAAATGAAGGATGTAACTATGTACTGAATCCCTATTACTTTATGGTCGGTGTTAAAAGTAAAAAAGTCTCGCCAGTGTCTTTCTGCCGGCTCTTCAACCAAAGCAGGAATATTTGCTGTTTCTTGCAGCTGTGCTTGTGTCATGGTTGGTAGTTGTTTTAAGAAAGGGAGTAGGGAGTAGGGAGTAGGGAGTAGGGAGTAGGGAGTAGGGAATGGGGAGTAGGGAAAATGTGGTAATAGCTTATTGTTTTTCCATTCCGCAATGCCACCTTGCTCAAAGGGACGCCAGATGCCTCAACGCGGGAAACCCGCGCACGGCACTGGTTCGGGAACCCCCGCACTCCTCAGCACCCAGCACCCAGCACCCTTGTCGCACTCCCTACTGATGGATTTGATGTAATATTTCTGGTTGAATACCCATATCCTTGGTGTATGGGGCGAGAAATTCTGCTGGAGTAGGAGCAATAGCAACTGCTTGATTGAAATCTGTGTTAGTTGCTAACTGTTCTTGAGTCCACTTGTCAAATGCTGCTTGTGGTTCCACAACAACATGGGTTCTCATTGCTCCGTGGTAAGGACCACACAACTCAGCACAGATAATGGCGTAATCACCTTCTGTCTTTGGTGTGAAGCGAATTTCACTTTGTCTACCAGGCATTACATCTTGCTTGAGGCGGAATTCTGGTACCCAGAAAGCATGAATTACATCGTTTGCTGTCATGCTTAATCTCACTTCCCGTCCTATGGGTACATGAAGTTCGCCAGAAGTTACACCAGTTTCTGGATAGGTAAAAATAAATGCGTACTGCAAACCTGTAACGTTCACCATTAAGTCTGGTGTGCCTGCTTTTTCCGGACTTCCGCCAATGGTAGGAGAAACTATCCCTACTCCAGAAGCATCTTGTTTTTGGGGAATCTGGTCAGCATTGCGAATCGCTGCTGTTGCTGGGTCAGCCATTGCCTCATCAGACTTTTCTTGATTGAGTGAAGGTGCTGGGATTGGATCGCTTAATGTTGCGGCGATCGCTGCTCCGGGCATTGACATGGCTTCTGGTGACATGGGTGCTTCATGAACTGAGTGGGGATCAAAGCCACCAATGTCGTTGTATACCTCAAAGCTGTAAACAGAAATACCAATAACAATAATTGCTGGGATCGCTGTCCAGAGAATTTCTAAGGGTATATTACCCTCTACTGGTGGACCATCGGTATCGTCTCCTGGACGACGACGGTATTTAAAAGCACTGTAAATTAAAATACCTTCAACTAGCAAAAAGATACCTGTGGAGACGGTCATCATCGCGTTAAATAGACCATCTACCAAAATAGCTTCATCACTGGCTGCTGTAGGCAACAGTCCATGATTTTGACCATACCAAAGGCTGACCAGTGTCAGTAGGATGCCAATTAGTAATGTCCAGATAGAACTTGGGATTTTCACGGTTTATGCAGTTAATGACTTTACTACGTTGGACAGAGCTGATACTTATTTACTACGGTAATCCAGGCTATAAGACATTGAGTCAAATATACTGAAATTTTTATTAATTTTTGGGCCGATTTTTTAATCTTGATGCAAATGCTTCCAGAGGTATACCAAATGGTAGATGTGTTCTAAAGAAAGGTGATTACAAATACTAAAATTTTTATTTCTTTTTTGCTTGATTTTTGCATCTTGAATATATATGATTTCTGAGATATTTCCAGAATATATATCTAAATCTTTAGAAAAATTTAAGGAAACTATGGAGGGTGGTATTAAGAAAATGCTGAGAACTAAAAAAATCTCTAAAGCTTACAGCTAAAAGTAAGAATCATAGTTCAAACTATAGCTGAGAGCTAATCTCTCACAAGCGTCATATGCGCTAGGGTGGAGGTAGGTCGGTTCGTGCGATTGTACAACGAAGGATAACTGACTAAAAGCGGGCAGAAGGTATTGTTCATGAGTGAATTAGTCCTAGAACAACAGAATTTAGCAGCATCGCAGCCATCCGTGAGGATTCGCCGCTTAGTGTGGAAGATGTGTGTAGCCACACTAATTTTAATGGCAATTGGTAGTGCCACCCGCGTGATGAATGCTGGACTTGCTTGTCCAGATTGGCCATTATGTTATGGAGAGTTGGTGCCAACTAAGCAAATGAATTTCCAGGTCTTCTTAGAATGGTTTCATAGACTGGATGCTGCGTTGATTGGCATTAGTGCGATCGCTTTAGTAGGGTTATCTTGGTGGTATCGTCAATTACTTCCCAAATGGTTGCCTTGGGCTTGTACATTTGCCCTTGGTTTAATTGTGTTTCAAGGTGTTTTGGGAGGGCTTACTGTTACTCAATTGTTGCGGTTTGATATTGTTACCGCTCATTTGGGAACGGCATTATTATTTTTTATTACCCTACTAGTGATTGGTACAGCACTTGCTCCTTACCAAGGTACAGGAACTGTTGGTAAATTACCGTGGGTGGGTTTGACGGCTGCTATCTTGGTTTATTTACAAAGCCTACTAGGTGCTTTGGTAGGTTCTCGGTGGGCGCTACATCAATGCTTTGCAGGTTATCAACTTTGTAGCGTTATGTACAGCCACATCTTCGGTTTAGTACCACCAACTATCGCTACTTTTGCAGTGGTATTTCTTTGTTGGCGAACACCAGCACTGCACCCAGCTTTACGAAGATTGGCAAATATGGCTGGTGGATTATTAATTCTCCAGATTCTTTTGGGAGTTGCGACTTTTCGTTTACATCTACAAGTTCAGCCACTTACTGTTTCTCATCAAGCAGTTGGCGCTGCTTTATTAGGTACTTTGGTAGTTTTTACAGTTCTTGCACTTCGTGATTGGGAGATGAATCGTAGTCTTAATGCTTACCCTCTTGCTAAGGAACAAGTAGTGTAAGTTCCATTTCTAATGTGCCCCTTTTCTTAAGTTGTTCAAAAATAAGGAAATTGAGTCAAGATGATTGAGGCTAATGTCTCGAAACACCACCAAACGTTTCTCCAAGTTATCCACAGTTACTACCAGTTGACTAAGCCTCGGATTATACCGTTGCTCCTAATTACCACTGCTGGCAGTATGTGGATTGCTGCCAAAGGGCAAGTAGATCCATTTCTGTTATTAGTAACTCTTACTGGTGGCACTTTGGCAGCTGCTAGCGCCCAAACAATTAATTGTATTTACGACCGAGACATTGATTATGATATGGAGCGCACTCGCCATCGTCCTATGCCTTCGGGTCGGATACAGTCGCGTGATGCTCTAATTTTTGCGATCGCCTTGGCTGTTATTTCCTTCACTCTTCTGGCTGTATTCGCTAATCTGTTCGCCGCAGGATTAGCGATGTCTGGTATTGTTTTTTATGTGTTGGTTTATACCCATTGGTTAAAACGTCACAGTTCGCAAAATATTGTGATTGGTGGTGCTGCTGGAGCAATTCCAGCCTTGGTTGGTTGGGCTGCGGTGACAGGTTCTTTAAGTTGGGCTGCATGGCTGATTTTCGCCATCGTTTTTGTTTGGACACCACCTCATTTCTGGTCACTCGCTTTGATGATTAGGGATGATTACGCCAAGGTGGGTATACCAATGTTACCAGTAGTGGCAGGGGAAGTCGTAACGGTGCGGCAAATTTGGGTTTATACCTTAATTACAGTCGCCATAAGTATGTTACTAGTTTATCCGCTACAAGTAAGTGGGGTTGTTTATAGCGTGATCGCTCTCGGATTAGGTAGTGTATTTATTTACAAAGCTTGGCAATTATTGCAAAATCCAGGCGATCGGGCTTTGGCTAAGGGGCTATTTTTGTATTCCATCTCTTACATGATGCTGTTGTGTTTAGGGATGGTGATTGATAGTTTACCTGTTACTCATTATTTAATTAGTGTAGTGACAAGTAAGGTAGGTTTGTTAATTGGGTAAATAAACTCCCCAAGGTTATAGGTGACTAATCCTACACTGCACTCTTCGAGTGCAATGTAGGAGTCAAAAAATTCATCCCAACACTGCCACTTTATAGTTCAGATGTGGGACTTCTTTTTGTTCCAGCTAAATTCAGTAATCTGGGAAAACTAGTTTTTTTGATACTGATACTTAATACTATAGTTAAGAAATAAGATTTTCATTGGTATTATAAAATTTTTATCAAAGCATGAAAAGAGTTATACAAACAGATAGAGTAATATTACGTTAATTTATATTTGTTCAGATTTAAATACTTAAGCTCATATACTTAATCAAGAGTTGGTAATGGGATGAGTCAAGAAGTATATGTATACAAGGCTACAAAAAAAATAAAAAGTATTGAAACGCTTTCCCTAAGCTAAATTGATTAAAGAAGGAACTCTTAACTGAAAAGTGGGAAAAGTTCGCTCTCCCTCTTTCCCATCCCCAACTCTGTTCCCTACTCCCTATTCCCTTTTGTTACTTAGGTAGATAGACATCATAACTAAGATATCTTAGAATCAGTTGTCTGATTCTGAGTTACAGAGTAAAGATTTTCTGCCGATTTTCCCAGAAGGTAAAATCGCTTTAATAATATAAGTATGTGTTTACTAGAGGATTGTGAACAAATGGACGTAAAGCTTATTTTAGTTGGATTAACGGTTATCTTTATTGTTTCATGCTTGTTCTTTGGCACAAAGAATGGGTTTTATGATTCTGATAATTATCACGGTAATGGCTCTGCACACTAGCAATTCCACACGAAAGGTGCGGGCATCTTTCGTGTGGCGCGGAAACCCCCGCATGACGCTGGCTCAGGTTTCTGAGCCATAGAGTAAGGGTAGCGAACTGTAACTTATTCGTTAGACAAAATTAGACTTTATTAGACTATTTGTCCACGTGCTATAATTGCGTTAACGCGATAACCAAGCGAAAGCTTTTAAGGCTTGAGAACCTGAACAAAACTCTTAAGAGTAATCCTGCCTGTAGCAAGGTGGTTGAGAAAACCAGAAACCTCAATAGGATCGAAAATAAAGGAGTAGAGTAGCAAAGTTTCTCAAAAATACAATAAATAGGATAAGTTCTATCCGAATTTAAGCCTGTGGACTGGTGAGTGCCGACACTGCCAGGATGAAACAGGAAGCAATCTGGGCAGTGTCTAACTTTGTCTAGTTTTGTCCTAGTGTTGTAGAACGGAACCTTCTAACCCGTGCGAAATTACACCTTGGAGTTAGACTTACTCATATTTACGAGCTATTGCCTAGATATACGTAGGTTTTTAGAAGCGGTAGGAAAGCATGAGCAATGCTCCTGAGCAAGCCGAATCAAACGAATATCAGTCGGTATCCTCTAATATGGACGCTGGAGAAGTGTCTAATGATTTACAATGCTTGCCCTATAGTGTACATCATGATGATGAGGGCGTTTGTTTGTTGATCCGGATGGGTCCACACCGTATTTTACTTGACTGTGGTTTGGCAGATATTTCACCGCTAGCCAAAGGACTCACAAAGTCAGCACGTCAAGGTAATTCCCCTAACCCAGCAGATTTGGTTTTAGTTAGTCACGCTCATCCAGATCATGCTAGAGGAATATTGACACTCCATGAAGCTTTTCCGTTACTACCTATTTATGCTAGTGAAGTAACGAGTAAGTTATTACCTTTAAACTGGCAAGAACGTCAAGAAATTCCAGTATTTTGTCAGGCTTTACCTTTACGATCGCCTGTGGAGTTAAAGGATGATTTGGTAGTGGAGTTATTTCCTGCTGGACATCTACCAGGTGCTGTGGCGACATTGATTACTTATACTATGCCACAACGTACTTACAGATTACTGTATACAGGAGACTTTTTTCTATCTAACTCTAGATTGGTAGAAGGTTTTCGTTTAGAAGAGTTGCGTGGTTTGGAATTAGATGTACTGATTATTGAAGGAACTTATGGCACATCTCGCCATCCTCATCGTCGCAACCAAGAAAATCAATTAGCTGAAAGAATTAATCGAGCGATCGCTGAGGGTTATTCTATATTATTACCTACACCCGCTCTTGGTCTGGGTCAAGAATTACTAATGCTCCTCCGCAGTCATCACCACTTCACAGGACGAGATTTGGATATTTGGGTTGATGGTAATGTAGCTATAGGCTGTGATGCTTACTTAGAACTTTTACCTCATTTTCCCCCCTCAGTACAAAACTTTGCTCGTCATCAACCATTATTCTGGGATGAAAGAGTAAGACCTAGAGTGCGTCGTTTATTACCAGAGCAGCGACCGATAATCGGTAAATCTCCTTGCCTAGTACTCACTGACTATACAACAAATTTAAAAGAATATTGTCAAGCAGATAGCTGTCCTTGGTTAATTCTTGTACCAGAAAAAACTGATATTACAGTTGATCCCTATGTAGGAATCAGTAGTATTGAACCTTATCTTCTAGCGCAACACAGCGATGGTCCTGGTACTACTCAATTAATTCATAATCTACGTCCCCAACACGTAGTATTTGTTCATGGTTCTCCTGCCTACCTAGCTGACCTCACAAGCTTAGATGAACTTCAAAATCGTTACCACGTCCATTCACCATCTGCTGGTACATTAGTAGAATTACTTATTGGTGAGACGTTTTTGCAACCATCTGTTCCAGAAAGTAATTATGAAGGTGAACTAACAGAATTAGGAACAGTAGTGACAGTTACACTTCCCGATGCGGTTACGGCTGACCCCAGATGGCGACAGTTTGCGGATACAGGTTTGATTGAAGCCCGTTGGCAAGGAGAAGAATTAGTATTGCGGGGACTAACCCCACGGGAACTGCAAAACCAAAGTAGCGATCGCTTTACCTGGTCTGATGTAGATTGTTGTGGTTCCTGCCGTCACCAAAGGGGACAACGGTGTTGGAATCCAGCATCACCATTGTATAACTTCAAAGTTACTCTTGAAGGTTACTGCCCAGCTTTTGAACGCTTAACTAATTAAAAATTAAGAGTTGCAGCTTTTAACTTACAACTCTTAACTTCTAACTTTATTCTGGATTAGAATCTGTAAATCGATTTCGGATACGTTCAGATTCTGGACAATCTTCTGTCAGTAGGGGTTCTACGTTGCCACGGGGCACTGAAGCTAACTTTTGTGTCACAGCGCCGATACTTTCGAGGCGAACCATCTCCTCCCAGGAGCAGACTTCATCCTCTTCTTCTGTCTCATAGCGCAATGTAACCAAATCTCCCTCTATGTCAATGATGCGGGCGCGTTCTATCCAGCGTTGCTGGTCCCGCAAGAAAACACATACCTCCCGCCCATCGCAACACAATTGATAAATCTTGCGGTGTAGCATGTTAGCTTTCTGCCTTTTTTAACGTAGGTTAACAACATTTGGGTTTTACCCCCAGTAGAAGTACACCTGAATCAACTCCTTGTAGTAGAAGATGATTGTAAAGTGCTTGACAAACACCCAAGCTAAAGACTCACTTATGGTTAATCTTGTGGATATCTTGGGTCATAAACTATAAATTTTTACATTGGTTAGGTTTAATCTTTCTCTCGGTAACTCCAGAGAGTGTCTACATTCATAGAAACTCCATAATTTAGAACTTGTTCTTACCAGATTACTTGTTAGTAGTGAGTGCATCCCACCATTATGTATTATTAAATACTCTAAAACAAGCTGGGAAGTGCGGTTGTTTAAGTTGCCTACTAGTAATCATTGGCATTGCTGGGAAGTACGGGGCACTCGGCTTTAGTTTTACCCCTATGTATTTGATCTTAACTCATTCTCATGCTTCCCTTCATGGTTTTCTACACAAAGAATGAAGTTTTTAGGTTATGGCGGTTTCGCACCCTTTTTGTAGAGACGATTTGGACAGAAAGCCTACAATATACAGACTTTTCGGATAAGATGTGTTGTGGAAAGATTATACAGGAAACTTTAAAAATCTATTTGAGGATGCTTCTCGCTGAATTTGACCTGCCTCAACTGCTTCACGTAGAGTTAAAAGAGCTGCCAAGTCTCTTGAATCATAGCTTTTTGTTGCTAGCACCTGATGAAGTAGACCTTCAGACTCTACACTTAAACACCCTGTTTGCAAAGCAGATTCAACGATTGTGCGAATCATAGTTAGTTAAGGCATAGTTAGCTATTCATTACCTCCATTCTCTAACAAGTCTTTTGATCATCCACTGATTTCAACCCCTTAATAGCCGTGATTATAATTACACGTCAAGAGTGATTATAGTCACACTACAAAAACAAAGCAAAGTCATTAACTTCCCTGAAATAAACGTTTTAGCCTTGTCAATTACCTAGCTACTTAGATTAATCTTGAGTTTATTTATACGTTTAGTTTTATAACTAATAAAAATATAGTATTATAAATCACTATAGATAAATAAGCGAAAATCCTCATCTTTGTGACTTAGTTGTACCCAATCTAAATTCAGGGAGCGAAATTTTTGCACCAGGTGATCGCAAGCAGGGCGTTCGGTGGCGTAGTGTCCAGCATCAATTAAAATTAGATTGTGATCGCGGCTTTCCTGGAACTGATGGAATTTACAATCAGAAGTTAAATAGACTTGAGCATTGGTTTTGACAACCCCTGAGATAAAACTTGCTCCAGAACCACCTAAGACAGCGACTCGGGTAATAATCTGCTCAAAGTCAAGAATTGGCGAACAAGTTAAATGAGACACACTAAGTCGAGTTTTAATTAGTGACAAGAAATTTTGTAGTGATATTGACGGCTGCAAATTCCCAACACGTCCGTAACCTAATCCTGATTGAGTAGGTACGATGCTGGTTGTGTCCTTGAGTTCTAGAATCTGTGCTAAAACATCGGCAGTACCGTCCTGAACTTGATCAAAGTTGGTATGAGCGCTATATACACCAATGTTATGAATGAAAGCTAATCGTACCATATCACCGATAGCATCGCCATAACGTAAAGACTTTGGCGGAGTGAAAATTAATGGATGGTGAGCAAAAATTAAATTAGCACCCAAGGCGATCGCTTCTTGCATAACAGCCAAAGTTGGTGTCAAGCATACCAATACCCGCGCATTTTCTTCTAGAATTCCGGGTTCGACCTGCCATCCACAATTATCCCAGCTTTCTGACCAGGATGGATTCGCCCACGTTTCAAACCAAGTAATTAAATCAGTAATTTTCATGGTGGTAGATAGTAGGGAGTAGGGAGTAGGGAGTAGGGAGTAGGGAGTAGGGGGGAGAGGGGGAGTAATAACTTAAATTCCTAAGAAACACAGGGAACAGGGAACAGGGAACAGGGAACAGTTAAGATGTGTTTCTCCCATATTTTACTAGTGGCTAAAAGCCGCTAGTCGGAGGCTCATATCTTGCATCTATACATACAAATAGTTCATATTCCCTACTCCCTACTCCCTACTCCCTACTATCTACCATCCACTACCCAATTGGACAATTACCAGGATTCACTGCATGAATATATTCACTACCTGATAAAGGTCTTCCTCGTTTGTAACAGGCTTCTTCTGGTTTGCCCCATCCTAACTGTAAAATTATTTCTAAAAAGTTAGAATTCTCAAACAAACACAAATTTGCCCATTCTGTTCTATAAGCAATTCTTTTAACATCTGGGGCTAATATTTGTTGATATTGTTTACCGTTATTAAAACTCAGGTATAAATCCATTTCTGTAGTAACTTCATACCAAAATTCTAACATGTGATTTTTAACGCTCTTCAATAAATATATATCACTATCTAAAGCAATTAATTGGCTGTCAACTTCTGGATAGCGGATAGTTCTACCTTTAACAGTTATCTGACGCCAAACAATTCCAGAAATATGATACTCTCGTTGATATTCGTGAATAGCTGCTTTAAAGTCTTGATAGGCGGTAAACTTTTGCAGTCCCTCAGTTTGAATAAATTGATCTATTAAAGGATTCCCAGAAACTGTCACTGCTAATTTCAGGCGATCGCCTTTCAGACAAGCTTGGCGTTCGGTTGCCAAAATTTGAATTAGCTCCTGTGTAGTGTAAACTTTTGACATCAGAATACGCTGTTTGGGAGTTAAGAGTTAAATTTCAATAGAAATGTTATACCTGTACGGAGATAAAAGTTAGGAGTTAAAAATTGTTGTTAACTTTTAATTCCTAACTTTATGAGGCAGATACTTGAACATTATCTCTTAACATCGATTTGTAATGCAGTATCTGATAGCACTAAACAAGAAGATAAATGTACGGGTGTAGGGGTGGATTACAAAATACAGCCGTACAATAGGGGTGGCTTTGTAAACCGACCCTTACTTGGTTAATTCGCTGTTAAACTCATTAAAAGAACGCCGCTTCAATTCCACCGATTCAGCTCTTGGTAGTAAATCAAACACTTCCCGGAGTCTGTCATCTATTTCTTCATATGGTACTTGACCTTTTTTGTTCAAGACCACATCACCAGATTTGTTAAATACTAGTACTTGAGGAACTTCTCCAGAGTAATAGTAACCTATTTCTTGAGGACTATAAGCTGACTTTACTGGAATAGCGTCTACGTCTACAGGAATGATTTCTGCTGCTCGACCATAAAATTCTTGGATCCGGGAAACTATAAGTGCGTACTGCTTGCAATCCCTACTATCATCAACGTAATACACTAATATTGCTGGTTTATTTTCCTCTAAAGACTGTTTTAATGTCACTTTTGCGGGAACTAAAGAACCATTTCCAGCATAAACCACGAAAATATTTCCATCATATTTGTCGTCTTTGATACCTGCTGTAGCTGGTTGAACGCTTGCTATTAAAAAGCTGATAACTAATAAAGACAAAGCTAAAAAGTGTCGCCAGTCAAAAATATTTTTTTGTAAAAATTGTAATCTTACAGCTTTCATGTAGACGAACCTTTAAAAAGTATGAATCACTACTTTTTAAAGATAACGCTTTTGGGGAGAGAGGGGGTGATGGAGGTGATGGTGGTAATGGAGGTGATAGGTTTAAGGGCAGGGAAGAGCGCGTGTACTATGGTCAAACTAAAATACTCAAAACAAAACCTGCCCCCAATATTATACTACAACCCGAAATCCCGCACTCAACACCCAGCACACCACACTCCGCACTCCTTACTCCGTAATTTTTCAATTTGAATTCTTGGAGACTGGCTTTTTTTTCCGGGATTCGCTAAACTCACAGGATTAAATTTGTAACTATTGGTTATAAACTAGCTACCGCAAGAATACTAGGGTACGAGCGTGGGAAACAATATTAACTTTATAGATAGAGTACGGCTAGGTGTCGCTGTGTCAGTGGCAAAAACTGTTACTTTGGGAGTGCGATCGCTTCGTTTGGGTGCTGCGAGTGTGTTACCTGGATCTACAGCGCGTCGCATAGAACCTCGTTTATTGGAATTATTAACCCAGCAAGTTAAAAATGGTGTGATTCTAATTGCTGGTACTAACGGTAAAACTACAACATCACTTCTCTTACGTTCCATATTACAACGTAAAGGTTACAAAGTGGCACACAATTCTACCGGTGCCAACCTAGAAAATGGTTTAGTAACAGCATTGATGGAAAGTACTAATTTGGTAGGTAGTTTGAATGTAGACTATGCGATTTTAGAAGTGGATGAAAATATTATACCGAAGGTTTTAACACCAATCCAACCTCGGATAATTATGTGCTTGAACTTGTTCCGCGATCAACTAGATAGATATGGTGAAGTTGATACTATTAGTAAGCGTTGGACGAAGGTAATTTCTACCTTACCAAAAGAAACAGTAGTAATTCCGAATGCTGATGATCCAACTTTATCTTATCTTGGTCAGCAGTTACCTCAAAGAGTTCTATTCTTTGGATTAAGTGAACCAGAACAATATTTAGATGCAATTCCTCACGCTGTTGATTCTATATATTGTCCTAACTGCGGACACGCTCTAGACTATCAAGGCGTTTATCTCTCCCATTTGGGAGATTTTACTTGTCCTAGTTGTGGTTTTAGTCGTAGTCAACCTTGTTTAGATAGTAAAAAATGGCAACAAATTCTTGTTGGTTTGTACAACAAATATAATACTTTGGCTGCTGTTACTGCTGCTAAAGAATTAGGTGTTGATGAAGTTACTATCCGCGATACTATTAATAATTTTAGAGCGGCTTTTGGACGTGCAGAAGAATTAGAAGTTGATGGAAAACGGGTAAGGATTTTATTGTCCAAAAATCCTGTAGGAACGAATGAAACTATTCGTGTTGTCACCGAAAGTACTGACTCAACAACTTTATTAGTCTTAAATGACCGAGTTCAGGATGGAGAAGATGTATCTTGGATTTGGGATGTAGATACTGAGAAATTGGTAGAACGGGGAGGTACTTTGGTAGTAAGTGGCGATCGCGTGTATGATATGGCGCTACGCTTGCGCTACAGTGAAAAGGCAGCAGTGAGCAAATTAAACTTGATTGTAGAAGAAGATTTGCGTCAGGCGATCGCCAAAGCACTTGAACATACCCCAGCCAATGAAACTCTACACATTTTACCTACTTACACAGCAATGTTAGATGTGCGCCAAGTATTGACTGGTAAAAAAATTCGTTAAGTAAAACAAGGGACGTTCTTGAAGAACGTCTCTACTACTGTAACTTTACTGCTGCTCGTTGTAATGGTAAAACTTCTTCTAAAGTTAACTCGTGGTCGGAAGTCAGGTGGCTATTACAACAAATTGTACTAAAGAAAACGGGTTGACCAACTACTTGAGAAAAATGTTTTTCTAGAAGTAGACGTGATGTAATATCACCTAGTAAATCACCAAGGTCTTTTGTAAGTTGGCCTTTGTCATCACGGTGAACCATTCTAAATTTAAAAGCTTGTTCACCAACTAATTCTCTAATGGCAGAGTCAAACTGGTCTATTTTCTCTTGGACATAAGCAAAAGAAACTTCTTCTAAAAAGCTCCAAGCCTCTGGAAAGATTTCGCGGATTTTTTCGAGATGATTGTCTGTTTGGTAAACTAAAGTCGCTGTTTTGCAATCCATTATGATTTCTCTGGTTATCCATGCCAATTTGTAATATTAAAGGTAAACATGAATACTCTTAACATTAAGTACAAGAACTGTAATATAGGAATAATTTATGGTTTAAGAAAGGGAACAGGCAACAGGCAACAGGGAAAATGCGGCAATAGCTTACTGTTTCATCCACTATCCACTATCCACTACCCACTATCTACTATCCATTAAAAATTATGAATCCTCAAAAATTTGAAATTGTAATTGGTTGGTTGTACCCAACTTTGATGAGTACTTACGGCGATCGCGGTAATGTTATTTGTATAGAGCATCGCGCTCAATGGCGTGGATATGATGTCAAAGTAGTAGCTTTAGACCAGAATGCGACACCAGATGAGATAAAATCGGTAGATGTTATTGTCGGTGGTGGCGCTCAAGACCGTCAGCAAGAACTTGTGATGCGGGACTTACAAGGTGTGAAAGCTGAAGCAATGCGGGAAAAAATAGAAAATGGCACACCTGGAGTATTTACCTGTGGTTCTCCTCAATTACTAGGACATTATTATGAACCTGCTGCAGGACAAAGAATTCCAGGTTTAGGAATTTTAGATTTGGTTTCAGTACACCCTGGTGAAAATACTAAGCGTTGTATTGGTAACTTAGTTATAGAAGTAACAGCCACTCGTTTAGCACAAGATTTACGAGAGATGATGGGTGGTACACCTTATTTAGTGGGGTTTGAGAATCATGGTGGACGGACAAAATTAGGAAAAGTTGAAGCCTTAGGTAGAGTTGTATATGGATTAGGTAATAATGGTGAAGATGGTACAGAAGGAGCATTTTATCAAAATGCGATCGCTACCTATTCTCATGGCCCTTTATTACCCAAAAATCCTTTCGTCGCTGATTGGTTGATTCAAACAGCGCTACGACTGAAGTATCAGGAACCAATAATCCTTTCGCCTTTAGAAGATAGCTTAGCAGCTCTTGCTAGAGAAGCAATGTTTAAACGGCTCAAAGTTAACTTCGCAACTACAACGGTGTGAAATTTTTGATTAAGATCCCCAACTTTGTAAAATTTGGGGAATCTTATTTTTCTACTTTCTAGATCGTAATTTTAGAAGCGATCGCCAATCTTCTATAGCTTTTTCTGTCCACAGCCAATTAATAGCAAGTTTATCTGGTTGGAAATTAGTAGGATCGTCTTGCATTACCATTTGACGCAGTTTAATAGCTTCATTAAGATATTGCTCTCGCTTATCACCAGGTTGCCTTGGTGCTGATTTATGTAAACCTAGAGCTAATCCTGCATAAGCTGTTAAAGTATCTCTATCAGTTATCTTTTGAGTATAGGCTACAGGTGTGTTTTTAGGGGTACTGTCCCGTTTAATCGCTAAATTTAAAGCTTTAAACCAAGAATCATTTGCCCGATTTAAATTACCTTCTGCATAGTAAGCAAAACCTAAAGCATTTGCATATAAAAGTGAATCTTGCTTGGCTTGGAATGCTCTTTCCCAGAAACGACGAGCATCGTCAACACTATATTTTTTATCACCCACCTGTATCGACTGCCACGCTAATCTTCCTTTAAAAAAGTTAACTTCTGGGTCGCCAATTTTTTCAGCAGGAATAAGTTTTAACGCTGTTTCCACAGCAGGAAGTACATTCCTATTAAGCAATTCTTCTACAGCTGCTAGTCCCGCTTGCAAATCTCCTGTACTCAACTTTTCTGTAGCATAAGCTGTTACAATTCCTGTTTCAGCAGTACGAAGATCAATTTGCGGATGGTGAGGAATTGGTTGAGCTAACGGGATTTGTGGGATATCAGAAGTCGTATTATGGTGATTCAACCATGTACCTATACCTACAACTACTGCTGTTAAGCCCGCTGCCACAAAGCCAATTTTAGACCAAGACCTAGGCCTTCTATTCGGTCTAGCTACAGTCCATGAGGAAACCTCGTTTGTGGGATCAGCAATAGTTGTTCGTCCAGGGTTTGCATAGGATTGAGATTCTGTGGGAGCGAACGCATAGTTAGAATTGGCAAGTTGCTTTCCTGTAGTATTGGAGTGTCGTTGAGGTTGGGGTGGGAGTGGTGGAAAGTCTGAGTTGTCCCAATCATCCCAAAGTGGAGATTCATCTTCAAAAGCAGCAATATCTCCAGGAATTCTTCCCTGAACATCTTCTTCTACTTTGGGTACTAATTCTCCACTTTTCTCATTATCCAACTCGCGGAATAAATCTGAAACTATGGCAGAATCTTCTGTATAACCTGGGTCATCATACTCAATTTCATCAACGATATTACCCCAAGTATCCTCACCAAACCAATCATCTAATTCTGAAGAATTTGATGCCAAAGCTGGAGGTATCATTTCCTCTAATGGTAAAGGCATATCAGCTTCATCAGTACCTACTGAATACATTGTTGGTGTCGTTGGTAAGTTAAGATTATATCCGCTAAATAATTCTGTACCTTCACTTGTGTATATTCGCGGACTAAAATGTCCTTCAAACTCGGGTTGTAAATACAAAATTGGTAACGCCCAATACATTTGATGGGAGCCGTAAGCAGAAATTAATCCTTGACGTACGCGACTAACACACAAATCAACTGGATAACCTTGAGAAAGATTGCGATAAAACAATTGTGTAAGCGTTAATGCGACTTCATCAGGAATTCGTTCTGACATTGCCAAAACGCTTCTAATACCTCGTTTTACCAAACTTTCTGTTAGGTTACGTTCCCCTGTTTCAGCACTTTGATTACTTATAGCTCTATATGCTCCCAAGCAGGAGTTAAACACCGCCATTTGGATGTTATTGTTTACGAGCAACCCTGCTAAATCATCACCACTGAGAGTTTCCGTTAAGCCTGTCCTACTACTAACAAGATAAATTTCGCCTCCGTTAGCTCCTAAGTTACTATGACCAGAGTAATGTAGAATGTGGTATCGCCCTTGCTCCAAAGCTTGTGTTAATTCTTCTCGCCCTGGTTGTTCCAAAAGAGTCAGTTCGATTTCTGGAATATAATTGACATTTTCTTGACTACGTGGTATACGTCTGTGTAGCTCGGCTTGGAGTTTAATCGCTTCTTGCTTGAGCAGGTTAAGACGAATTTGATCTGTGGGGGAAGCGATCGCCATTAAAACCCGAATTCCGCCTTCTTCTGTTGGTATAGGCATATTATTAGAAGACAGACGAGAGGCAGCGGAGATTCCACTCTGGTATCGAGAAAAAGCAATATAAGGGCCAGTTGCAAGCGGGCGATCGCCAGCATGCATAACTTCCCAAGGTAAACGAGCTAACTTATTGTCTTTTAGTCCCAAGCGTAGGCGTAGAACTTGTTGTTGATTTTGAGCAATACTTTGCGCCGCAATCCAACTATCCCTGAGAGTGCCTTGAAACAGTGCGTTATAAAATTGCTGACCCAATGCGACCAAGTTAACAGAGTGTAAAGCGTTGGCCTCAAAGAGGTTGGTGTCTAGCACCATCGCATCTCCCTGCAAAACTGATTTGAGTGGGTCGTTCATCAAATGCCCAGCTGCTGTCAACCAATCAGCGACAGGCCAACTCACCAGTTCTTCAGCTAATGGCACCCCAGGCGCGACTTGTTCCGTCCGCACCAAGTAGTCATTTTGCCCTACTGGGGTTACGGAAATGTGAAATTCCTGGGTCACAACTTCTCCTGTTTGCCTCCTAAATCTGGTTTGAAACGCGAAAGTTTCAAGTAGATGTTTCGCTTCTTCTTATACCTAAGATGCATCCTGTCACTTAATGTTTCTGTTTGAGTGATAAAAGCTTATTAGCTTCTACACTCTATCCGGATTTTACGCTTCCGCCCAGAACATCATTATTGGTAGATGCACTTTAATCCTAAACTCCCCCACCCAGCTTATGCTTGTGGGGTTTTTTATTATTTGTTAACTAAAACCATAAAATTCAGGGCTTTGTCATTTACTCTGCTTGTGCTAGCTATTAATCAAGATTTTGAGGTAGAGAGTGAAAAGTCATAGCTCCAACATCTGCGATTTGATCCGGAGGATAGTACTTTACTCTAGAACACTTATTTGGTAGATGCACCCTAATCATTAACTCCCTCTAGTTGGCTGCCACCCACTAGAGGTTTTTTTAGTGCGGAGTATGGGTATAACCCAAAGTTATAAATCAATTGAATAAAAAAAGATGCGTTAGTTCTATTTTCTCCACTGACTTAAGTCTAAGGGCTAAAGTCCATAAAGATTAATTTGTACCCACTCACTACTACGCACTCCACACCATTAATGTTCTCAAATTTATCCGGATACTACTGATTTTTTATAGAACATAGGATTGGTAGATGCACCCTGATAACTAACTCCCTAAAGTGGCAATTAGTCATTTAGGGATTTTCCTATTTTCAGTAGCAGTTAGACTTCCTCTATTGTGACAAATTTTTTTCACAATATACTGGTTTGTTGAGGAACATAAATATAGTAATTATACTTAGTTGCTTGGATTTGAATCAATGGTCTATATACGGCAACCCTTTACCAAATCCATATTCCATTTAATTAAGACTGGCTGACGGATTAGGGAAAAATTTTTCTAATACCTCCTAAAAAACAGAGAGAACAGGGAGATAAAGAAGTGTTTTTTTTCATTGTTTACGAGGGTGGTCTCCCACGCCTGTGAGAGGCTGATTTCTGTACAAAGTACTACTCAGATACTTTTTAACTCATTTATAGTAGATTATCTGTTATTTACTAGTTTTCTTTAGAACATAGAATAAATTGCTACACCCTGACGCCTAACTCCCCTAGTAGGAAAAATACTAGGGTCTTTTTTTATGTTAGAAAAATAACTAGTATTCATATGAATTTCTCCGGAGGGTTACAGGGTATCAAAGAATATGTATTTGGTAGATGCACCCTGATAACTAACTCCCCTAGTAGTTTTTAACTGCTAGGGGTCTTTTTTTATGTTGGAAAAATAACTAGTATTTATAAGAATTTCTCCGGAGGGTTACAGGGTATCAAAGAATATGTATTTGGTAGATGCACCCTGATAACTAACTCCCCTAGTAGTTTTTTGCTGCTAGGGGTCTTTTTTTATGTTGGAAAAATAACTAGTATTTATAAGAATTTCTCCGGAGGGCTACAGGGTATCAAAGAATATGTATTTGGTAGATGCACCCTGATAACTAACTCCCCTAGTAGTTTTTTGCTGCTAGGGGTCTTTTTTATTAATAGAATTAACACCATTTCCTACGAATTTATCCGGTGGAAGATGTTGTATCAAAGAATATTTAGTTGGTAGATGCACCCTGATAACTAACTTCCCTAGTTGGTTAACACCACTAGGGTTTTTTCTTCATATAAAGCCAGAAGGTAGAAGCTTGAGATATATTTTATACTAAGCTTTCTGTCTTTGACAATAATTTAATGCCTTGGTAAGCTTTCACGCTTTAGCCAAACGCGATAAATGCTCTATGGTTTTACTGAAAACCACTGTAATAAGTAGGCTAATTAGAATTTATGACTTCAAACGATTTGACCTCTAAGACAGGTCCAATCATCGCAATAGTCATTACATCTTGTCGTACCTGTCCTGTGACTTTAACATTTTGTCCTTTTTGAAGCAAACTTTTATCAGCACCTTTAAGAATTTCATAGGTAGTACCGTCATCGGCCACTAAGGCCCAAGCTCCTGTACCGATATCACGATGTTCTATAGTGCCTGTAACTGTGATGCTCATAATTTGAGATTTTATAGTGAGTATGGGGTGTACGGGAT
>Ga0224723_1000247_pt1 | contig 37595 bp, 41 predicted proteins | sample Balambano_FR2_Me_FD_161647 | JGI IMG/M metagenome (GOLD analysis project Ga0224723, IMG submission 161647) | Freshwater sediment microbial communities from Lake Towuti, South Sulawesi, Indonesia - Balambano_FR2_MetaG | ecosystem: Environmental > Aquatic > Freshwater > Lake > Sediment | place... | reverse complement strand
GCCCAAGCTCATTCGCATCTGCCAGCCGCCGCTAAAAGCGCTCACCAGCCGATCGCCGTCTTCTGACTGAAATCCCATTTCTGGCAAAATCTTTTCAATGCGAGCTTCTAACCCATAGCCGTCTAACGCTTCAAACTGGCGCTGCCAGCGGTCCATCTGATGAATCAGGCGATCGAGTTCGTCAGGGCTGGCTGCTTCCATCTGCTGATGCACCGCTTTCAAAGCTTCGTGCACCTGATTGGCATCTGCAAATGCTCGCCATAATTCTTCTCGAACCGTGCGGCAGGGGTCAACCTCAAATTCTTGAGTCAAGTAAGCAATGTGCAAATTGGCAGGGCGAATCACTTCGCCAGCGGTGGGTTCAATTTCTCCAGCAATGATCTTAAGCTGCGTTGATTTTCCGGCTCCGTTGACTCCGACTAAGCCGATGCGATCGTTCGGTTTGACTTCCCAACTCACGTCCTTTAAAACTTCACCTGTTGGATAAATTTTGCTGATATGTTCCAGACGCAGCATCAGGTGGAGTCTCCCCAGAAGAAATGGCGTTGAGCGATTGATGAAGCCTTCATAAATTTTAACCACACCTGGTCGAGGATGCGCCGTTTTGGGGTGAGCAGTGAGGAGAAGGACAGCGCTGCCAGTTGATCGTATCGATGGTTAGCGGTAGTTCTACGGCTTTCACTGAGATTCAATACAATCTTGTTCAAGAACTGGTGAAATTTAAGCAGATCTTTATGGGGTTCCGCAGAATTCCGCAGCTAAGATCGAAGCAGGTGCAACTTTAGATACTCAACGCGGTTTCCTTGCACACAATCTTCTCAACGTACCCATTCTTTTCGTTGTGCATCTGAATGCTGGGTGAGGCAAGGATGCGGATACGAGCATTCAAACTTTGAGTTCTCGACCGGTCGCGCTGCCCCAGCAACGCACTGCTTGGCGGACTTGAATATCAACGCGCCAACTTTTCAGCCAGGAGCCTGAAATCAACATGCCGTTTGTTGTAGCCGGTGGGGGCGATCGTGAAGATGCTCCGCTGCCTCAGTTGCAGGTCGATTGCCAACTGATTTCCGGGGAAACCCCAGCCGCCCAATGGTTTACTTTGGTTGAGAACGCGCTAGACCCACCGCAGCATTCAGAGCTGTACTCGCAGCCCCAGGTAGACGATCGCACTGCCAGCGAAGCGAATCTGGCTGCCTTGATTGAACATTCCCAGGACGCGATCTGGTCGATCGATACTCGCTATCGGCTGGTGGCGATGAATGCAGCGTTTAAGCACTATGTCCACAGCGCCTGTGGGATTCAGCCCTGCATCGGCATGAATTTTCTGGCATGTTTCCCCACAGGTCAGGATGAATGGGCGGCATACGCCGGTCGCGCGCTGCGGGGCGATCGGTTTACTGTAGAACTACGCAACGATGGAGCACCCCAGATCGGGGAGATTGAGGTTTCTTTTAGCCCCATCTGCACCAATCATCAAATCACTGGCGCTGCGATTTTTAGCCGAGACATTACCAAGCGCCAGCGAATTGAAAGCGAACGGCAGCAGGCAGAAGCTGCTCTGCAAGCAGCAAAAGACCAGCTTCAGGCAGTCTTAGATGCGGTGCCAGGCTGCATTTCCTGGTTTAGCTCTGACCTGAAGTATTTGGGGATTAACCGCTATCTAGCAGCCACGTTTAACGTCCGGGCAGAAGATTTTATTGGCAGAGAGCTGGGGTTTATGGAATCTAGCCCCGGATTTTCGGAATTTGTGCGCGAGTTTGTCTCAAGCTCACTGCCGCAAAGTGCCGTAGAAATCGCCGCTCAAGTCGATGGCGACCTGCGGCGCTATCTGGTGGTTGCTCAGAAATATGCTCAAGACCAGGCGGCAGTTTTTGTCGGGCTGGATATCACCGATCGCCATCGCTTTGAGGAACAACTGCGGCATGATGCGCTGCATGACAGTCTGACCGGGCTGGCAAATCGCACGCTGCTGATAGAGCGATTGTCTCAAGCGATCGAGCGCAGCAAGCGTTCCGGTCAATTCCGATTTGCGGTGCTGTTTCTCGATCTCGACCAGTTCAAAGTCGTCAACGATAGCTTGGGTCACAGCACTGGCGATCGGCTGCTGATCGCGCTGGCACGGCGGCTGGAAACCTGCATCAAAGCAGGAGACACGATCGCCCGTTTGGGCGGTGATGAATTCGTGATCCTCAGCGAAGCAATCCACAGCCCCAGCGATGCTATTGGGCTGGCAGACCGCATTCATCAACAGCTTCAGTTGCCGTTTGACCTCGACGGTCGGGAAGTGTTTACCACAGTCAGCATTGGCATCACCTTAAGCGACACGGGTGGGGATCGTCCCGAAGATTTGCTCAGAAATGCCGATACGGCGATGTATCGCGCCAAGTCACAGGGACGAGCACGCCACGCTCTGTTTGACACCGAGATGCACGCTCGGGTCGTCGCGCTGTTGCAGCTTGAAACAGATCTGCGCCGCGCTCTAACGATCAACAGCACGGCTGCCTCGCTTCCAGAGTTTCAGTTGCACTATCAGCCGATTGTCTCGCTGCAAACTGGCGCGATCGTTGGGTTTGAGGCGCTGATTCGCTGGCAGCACCCGACGCGGGGGTTCATTTCTCCCGCCGAGTTTATTCCGGTGGCTGAAGACACAGGGCTGATCGTGCCACTGGGACGTTGGATTCTGTCTGAGTCCTGCTGCCAACTGCAAGTTTGGCAACAGGCTACTGCCGATCGATCGCTCTCTATCAGCGTCAATCTCTCGCCAAAACAGTTCACTCAGCTCAACCTGATTGAGCAGGTGCAGCAAATTCTCAGACAGCGTGAGCTGGAGCATCATTCCCTCAAGCTAAACCTGAAGCTGGAGATTACGGAAAGCGCCATTATGGAAAATCCCGATGCGGCGATTCAGATGCTCAATCAGCTCAAGGCGCTGGGAGTGACGCTGCTGATGGATGACTTCGGGACGGGCTATTCTTCTTTGAGCTATCTGCATCGCTTTCCCTTCGACACCGTTAAAATCGATCGCTCTTTTGTCAACCGCCTGGGCAGTGGCAGCGACAGTAGCGCGATCGTCAAGGCGATCGTCACACTGGCTCACAGCCTGGGAATGACTGTAGTGGCTGAAGGAGTAGAGACAGCCAACCAGATGATGCATCTCAGAGCGCTGGGGGCTGAGTATGGGCAGGGCTATTTTTTTGCTGCACCTTTGACCAGTGGAGCAGCACAGCAGCTCATCACCTCTGCTCTGTCAGGTCCGCCTTTTGCCAGCATCGCCTCTGCTGACTCATTTGCAAAAAATTTCGCCTCTGGGGGATGACAGGTCAGGAACGCTCGTGGTAGCTTCCTGAGCAACCAACGCAAGGAGCAAGTTCTGTGAGTATCCTGGTCAGGCTGGCGATCGCAGTGTTGTTTGCGCTGTTTGGGCTGTTTAGCTATTGCAGCACCACAGTTGAGAATCCCATTACCGGAGAGCAGCAGCGCGTGCAGCTTTCCCCCCAGCAAGAAGTTGAGTTGGGCTTGCAGGCACGCCAGGAGATGGCAGCCGAATATGGCGGGCTTTACCCGGATCAATCGCTGCAAGAGTACGTCGATCGTGTGGGTGCCCAAGTGGTTGAGGGATCGATCGCGACGCAAGCGCCCTATCCCTTTGAGTTTCATTTGCTGCGTGACCCGCAAACTCTGAATGCCTTTGCTTTACCGGGCGGACAAATTTTCATCACGGCTGGGTTGATGAGCCAGCTTTCTTCAGAAGCGCAGCTTGCAGCCGTGCTGGGGCACGAAGTCGGGCATGTGGTAGGGCGACACGGAGCCGAGCATCTGGCAAAGCAGCAGTTGGGGCAGGCGCTGGTGACAGCGGTGGGAGTTGCTGCCAGCGACGGGTCAGACGGGGGCAGGCAGGCAGCCATTTTGGCACAGGCAGTCAATCAGATGGTCAGTCTGCGCTATGGCAGAGAAGATGAGCTGGAAAGCGATCGACTGGGGTTCCAGTTTATGACTGAAGCGGGCTACAACCCCGAAGGAGCAGTTGAGCTGATGCAGATTTTGGGTGCGGCGGGGGGTGGCAGTCGTTCTCCAGAGTTTTTCAGTACGCATCCCAATCCGACCAACCGAGTTGAGCGACTGGAATCTTTGATCACAGAAAATTTTCCCAACGGCGTACCGCCCGAACTCATCGAAGGCAGCGAAACCTTTCCGCGCCTGTAGCCATCCCGGTTGAAGTGTGAAAACCGAATTGTGAAAATAAGTCTACGAGGACACATTCCAGCTCGCGAGTTTGATCAAGCATTGTCGCTCAGGGGCTTCACGAGACTGCTTCATCCGACACAACCAGCGTTTCCACAAATTCATACAGGGTTTCTTCCGATCGCCCCTCAAGCTGCAAGTCTTTGAGGTCGATCAACCCCTGCGCGAGAGCGGCAGCGCGCCTTTTGTAAGCAGTGTTGGCGGTTAGCAAATCGGTGAAGACTTCGCGCTCGATTTGCTGACGGTTGGCATCGTCGCTCAGGGGGGAAGCGTAGGCAAGCTCATCGACTTCGTACTTCAGCAAGAAAATCAGCGCATTGCTGAGCTGCTGAAGCTGCTGTTGGAGACGGCGCACATCCAGCTCCAGGCGATCGAAGCCGACCTGCCCCACAATCCGCAGTTCGACCACTGGCTCAGTGTCGGGGTCTAGCTTCCCCGACTGCATGGCTTGTTTCACCAGAGCGATCGTGCCTGCTTCTACAGATTCCAGGTTTTCTGGTGCCGAAACCGTCAGTTGGAGCTGCACGATCGGTCGCTGATAGTAATCCCGCTTGAGCTGAGCGCGAACGCCAGAGCGCTCAATTTCCACCACGTATGCGCCTCGCACAAAGCGACTTTCTTCCACGCTGTTTGCTTCGATCGAACCCGGATTAAAGATCCAGCCTTCGACCTCATAGTTTTTATGAATGTGTCCCAGCGCCAGATAGTCAATTCCGGCTTGCTTGAGCGGCAGCACTTCCGGGTAGCGCAGCGCTCCGGCATAGCGCGAAACCTGCCCCTCCAAGCCGTGATGGAACAGCAGCACGGTGGGATTTGCAGTCGGGGGTAGCTCGGCAACGGCAGCCGCGATTTGCTCGATCGCTTTGGGAGCAGAAGCACCATACCAGCGAGAGCCTAGCACCCGCACCCCACAGGCTAAGTCGATGTAGCCGCCATGTGTGCCATTCCAGGGTGTATAAAATGGCTCTCCGGCTGCACCATCGCCTGGTTCCAGTAAAATTAATTGTCCCCAATCTGCCAGGTAGCGCAGCCAGCTTGTTTTGGTGCCGTAGGGGCGATTATCGTGATTGCCCTCGATCGCGAGTACTGGAATGCCAGCTTCGCGCAGCCGTTGCAGGCACACCTGCGCCTGATTTAAAATCTGCGGCTGAATGTTGCGGTGCTCAAATAAATCACCGGCAATTAAAACGAAATCGACGGATTCGTCCAGGGCGTACTTCTCCAAAACGTCCTGAAACGCATAAAAGAAATCTTGGGTTCGCGCTTTGCTGTCGTAGCGATCGAATCCCAGGTGAACGTCTGCGAGATGGAGAAATCGAGGCATGGTGCGACTCTAGATGGGAAACACTGCACTCTCAGTCTGAGTACAAACGATCTAAAGTCTATCCTTAAATGGAGACAGCAGAAGAATTTTCCGCTGCCAGCTCTTCCAGTCGCTCTTGCTGATCCTGCGAAATGCAGGACTGGATCATGGTTTCGAGGTCGCCCTCCAGCACCGGAGCCAGAGCAAAGTTTTGCCCCAGACGATGGTCGGTGACGCGATTATCTTTGTAGTTGTAGGTGCGGATTTTTTCTGATCGAGAACCCGTGCCCACCTGCGATCGGCGCATTGAGGTGACGGCTTCCTGCTGTTCCCGCAGCTTTAGCTCATACAGCTTGGCTCTGAGAATTTGCATTGCCCGTTCCCGGTTTTGCAACTGCGATCGTTCTTCGGTGCAAAAAATCCGAATTCCGGTTGGTTTGTGAAACAGGTCAACCGCAGTTTCTACCTTGTTGACGTTTTGCCCACCGGCTCCGCCCGATCGCGCCGTTGTCAGTTCAATATCTTTGGGATCAATTTCAACTTCGACTTCGTCCACTTCCGGCATAATGGCGACGGTCGCGGTCGAAGTATGAACCCGCCCACCCGCTTCGGTCACTGGAACTCGCTGCACGCGATGCACGCCCGCTTCAAACTTGAGCTTGCTGTAAACTCGATCGCCTTGAATTTCTAGAATGGCTTCTTTAAAGCCACCCATGTCTGCCAGCGACTCGCTGACCAGCTTTACCCGCCAGCGCTGACTCTCTGCATAGCGAGAATACATCCGCACGAGATCGCCCGCCCAGATGCTCGCTTCGTCGCCGCCTGTGCCAGCTCGAATTTCCAACATAATGTTTTTGTCATCGTTGGGGTCACGCGGCAAAAGCAGAACCTTCAGACGGTTTTCCAGGTCTATAATTTGGGTTTCCAGTTCTTCAGCTTCCAGGGCTGCCATCTCTCGCAGCTCTATATCTCCTCCCGCCTCTTTGAGAATTTGGCGAGTCCCTGCCAGGTCTTGCTGAGCTTTCTTCCAGGTTTCAAAGGTGTTCACGGTTTCTTCTAGAGAAGAACGCGCTTTTGCCACCCGCTGAAATTCCTCAGGATCAGTTGCCACATCGGGGTCAGCCAATCGCCGAGTCAGCTCGTGAAACGTTTGCTCAACGGACTTCAATTTGTCCAACAAATAAGATTCAGCCATAGGAACCTTTCTTAGCAGGGTAGGAGCAAGATGCGTTGGGGTCGATCTTGACATGGAGGTCAACGGTTTACCACCTGCCAACAGGGCTGAAAGCGCTGCTAAGCTGTGAACCGCTCACTTGTCAACCCTACTTCTTCGACTGAGAATCTGAGGCAGTCGGGCTGGAATCCATCATGCCGTACTTGCGGAGGAAGCGCTCTACCCGTCCTTCAGTATCGATGATCTTTTGCGTGCCAGTGAAGAAGGGGTGATTGCCCGACCAAACGTCCACATGGAGTTCTGGCTTGGTGGAACCCACTGTCATCACCAGTTCACCGTTGCAATAAACTTTTGCTTCTGGATACCACTTGGGGTGAATATCAGGTTTAGCCATTTTTCTCTTTACCGAAAGACTTCAACGCTTTACTCATTCTAGCGATTCTACAGATCCACACCGAGGCAAACCTCGATGCTTAGCGTCTGGTTGCTGCAAACCCGATTACCGTTTGGAGTATTGCGGCGCTTTACGGGCTTTGTGCAACCCGTACTTTTTGCGCTCCTTGGCGCGGGGATCACGGGTTAGATAGCCTTCAATCTTCAAGGGTTTACGGTTGTCTGGATCGAGCTGGCAGAGCGCGCGAGCAACTCCCAGACGAATGGAATCGGCTTGCCCAGTTAATCCGCCGCCTTCGGCTGTCACTAAAACATCGTATTCGTTCTCTAAGCCAAGCGTTTCTAAGGGAGCTTTTGCAGCCGATAGATAGCTAGGGTTGAATTGCAGGTAAAGATCACCTGGCTTCCCGTTGATGGTGAGTTGACCCGTACCTGGAACCAGACGCACGCGCGCCACTGCCGATTTGCGGCGACCTGTGCCCTGATACATCACGCGATTCGATTTTTCTGTTGATTGCATTTAGTTTTCTCCTTGAGGCACCGTTTGAATTTGCAGAACCTGTGGCTGCTGAGCCTGATGAGGATGATCAGGACCCGCGTAAACCTTGAGCTTGGTGAACAGTTGCCGCCCCAGGGTGTTTTTAGGCAGCATTCCTCGCACTGCCTGCTCAATAATTCGCTCTGGCAAACGGGCTTGCAGTTTGGCAAAGGTTTCAGTTTTCATCCCGCCAGGACGACCAGAGTGGCGACGATAAAGCTTTTGCGTCCGCTTTTTGCCAGTAATGTTTACTTTTTCAGCGTTGACAACGATCACAAAATCGCCTGTATCCATGTGTGGCGTGTAGGTCGGCTTGTTTTTGCCCCGCAAAATCATGGCGATTTCGCTCGCCAACCGTCCGAGCCGCTGGTCGGCAGCATCGACGACATACCAATTTCGCTCTAAAGAATCTTGGGGCGGGAGAAAGGTTTTGTTCATGACAAGTTCAACTTTGATAAGGTCAATTGTGTGTGAGAGGATTCCTTGATTTTGGCATTAAGCCGGTTCGACAATTGCAGGCAGCACGAACTGGGGCTGTGTGTCAAACCAAACTTCAGGCGAGAATGGAAACTCCGCATAGCCGACTCGCAGCAGGCAAAGCCCCTGAGGTGGTGCCGCGTATTTCACCAGATCGCGACGCTGCGTCGTCCAGATTTGAGTGAAGTGTTCAGGCGATCGTAACCCCTGCCCCACTTCTACCAGCATGCCAACCAGCAGCCGCATCATGCCGTAGAGAAATCCGCTGGCTTGCAGTTCGATTTGCACAAAGGCTCCTCGACGCATACACGCCGCAACTTGCACCTCTACCCAGGAGTGCGCCCGTTTTGATCCCGCCCGATGAAAAGCAGCAAGATGATGGCGACCAATCAGCGGATTGAGCGCTGCCTGAATCAAAGCAACGTCCAGCGGCGCGTGGTAGTAGTGCCAGACGAAAGGTCGGATGAACAGGTTGGGGCGAGCCTCGGTGTAAAGGATATAGCGATAGCGCCGCCACAGAGCGGAAAACCGAGCGTGCCAGTCTGACTCGACCACAGCAGAAGCTCGGATGACAACATCTTCTGGCAGCCGATGGTTCAGAATGTCTGCCCAACGATGGGGCGGAACGATCGCTGGAGCATCAAAGTGGGCAACCTGTGCTGCGGCATGAACTCCAGCATCGGTTCTGCCAGCACCGTGTAGCACAACTCGACGACCCACCACCGACTCCAAAACCGTTTCAATCTCTGCTTGTACCGTTCGTTGCTGCGGCTGCCGCTGCCAGCCATGAAAATGAGTGCCCAGGTACTGAATGACCAGGGCAACTCTCTGGAGGGTTTTGGGTTCGGCAGCAACTGCCGAATCATCCGCTGGCAGTAAAAAGCGCTTGGACATGAATACCGTCTCTGATGCCCTATGTCAATTCGACGATCGCCATCTCGGCGTTATCGCCCCGACGATTGACGGTACGCAGCACGCGAGTGTAGCCTCCCTGGCGGTCAGCATATCGAGTTTGCGCTTGTTCAAACAGGGCATGAACCAACTGCTTGTCATAGAGATAGCCCATCGCCTGCCGTCGAGCAGCCAAAGAGCCGTCTTTTGCCAAAGAAATCATTTTCTCTGCTTCCGATCGGACTGCTTTGGCTCGAACTTTAGTCGTCGTAATCCGACCATGTCGAATCAGCTCAGTCGTAAGCGCTCTTAACAGTGCTCGACGCTGGTCGGCGGGCTTTCCCAATTGATGAACACGGCAACGATGACGCATAGCAGTAACAAATGCAATATCAACAACTAGATTTATCGAGAGCCAAGCAATCAGCCTGTTTTGGTCTGCTTCTCATGAGGAAGCGTGATCCCCAGTCGGACTTGAAGTGCCTCAATGACTTCTTCGGCAGATTTCGCCCCAAAATTCTTAATCTCCAGGAGGTCTTCCTGCGTGTAGTCCAGCAGGTCGGCGACCGAATTAATTTGCGCCCGCTTCAGACAGTTGTAGGCGCGAACCGACAGTTGCAGTTCCTCAATGGGGATTTGGTTAATCGGGTCATCGTCAGTGTCTCTTGTCTCCACATCTGGAAGAATCTCAAACTCCTTCAGCGGATTAAACAGATCTACCAGAATTTTGGCAGCCTCGCTGAGCGCGTCTTGGGGAGTCAGACTTCCGTTTGTCCAAACTTCCATGATCAGGCGGTCTTTTTCCATTGACCCACCGACTCTGGCATCTTCGATCGTGTAATTCACTTTGCGAACAGGCATGAAAACCGAATCAATCTGCAAGAAGTCTAAAGCTGCCGTTTCATCTCGACCCCGTTCAACCGCTCGATAGCCAACGCCTTTTTCGATTCGGAATTCCATTTCTAGCGTTGCCCCAGGCGCGATCGTCGCAATGTACTGACTGAGATCAATTGCTTCGACTTCTGGCGGCAGTTCAAAATGTTCTGCTGTGACAGTCGTCGGTCCTTGTACCAGCAATCGACCGATTTGCGGCTGCGCTGAGTAGCTTTTGAGGACAACCTCTTTCATGTTGAGCAGAATGTCGAGAACGTCTTCACGCACGCCGGGAATGGTCATGAATTCATGAGTCACACCAGCAATTCTCACTGCTGTGACGGCTGTCCCTTCCAAGTTGGACAGCAACACTCGCCGCAATGCGTTGCCAACCGTGATGCCTTGACCCCGCTCTAGGGGTTCCAAGACAAATTTTCCATACAGGCTACGATCGCTATCGCTATCAGACTCTACGCACTCAACCTGAAACTGTGCCATGGATCAACCTTCCTTCTCCTAGCCCAGAAGACAAAAACCGCCTTCATCTCATCCTACTTTCCGGCTCTGCGTTATTGGCATCGCCCACGCGCAGCCAACATCAGCAGGGTTAACGACAGAATGGCATCGCGATCGTCGCGGACAATCCTTGCAGCAGCCTTTTAAGCTGCCGCTCCCACTCTTAAACTCGGCGACGCTTGGGGGGGCGACAGCCATTGTGCGGAATTGGGGTGACATCTCGGATCAGCGTGATCTCTAACCCCGCACCTTGTAAAGCTCGGATCGCAGTTTCTCGACCAGAGCCAGGACCGCTGACCATCACTTCAATTTGCCGCATTCCTTGATCGACAGCTCGGCGTGCCGCACTCTCTGCCGCAGTTTGAGCGGCAAAAGGAGTTCCTTTCTTCGCACCCTTGAAGCCACTGGAACCAGAAGAAGCCCAGGAAATCGCCTCGCCTCCTGTGTCTGTGATTGTGATGATCGTGTTGTTAAAGGTGGATTGAATGTGTGCCACCCCACTCGGTACGTTCCGCTTTTGCTTTTTAGTACCAGCCTTCTTCGTCGGTTGTCTCGCCATGCTCTAGATCTCTTCAACTGAAAACAAATACCTTAAGAAGCCAAACTTCGCCTGCTGAATTTTACATGCAGAGAAGATTGCCTCAGCAACTGACAGCAGCAAATTCTATTTCTTACTGGGTGCCTTCTTCTTACCTGCCACGGTACGACGACCACCCCGACGAGTCCGCGCGTTTGTGCGAGTCCTTTGTCCACGAACCGGTAAGCCAATGCGATGGCGACGACCTCTGTAGGTGCCAATGTCCATCAATCGCTTGATGTTCATGGACTCTAGCCGCCTGAGATCGCCCTCAACCTGGTAATCATTCTCAACTGCTTCCCGCAGCGCTGCAACCTCAGCATCGCCAAGGTCTTTAATTCGAGTATCTGGATTGACACCGGTTCTCGCCAAAATTTGCTTAGACCGCGTTAATCCAATTCCATAGATATAGGTCAGACCAGTCTCTACGCGCTTTTCACGTGGAAGGTCGACTCCGGCAATCCGTGCCACGCTTTGTTTCTCCCTAACTTCGTCTAGCTACAGGTTTTAATCAATGTCAATTTGAGTCTTGAGTGTGCGCCCGTTCGCCAAGCTAGCCCTGTCGCTGCTTGTGCTTTGGATTAGCGCAAATAACCATCACCCTGCCGCGACGACGAATCACACGACATTTTTCACAAATTCTACGAACAGAGGCTCGGACTTTCATGTCCAACTGTAATTTTTGACACTACAAAGGTACAATCATATCAAACTTTTATAACAAACGTCAATAACACTGCCCCTCAGCCCTGATTTTAATAAAAGCGTTTCTCCTGCAAGCTGACTGCGGTTTTGACAGGTCACTTTTTGTTGCGTAAGCGGTAGGTAATTCTACCTTTGGTCAAATCATAAGGAGTTAGTTCGACCTTCACTCGATCGCCTGGCAGAATTTTGATGTAATTGCGACGGATTTTACCAGAGATGTGAGCCAGAACGTTAAAACCGTTATCTAAATCAACACGGAACATGGCGTTCGGCAGCGAATCTGTCACCGTTCCTTCCATCTCAATCAAGTCTTGTTTAGACAATGCGCCTCTCCTCAATGCTGAGAACAAAAATCAGGTAATACTTGCTCCCGCACGCTAAAGTGCTAGAGTGCCAGGGAGTTTGAGCCAACTTACCTATTACAAGCCTAACAAATATTGACAGAAACCAGGACTTTGGACTGCCGGAAGTGGTCGCTGGAGGGTAAGCGGGCAGCCGCGTCTGCGGCTGTATGGCGATGAGATAAGAGACGTTTCAGGAGTGAACCAGTTTCTGAAGATCGGTTGTTACAGATTCAACCGGCTGATTGCCGTTGATGGAAACGAGCTGTTGGCGATCACGGTAGAGGTCAATTAACGGCGCTGTTTCTTCTCGATAGACTTCGAGACGACGACGGATGACTTCCTCTGTATCGTCTGGACGCTTGCGTTTGAGCAGGCGATCGATGAGCACCTCATCCGGCACCTCTAGATTGACGACGTGATCGCAGGACTGGTCAATTTCATCCAGGAAAGCTGCCTGATCGACGTTACGCGGAAACCCGTCTAAAATCCAGCCAACCTGAGTATCAAACTGACTCAGCCGCTGGCGAACCAGATCCAGGATAAGCTGATCGGGCACAAGTTCACCCTGCTCCATGTAGGAGCGAGCTTTTAACCCTAAATCAGTCTTTTGAGCCACTGCACTTCTCAAGATATCGCCAGTTGAGATATGAGGAAGATTACTCAAGTGAGCCAGCCGCTGTGCCTGCGTGCCCTTACCCGCTCCTGGGGGACCAAGAAAGATCAGCCTTGCCACTACTGCTTTACCATCCCTTCATATCGCTGAGAAATCACATAAGTCTGAATTTGTTTTGCAGTGTCGATCGCCACGCCAACCAGGATCAGGAGCGAGGTTGCTCCCAAGCCCTGGAACGTTGGGACGCGAGTGGCGCTTTCAACCGCTGTGGGAATAATTGCGACTGCGCCCAAAAAGATTGCGCCCAGAAAGGTCAGACGGTTCAGCACGCGCTCAATATATTCACTGGTTGCTCGCCCCGGACGAATGCCAGGAATGCTGGCTCCCATCTTTTTCAGGTTTTGAGACATGTCAATTGGGTTAACAACCAAAGACGCATAAAAATAGCTGAAAAATAAAATGAGCACCAGGTAGAGCAGCACATGTGCCCAGGTGCCGGGGCGAATAAAGTTGACGATTTGAGTCGTTACTTCATTCGGAAGAATTTGGGCAAGAGAAGCAGGCAGAATCAACACTGCTGAAGCGAAAATGATTGGCATCACCCCGCCCTGATTCAATCGCAGCGGCAGATAGCTGCTCTTCTCCAGATACAAGCGACGACCAACCTGACGGCGAGCCGAAATAATAGGAATTCGACGCGTTCCTTCCTGCACAAAGACGATCCCAACGATCATCACCAGAAACACCAAAAGCAGGATGATGACACCGCCCACAACTCCGCGATTACCACTTTGAGCCAGAGCAAATGTTTGCCCCAGAGAGGTCGGCAGCGTTGAAACAATGCTGACAAAGATCAGCAGGGATGCACCATTGCCAATGCCTCGTTCTGTAATCAGCTCGCCCACCCACATGACAAACATAGAGCCAGCGGTCAGGGCAAGAACGGTTGCGGTGATAAATGGAGTGCCAGGGTTTTCAGCGTAGCGATTGACCAGAAAAGCGATTCCCAAGCTTTGAATCACTGCCCAACCCAGTGCCACGTAGCGCGTGATTTGGGAAATTTTGCGTCGCCCTGCTTCCCCTTCATTCTTTTGCAGGTCTTCGAGTTGAGGAATCGCTGCTGTCAGCAATTGCAGGATGATTGAAGCGTTGATGTAGGGCAGGATTCCTAACGCAAAGATTCCGAGCGCCGAGATGCCACCGCCAGCCAGGATATCAAGAAAGCCAATGATTGCCCCCAAACCGTTGTTCTGAATGCCTTGCTGAAAGGCGACTCGATCGATACCAGGGACTGGAATAAAGACACCCAAACGAACCAGAATCAGCATACCAACGGTGACGAGCAGCCGACCCCGCAGCCCAGCCGCTTGAGCCATCTGCATAAAGGTCTCTTGAGCCGTTGGGGCTTTGTCTCGACTAACGACCATGAAAGAATACCTCTACCTGTCTTTGCGATCGCTTGCGCTGAACTGTCTACGTAAAATGACCCTAGCTTGCCGCTGTAGCAGGTCAAGCGTTGCTCGCCGTAGCGCAGCTCACGCAGACCTCTTGGGATCAAGCCAGCAGTTCGCAACTGCCACCTGCCGCTTCGATTTTGGTTCGAGCTGACGCTGTAAATGCCGCAGCTCTAACCTGAACTGGAACCGACAAGTCCCCGTCTCCCAAAACTTTGAGAGGACCGTCATCAGCAGTAACGATTCCTGCTGCCATTAAGGACGCAAGCGTTACTTCTGTATTCGCTGGCAGAGATGCTAAATCACCTACATTGATCGTAGTGTACTGCTGTCGATTGAGCACCGTAAAGTGTTTTAACTTAGGAATGCGGCGGTAAAGCGGCATTTGACCTCCTTCAAATCCAGGGCGGGTGCTACGTCCTGAACGAGATTTTTGACCTCTCATGCCAAAGCCACAGCTTGCTCCTTGACCGGCTGAGATGCCGCGACCGACTCGGCGGCGACGTTTTTTAGAACCTGCTTGAGGCTGAGCGTCTTGTAGTCTCATTGTCTTGTACTCTTAAAAATCAGCAATGGCGTGGATCGAAATTGGAGTTGAACTAAGCGTATAAGTTTTCGATCGAAACACCCCGCTCTTCAGCCACCTCTGTAAACGTGCGTAGCGACGCTAAAGCGTTTGCTGCTGCTCTGGCATTATTCAGGGGATTGCCCGAACCAAGCTGTTTGGCAAGGATGTTGCGCACCCCCGCCAGTTCCAGAACGGTTCGGACAGCGCCACCCGCAATTACACCCGTTCCCGGAGCGGCGGGACGCATCATGACTTTGGCTCCACCCCCCACTCCATTGACAGGGTGAGGAATAGAGTTGGCCTTGGTGAGCGGAACATCGACCAAATGCTTTTTGCCGTCGGCAACCCCTTTGCGAACGGCTCCAATCACATCGCTGGCTTTACCCACACCTACGCCAACCTGACCGCGTTCATTGCCAACGATTACGATCGCGCGGAAGCTGAGCTTTTTACCGCCTTTGACCACTTTGGTGACTCGTCGAATTTGGACGACTCGTTCTTGCCAATCTGTTTCTTTTTCTCGGGCTTTGTTATTCTTACGACGATTTGCCATGCTGTGGTTCTCCTTAAGTCTGGTGAGTCATTCACCTGCTGCTGGAAGTATTCGCTTTGATTCTGGGGAAGAAGCTAGAAATCTAATCCACCTTCGCGCGCCGCATCTGCCAGTGCTTTCACTCGCCCATGGTACAGGTTGCCACCGCGATCGAAAACAACCTGCTGAATGCCCTTCTCCAGCGATCGTTGCGCAATCAGCTTACCTACCTGAACCGATGCATCACAGGTTGCACCTGACTCCATCTCCTGCTTGAAATCCGGTTCTAATGTAGAGGCAGCCACGAGCGTGTGGTGCTGCGTGTCATCGATCACCTGGGCATAAATGTGCTGGTTAGAGCGGAAGATTGCGAGGCGGGGACGTTCAGCCGTTCCAAAGACACTGCGTCGAATTCGACCGTGCCGCCGACGAGTTGCCTCTCTGCGTGATAATTTCATGTCTATTTCTTTCCTGACTTTCCGACCTTACGTCTGACCGCCTCGCCCGCGTAGCGAATCCCTTTACCCTTGTAGGGTTCTGGTGGACGAACCGCCCGAATTCGAGCAGCAATATTGCCAACGACCTCTTTATCGATGCCGCTAATGACCACATTTGTGTTGTTTTCAACTGCGAGCTGGATGCCGTCGGGTGGTACGATTTGCACCGGATTACTGTAACCAACGTTGAGCGTCAGGTTGCGACCCTGCACTTGGGCACGGTAGCCTACCCCTTGAATTTCCAGGCGACGCTGAAATCCTTGCGAAACGCCTTCAACCATGTTGGCGACAAGCGTCCGGCTCAAACCATGCCGCTGGCGAGCAGCCCGCGACTCATTGCGGCGCTTAACGAGGATTGTTTCTCCTTCCTGAGAAACTTCGACCTCAGCAGGCAGCGTGCGGGACAGTTCACCTTTCGGTCCTTTGACCACAACATGCTGCTCATTTATTGTGACACTGACTTTGGGCGGAACGGTGATAGGGCGTTTACCAATACGAGACATCGCTGATTACTCCTGAACAAGTGTTGAGCTGCCGCAGACCAGTCTTTGCACATTGACTGCTTGAGGTGCTACCAGACATAGCAAAGAACTTCGCCCCCTAATCCTTGACGGCGGGCATCTCGATCGGTCATGATGCCGCTGGAGGTGGAAATAATGGCGATGCCAATTCCACCTAATACTCTCGGGAGTTCTCTGCGATTTGAGTACACGCGCAGACCGGGTTTACTGATTCGCTTCAGGGCATTGATGATCGGCTGACGGTTTTTACCCTTGTATTTGAGGGCAATGACGAGATGACGCTTCACCCCTTCTCCCTCTTCTGAGAAGTCACCAATAAACCCTTCTTCTCGAAGTACTCTCGCGATGCTTCGAGTCATGTTGGTTGCTGGAACTTCTGTAGTTTGATGCCGCGCCAAATTTGCGTTTCGGATGCGCGTCAGCATATCTGCGATCGTATCGTTAGCCGCCATAGTTTCCTCTTGATACTGCCTCAGTTGTCTCGAAAGGGCATCCCTATTTCTTTCAACAAGGCGCGACCCTCTTCGTCGGTGTTTGCTGTGGTAATGATTGAAATGTCCATCCCCCGAATTTGGTCAATGCTGTCGTAGCTAATTTCTGGAAAAATTAGCTGCTCTCGCAGACCCAGCGTATAGTTTCCTCGTCCGTCAAAGCTTTTTGGGCTGATGCCTCGAAAGTCTCGAATTCGGGGCAGTGCCAGGTTGATCAGTCGATCGAGGAAGGCATACATCCGGTCAGAGCGTAGTGTGACCATAATGCCTACTGGCATCCCTTTGCGAATTTTGAATCCAGCGATCGCCTTTTTGGCGCGCGTTACAACCGGTTTCTGTCCAGTAATCACCGCAATCTCGTTCAACGATGCCTCAAGTGACTTAGCGTTTTGTGCTGCCTCGCCCAACCCTCGGTTGACCGTCACTTTTACGACTTTGGGCACCTGATGAACGTTGGTGTACTGGAACTGATCCATCAGTTTCGGAATGACTTTTTCTTGGTAAAGCGCTTTTAGTTTTTCTGCCATGGTCTCTGTCCTTCCCTGGTCTTGGTCAGGGAGCAAGTTACTGTCACACTGTTCGATCGCCGGCGCTGAGTCAGGCGGTCTGGATATTAGTCAATAATTTCACCGGTTTTTTTGAGCATCCGCACCTTACGACCGTTGGCATCAAAGGTATAGCTAATGCGGCTGGCGACTTTTTGTTTGGTCGAGTAGACCATGACCTTTGAGCTGTGAATGGGAAACTCTCTGGTCATAATCTGCCCTGACTCACCCTCCTGCTGGGGCTTAACGTGTTTGGTTTTGATATTGACACCTTTGACCAACACCTTACTCAGCTTCGGGAACGCTTGCAGCACTTCACCGACCTTACCTTTTTCACCACCTGAGATCACCTGCACGGTGTCTCCCTTCTTGACATGCATCCTGTAGCGAACCTGAGATTTAGCTGCTGCCATCAAAGCACCTCCGGAGCCAAAGAGATAATTTTAGTGAAATTCTTGTCGCGGAGTTCACGAGCAACCGGACCAAAGACCCGAGTGCCTCTCGGATTGCCCTCTGCGTTGATGATGACGGCAGCATTGTCATCAAATCGGATGCTCATGCCGCTATCGCGCCGCAGTCCTTTTCTGGTGCGAACCACAACGGCACGCACGACATCTGACTTTTTGACCGCCATGTTGGGAATTGCATCTTTGACAACGGCAATAATTACATCGCCGACACCCGCGTAGCGACGATTCCCCCCCAGCACGCGAATGCACATGAGTTTACGAGCGCCGCTGTTGTCTGCCACATTGAGATAAGACTCTTGCTGAATCATGCTGGTTCTCCCGAGCTGTTAAACGTTGGGGGCAGCACCGAGGACATCAACGACTGTCCAGCGCTTCGTGCGACTGAGGGGACGAGTCTCTTGAATCCGAACACGATCGCCCACCTGACACCGGTTGTCTTCGTCGTGAGCTTTATAGCGCTTGGTGCGGACCATAATTTTGCGGTACTTAGGGTGGGGAGCACGGTTCTCGACGGCTACCACCACTGTTTTGTCCATTTTGTCGCTGACGACTAAGCCGACTCTTTCTTTGATTGCCATTGTGCTTTATTCCTCCTCAGCAACAGACCCTGCTGATTTGACATCAGAACTCGCTGCGAGCTGTCGCTCCCGCTCTACTGTTAGCATTTGCGCCAATCGATGCCGAGCGTGCTTAAATTGATGAGATTTATCGAGCTGGCGCGTTGCCTTTTGAAACCGCAGATCAAAAAGCTGCTTTTTAATCGCCACAATCTGGTCGCTCAGCTCTTGGTCACTCAGATTGCGAATTTCATCGATTTTAGGCAGAGGCATAGCCTATGACTCCTCCGCTTCACGGGTAATGAACTTAGTTTGAATTGGCAGCTTGAAAGAAGCCAGACGCATTGCTTCCCGCGCTGTTGCTTCTGGAACGCCAGCAATTTCAAATAGGATTCGCCCTGGCTTAACCACAGCGACCCAAAACTCAGGGTTGCCTTTACCCGACCCCATGCGAGTCTCAGCAGGACGCATGGTAACGGGTTTGTCTGGAAAAATGCGAATCCAGATTTTTCCACCCCGTCGAATATAGCGGGTCATGGCGCGACGGCTAGCTTCGATTTGACGAGCCGTAATCCAAGCGGGTTCCACTGCCTGGAGGGCAAAATCGCCAAAATCGATTTTGTTGCCGCTGGTTGCCAAGCCGCGCATGCGACCCCGGTGCTGCTTTCTAAATTTTGTTCTTCTAGGACTTAACATGACGCATGCCTTGTGAATTCAGAGGACAAAGTCGCTGGCTACACGCATAACTTGGAGTCAATGACTTTGGGAGGTCAGGAGCAGTAGATTTTATCTCTTTCCTTATCCTTCGTTCGATCGATCTTCAAACTGCTGACGGCGGCGCTGCTGCTGACGGCGACGAGGTTGGGCGTTGCCAGCAGGAGCAGCGGGTTCTTCTTGCCCAGGAATGATTTCGCCCTTGAAGATCCAAACCTTGATGCCCAAGATCCCGTAGATGGTTTGAGCCGTGCGGTAGGTATAGTCGATATCTGCCCGCAGCGTGTGCAGCGGGACTTTGCCTTCGCGCGTTGATTCAGTCCGAGCAATTTCAGCTCCGTTCAGGCGACCGCTGACTTGAATGCGAATTCCCTGGACACCAGCCCGCTGCGCCCTCTGAATTGCCTGACGCACCACTCGCCGGAAAGACACCCGTCGCTCAAGCTGCTGAGCGACATATTCAGCGATTAAACCAGCGTCTGCGTCTACACGGGCAACTTCAACCACGTTGATGCGGATCTGGCGGCTGCTGTCTCCCAGCTCTTGCTGTAGTCCGGCTCGCAGCGATTCGATGCCAGTGCCGCCGCGTCCTACCACAACACCGGGGCGCGCCGTGCGAACTTCGAGATCGATTTGATCGGCTTTTCGTTCGACTCGCACCTCAGAAATTCCCGCGTTACTGAGGTTCTTGTTGACAAATTTGCGGATTTTGTAATCTTCCTGCAAGAGTTCAGGATAGCGGCTAGCATCAGCAAACCAGCGGGAGCGGTGCTCTTGAGTAATGCCAAGCCGGAAGCCAACTGGATGAATCTTTTGTCCCACGATGCGTCCTCGGAAAAAGGCAATGTAAGAAATTGGAGAGCGGTCACGGCTCACTCTAACGACTCGTCGCTTGCACCGGGAGCAACGGCGATCGTGATGGTGCAGGTCGGCTTGCGAATTTGATAAGCCCGCCCCTGGGCACGCGGGCGAAACCGTTTAAGAACGGCTCCCTGGTCAGCGTAGGCGCGAGTAATCACCAAGTCAGCCGGAGTGTAGCCAGCGTTGTGCTCGGCGTTAGCAACAGCAGAGCGCAGCACCTTCAAAATGGGTTCACAGGCACGATAAGGCATGAACTCCAGGATAATCAGCGCTTCCCGGTAAGAGCGTCCCCGAATTTGATCTAAGACACGACGAACTTTGTGGGGCGACATCCGGATGTAGCGGGCAACCGCTTTGACTTCTTCAGCAGTACTAGCAACCATAGTTTTCTCCCTTGAATTAGCGGTGAGCCGCGAGCTGTTAGCCAGAGCTAAGCGCCGCTCTTAACGACGAGCCTTCTTATCACTTTTGGCGTGCCCCCGAAAGGTGCGGGTTGGGGCAAACTCACCCAGCTTATGCCCGACCATTTGCTCGGTTACATAAACCGGAACATGTTGACGACCGTTGTGGACGGCGATCGTATGACCAATCATCTGAGGCAGAATCGTCGAGGCTCTAGACCAGGTTTTAATGACCTGCTTTTCACCCTTAACGTTCAGGGTTTCAACCTTTTTCAGCAGATGATCAGCGACAAACGGACCTTTCTTAAGGGAGCGCGACATGGCTCAGTTACCTCATGTCAATGTGAAGGGTTGGCAAGTCATCAATATGGAGTTTAGGAGTATAGAGTTTAGGAGTCGCGACCACCCCGACCCCGCTTTGAGGAGCGGCGGCGGCGACGAACAATTAAAGAATCACTGAGTTTCTTCTTCTTGCGAGTCTTGTAGCCCAGAGCCGGTTTTCCCCAGGGCGTAACAGGACCAGGACGACCGATCGGAGCACGACCTTCACCGCCGCCGTGGGGGTGATCGACCGGGTTCATCACGCTGCCTCTCACCTCAGGACGACGACCCATCCAGCGCTTACGACCTGCCTTGCCCAGACTAACGTTTCTGGAGTCTGAGTTGCCCACCTGCCCGATCGTGGCGTAGCATTCACGCCGAATCAGCCGGACTTCGCCAGAGGGCAGCTTGAGGGTGACGAAGTTGCCTTCTTTTGCCACAACTTGAGCAGACGCGCCAGCAGAGCGTACGATTTGTCCGCCTTTGCCTGGAACCAGCTCTACGTTGTGAACTGAAGTGCCCAGCGGAATGTTGCCCAGCGGCAGCGCATTCCCGGTCTCAAAGGGAGCATCGGGTCCCGACACGATCGTTGTGCCAACCGCTAAATCTGCTGGATGCAGAATGTAGCGCTTTTCGCCATCCCGGTAGTGCAGCAGGGCAATCCGGGCATTGCGGTTGGGGTCATATTCGATCGTCACGACCGTAGCGGGAATGCCGTGCTTGTTGCGGTGAAAGTCAATAATTCGATAAAGGCGCTTGTGTCCACCGCCCCGATGGCGGCAGGTCACCACACCTCGGTTGTTGCGCCCTTTGGGTCGATGAACCGATCGGGTTAAGGATTTTTCGGGTTCAGCCTTGGTGATCTCAGAAAACTCTGAGACCGTGCGCTCTCGCGTACCGGGGGTGTAGGGACGATAATAACGAATGCCCATAACTCAACCTGCTGTAGTGCTAAATGGCGATCGACGCTCGAATCAATCGGTGGTCTCTCGAACGATCAGAATATCCCTCAAACCTCAGGGAACAAGGTAATAGAATCTCCGGGTGCCAGTGTGACAATAGCCCGTTTATAGTGCGGGCGGTAGCCAACAAACCGACCCATGCGGCGCTGTTTTCGCGGCGGCTTTTGCGTGTTGACCTGCACCACCTTCACCTCAAACAATGCTTCGATCGCTGCCTTGATTTCAGGCTTGGTTGCCTGGGGTGCAACTTCAAAGGTGTATTTGTTGTCTTCCAGCAGGATAGTTGCTTTTTCAGTCACAATCGGACGACGAACCAGATCGGCGAGCGCACGGGGATCAAAGTTAGTCATCATAAACCTCCTGAATGATGGCAAGAGCAGGCGCTGTCACGACAACTTTGTCGGCAGCCAGCAAATCGTAAACGTTCAGATTAGTTGCCAGGATTAACTTGAGGTTGCTGACATTGCGGGCAGAGAGATAAACGTTGTCGTTGCGATCGGCAACGATCAGCAGCGTTTTTTCTTCAGCACCGATTCCCCAGCGCATCATGGCTTCGACCAGCTCTTTGGTTTTGGGTCGGGCAAGCTTTTCAGTAAAATCCTCGACCACAACCAGGTCTTCTGAGCGACTTTGAAACGCAGTTCGCAGCGCCAGTCGCCGCTCCTTGCGATTCATTTTGGTGTCAAAGTCTCTGGGTTTGGGACCAAAGATGACTCCGCCACCCCGCCAAAGTGGAGAACGATTAGAGCCAGCGCGTGCCCGCCCAGTCCCCTTTTGCCGCCAGGGCTTGCGTCCGCCACCGCTGACCTCAGCCCGCGTTTTGGTTGAAACCGTTCCCTGACGAGCATTGTTCATTTGACGCACGAGCGCCCGGTGCACAACATGAGCAGAACTTGCTTCGCTTGCCACCCGCAGCTCAAAAGAGGCTTGCCCCACCTCTGCGCCCTGCCAGTCTCGAATTACACAATTCACCATCGCTCTACCTCTTTTCCTAACCGGGGAGCTGCAATTTGTGCAGCAGTTGCATCGACCTCAGCCCCACCTCACACAGCTATTTCGCTTTCGATCGCCCGACTTGCTTCGCGGGTACGATGTTGAGCAATGCTCCTGGCTTACCAGGAACAGCTCCCTTAATCAACAGCAGATTGCGGTCGCTATCAACGCGCACAACCGTGAGCTTGCTGACGGTTACTCGGCTGCCACCCAGACGACCTGCCATCCGCTTGCCTGGATAAACTCGACCCGGAGTTGTACCCGCGCCAGTTGAACCAGGGAGTCGGTGGTTCTTAGAACCATGCGCCATCGGACCTCGCTTAAAGTTGTGGCGCTTTTGATAACCTGCAAAGCCGCGACCGATGCTAGTGCCAATCACATCAACGATTTGACCCACTGCAAACGTATCTGCTTTAATTTCCTGCCCCAGCTCAAACTCAGCAGTGCTGTCTAGCCGATACTCCTGGAGATGTCGTAGGGGCGTAGCGTTTGATTTTGCCAGATGCCCCAGCTCAGGCTTGTTTAGTGCCTTTGCCTTGACTTCTCCAAAACCAACCTGAATGGCAGAGTAGCCATCGGTTTGTAGCGTTTTAATTTGAGTGACAGTGCATGGACCTGCCTGCACGACGGTGACAGGAATGGCTCTCCCTGCCTCGTCAAACACTTGGGTCATGCCAAGCTTTGTGCCGAGAATACCAACAGACACAGTAAGGGGTCCCCTTTTTGACACTAGATGGTGAGCCAGGTCATGCGGCACCCCCGCAGGAGCGCTGTTTGACCCGATCGCTTTAGGCAGTACTGCCAAATGGCAGCCCGGATGCACCGCATCTCTGCGGTGAAGCTAGAATTTTTGCCAGCAATTCAGGCTGTGTGCAGGCAGCTCAGCGAAAGAGGCAAGTTTGCTTCAGCACACTTGTTCGCCAGGACTTGACCAACGCAGCTTGGTCAGTATCCCATTGAGCGAAGGCTTTCGAATGGAGCAGTAAAACTGCCACTTGGACTGAATCCTGTCCGCAGGAAGCCTGTCGTTTGAATTTTGGCGACAATTAAACACTATAAACAATTAAAACAAAATTGTCTATCAGTTTCTGAAATTTCTTCTGGAAGTTCTGCTTGCTACAGCTTGGAGCTGCCTGCGTTATAGTCTAGCGTTCTCGTCACAGATGAGCTGGCAAGCAAAGGATAGTGCCTGCTGGGTGGGAATCTCAGCCAACCACCAGAATTTATGGTTGGATTCATAAAAACGAATGCGTAGGGTAACCGATCGCTCACTATAATGGTTACGGGTAGCGCAGAAGCCGTCTGCCTTTTATCCCCGAACGCAGACCTCTGGAGCAAGCGTGCTATGGCACTGATCACAACCGGCAAGCAGTTTATTCGCGACCTTGAAAGTGCGGGGGCATTGGGCTTGTATGTGCCGCTAGAGGGAGGGCACGAGGGGCGTTACCAGCGACGACTACGGGCAGCCGGATATGAAATGCTGCACATCACAGCGCGCGGTCTGGGCGATTTGTCTGCCTATTTGTTAGATGTGCATGGCGTGCGTCCTCCCCACCTGGGCAAGAAAGACATTGGGCAAGGAGCCGCAGTCGGTTACCGATACTTTGTTCCTCCCGTTGCGACCTATCAGCTTGAGCAACTGCCGCCCCATGCGAAAGGGCTGGTGATCTGGTTAATCGAAGGATTCGTTCTGTCGCGGCAGGAGTTAGAGTTTCTCGCTGCCCTGCCAGCCCAAGAGCCTCGCATCAAGATCGCGATCGAGATGGGGGGTGATCGCAGCTTTCGCTGGACTCCGCTACAGCAAATTTTGGCGGCTGCTTAAACACATTTCACACGGCTGCCTCAGCGTAGCGTCTGGCTGAGCGGGCAGGTTGCGCCTCGATCGAAAAAATCATACATGCAGTGAGCTTTGGTGTAGACTAAAGCTCACTGCTGGGTGTGTCATTTTTTCTGTAACCTCGTTAGCATGTAAGGGTGACTGATTTGTACCATCCCTTACGATCCCTAAGGGAGGGCAACTGGTTCAAATTGATCTGCGGAGCCAGTTTTCAACACCTCCCTGCCGTTCGGAATCTAGCTTTAGCCTATACGCTGGCTGGCGTTGACTGCATCGACGTTGCCGCAGATCCTGCTGTGATTGCGGCTGCCCACGCTGGCTTGCAGGCAGCAGAGGCTTTAGTGCTGAGTGCTCGCAGGCAAGGGTTAAGAGCGCAGCGCCGACCCTGGCTGATGGTGAGCCTCAACGATGGCGAAGATCCTCACTTTCGCAAGGCAGCATTTGACCCAACCGCCTGCCCGATCGACTGTCCCCGCCCTTGTGAAACGATTTGTCCAGCGCAAGCCATTGTGTTTGACCGTGCCCGCGCTGTCGCGCAATCGCACCCGTCCCTGCTGCCAGCGAAGCACTCGCTGCCGTTTTCTGGCGTGATCGACAGCCGCTGCTATGGCTGTGGGCGCTGTGTGCCTATCTGCCCGATTCAACATATTTCGACCCATTCCTATGTCTCTACGCCAGCAACGATCGCGCCGCTGGTGCTGTCAGGCGTGGATGCAGTGGAGATTCACACGCAGGTTGGGCGGCTTACAGATTTTGAGCGGCTGTGGCAGGCAATCATGCCGTTTGTCGATCGTCTGAAGCTGGTAGCAATTAGCTGTCCTGACGGCGAAGACTTGATTGATTATCTCTGGGCGCTTCACAATCTGGTTTCGCCGCTGCCCTGCCCGCTCGTGTGGCAAACAGACGGCAGACCAATGAGCGGTGACATTGGCGATGGGGCAACTCGTGCCACAGTGCGGCTGGGGCAGAAAGTGCTGGCAGCGCGCTTACCGGGATATGTCCAGCTTGCCGGTGGCACCAACAACCATACAGTAGAGAAGCTGAGAAGGCTGGGGCTGTTAGCCCCAATTCACGAAGACTGCAACTGTGACGCTGCTGCCGGTGCGATCGACACTGCCCTGGAATCGTCCAATTATCCTGGTTATATTGCTGGAGTCGCTTATGGAAGTTATGCTCGTGTGCTGCTATCTGACGTGTTTAATCAGCTCGAACAACTGAGCACCGATACAAGCACAACGCTTCGCGTTCGCACCTTCGATTGGCAGGAGCATCTGGCAGACTCAGAAGCACAGCGTCGGCTGCATCTTGAGGCAAATCCCGGACTGCTGTGGCAAGCCGTTCACCTCGCAAATACTTTAGTTTCCCAACTCAAATCTTCCATGCCCCTTTTACCCGAATTCAACCCAGTTGAACATCTGCTGTGAGACATCGCGTGCTCACTCGTCTTTTCGTGCTTCAACGGATTATCTAGCAATCGATCACTCATGACGTTTAACGGCAATTCCTTTTCAGAAACAAGCAATTCTGTAGAACCGATGGTGGCTCAGGACAGTTCGACGGCGCTACAAATCACCGATGATCTCGGTCAACTCCTTGAAATTTTGCCAGGTGGGATTCGCCTGCATCTGGAGCAGCACCCGCAGCGCGACCGATTGATTGAAGTCGTAATGGACTTGGGTCGCCGTCCAGAAGCACGCTTTCCCGACCGAGCTGAGTATCTGTCAGACGCGCCCGTTACCTCAACGGACTTAAACTACTGCATCGATCGGGTGGGCAATTTTAGCGGTGATAATCGAGCTGGAATTGAACAAACGCTGCACCGGATCAGCGCCATGCGAAATCGGTCTGGCGCGATTGTCGGGTTGACCTGTCGCGTAGGTCGCGCCGTGTTTGGCACGATCGGCATGATTCGAGATCTCGTGGAAACGGGCAAGTCGATTTTGATGCTGGGTCGTCCGGGTGTCGGCAAGACAACGGCGCTGCGCGAAATTGCCAGAGTGCTAGCAGACGAGTTAAACAAGCGCGTTGTGATTATTGACACATCCAACGAGATTGCTGGGGATGGTGACATTCCTCACCCAGCGATCGGGCGGGCACGACGGATGCAGGTGGCTCGACCAGAATTGCAGCATCAAGTGATGATAGAGGCAGTCGAAAACCACATGCCAGAAGTGATTGTGATTGACGAGATTGGCACTGAGTTAGAAGCGTCAGCCGCTCGCACGATCGCTGAGCGGGGCGTACAGCTTGTAGGCACCGCCCATGGTAACCGCATCGACAACCTGATCAAAAACCCCACGCTGTCTGACCTGGTTGGGGGCATTCAGTCAGTCACGCTGGGTGACGAAGAAGCGCGGCGGCGCGGCAGCCAAAAGAGCGTTCTAGAGCGCAAAGCCCCACCAACCTTTGACATTGCGGTAGAAATGTTAGAGCGGCAGCGGTGGGTTGTGCATGAAAACGTTGCTGACACCGTTGACGCGCTGCTGCGCGGGCGGCAGCCCAATCCGCAAATGCGAACGGTGGATGAAGCCGGTCAGGTTGTGATCACGCGCGAACAGCCAGAAGCAACGCCAGGGCGAATGCGCGGGGTTGCCGGTGAATCGCGTCCGCTGACAGCGCGTGAACCAGCGCGCGGCAACTGGCGTACCTCTGGGCAGATGGCTGCAACACCGACCTACAGCCGTAACGAGCTGAGTAGTCGTGCCCCAGGTGAACCTTTGTCACTACGACAGCCGACTGAGCGGCAGTATTTTGATCAGTTGTTGAGTGAATCGCTGAGCAACCCGTCCAGCTATGCGATCGATCGCAGCACGTTTGACGATGTGCCGCTGGCGACCGGACCGAACGGAGAAGACTTACCGCTGCATGTCTATCCGTATGCTGTGAGTCGGCATCAGCTAGAGCAAGTGATTCGCACGCTGACCCTGCCGATCGTCCTGACAAAAGATATTGACAGCGCCGATGCCGTTTTGGCGCTACGATCGCACATCAAAAACCATTCAAAACTGCGGCATATGGCGAAAACGCGCCAGCTCCCGCTCTATACAGTGAAGTCAAACAGTATGCCGCAGATGATTCGCGCGCTGCAGCGGATGCTGAATATGGATGATTCGGGTCTGGATGAGCCAGTCAACCTCAGCCTGTTCTCTGAAAGCGGCGACGAAGATGAAATCGAAGCGCTAGAGGAAGCACGACTTGCCGTAGAGCAAATCGTCATTCCCAAAGGGCAGCCCGTAGAGCTGCTGCCTCGTTCTGCCAAAGTTCGCAAAATGCAGCACGAGCTGGTTGAGCACTATCGCCTCAAATCTTCAAGCTTTGGTGAAGAACCAAACCGGCGCTTGCGAATTTATCCAGCGTAAGCGGTTGTGAGCAAACCGATCTGGGTATACTACTGAGCAGCAGAGCGTGCATCTAACGACCTGCTTCAGTTCACCAGGTCGGCTGTCATCCTTTCCTACTCAATTACTGCGTGCTGCCTCCAGTTATCGAAGAGAGCGAAACGTTCCCTTTCAAGTTTTGGTTGAACAACGGCATCCACGATGGGATGTATTACCGAAACGAACTGTTTTACCGCCTGCATTCCGTTAGCCTGGAAAACCGAGCACGGCTGTATCACTATGCTTGCAAAATGGCACGCAACGACATCGTTGTGGTTACTGCTACAGCCGATCGCTGTAGCATCTGGGTGAGCCTGCGTAGCCCCAGTATGATGGCGCAAACGCTGCGCGACCAGCCGCTGCCGCCCTTTGTTGAACCCGCGAGAGAGTTATTCCCAGACAACAGCCAGACCTCAGATGACAGCCAGGATTAATTGCGGCGATCACAGTCTGCGGTGGCTTAAGCCGAATGACGCTGTCTGCGGCGAATCACCCAAAGGATAAAGAAAGCCAGCACAGACGCGAAGATAATCTTGGAGACCGGACCCAGGTATTCGTCAACGAGCTGGTAGTTGTCGCTCAGAAAGTATCCTGTAAGCGTCAAAAAACTCGTCCAGAGCAGCGTTCCTAAACTGGTGTAGACCAAAAACGGCAGTAAATGCATTTCGCTAAATCCTGCTGGCAGCGAGATCAGCGTGCGAATGCCAGGGATGAGACGACCGATCAAAACTGCCTTACCTGCGTAGCGATCGAACCAGCGATCGGCTTTTTCAATTTCCTTACTGGAAATGGTTAACCAGCGTCCGTAGCGGTCTGCCCAGGCTTTGAGGCGGTCTTCACCGACAAAGTACCCAATATAGTACCAGGGCAGCGCCCCGAGTAATGCCCCAAGTGACCCTGCCAAAATTGCTCCCCAGAGGCTCATTTCTCCCCGTTGAGCCGTAAACCCAGCCAGCGGCATGATCAATTCTGAGGGAATCGGCGGAAAGAGATTTTCCAGAAACATCAGTAGACCAATTCCCACATATCCCAGAGATTGCATGGTGTTGGTAATCCAGTCCGCCATTGCGAGAGTCCTCAGTATGGTAAAGAGTACAGGTTGGGGTCGAGGCGCTAGAAACTTGTGAAAAGCGGTTAGGAATCAGGCTCAAGCCTAACTCCTAACCTTCAATTCCCGGCTCCTAACTTCAGGTTCCGGCAGTCCAGGAGTTGATGTATTCAACTTGTTCTGACGTGAGGGAGTCGATCGCAATGCCCATTGCTTGCAGTTTGAGACGCGCGATCTCCTGGTCTACCTCAGTCGGAATCGAGTGCAGTCCGGGTTCCAGTTGACCTTTGTGCTTCACCAAATATTCACAGGCGAGCGCCTGATTGGCAAAGCTCATGTCCATCACCGCGCTGGGGTGCCCTTCTGCCGCCGCCAGATTGACCAAGCGTCCTTCGCCCAGTACCACGATCGATTTGCCCGACTGCAAGCGGTATTGCTCGGTAAAGTTGCGAACCTGCTTGACCTCGGTTGCCATCGCCTTCAGGGACTTCAGGTCAATCTCAATGTCAAAGTGACCTGAGTTGCAAACGATCGCACCATCCTTCATTGCCTCGAAATGCTCAGCCCGAATGACATGCTTGTTGCCCGTCACAGTGATGAACAGATCGCCTTGCGGAGCCGCCAGCGCCATCGGCAGCACGCGGAAGCCATCCATCGTGGCTTCGATCGCTCGAATCGGGTCAATTTCAGTGACAATCACATTTGCGCCCATGCCTCGTGCCCGCAGCGCTGTTCCTTTGCCGCACCAGCCATAGCCTGCAACCACAATGGTTTTGCCCGCCAGGAGAATGTTTGTTGCCCGAATGATGCCATCTAGCGTTGATTGACCGGTGCCATAGCGGTTGTCAAAAAAATGCTTGGTATCTGCATCATTGACGTTCATCGCTGGAAAGGTCAAAACGCCATCTTTCAGCATTGCCTGGAGGCGGACGATGCCAGTTGTGGTTTCTTCGGTTGTGCCAATCAAATCGCCAATCTGGTCTTGTCGCTCTTGAATCAGCGTGGCAACCACATCGCTGCCGTCATCAATAATGATGTTGGGTTTGTGGTCGAGCGCCAGTCGGACGTGACGGTTGTAGGTTGCGTTGTCTTCGCCTTTTTGGGCAAAGACGGAGATGCCATGATCCACGACGAGGCTAGCAGCCACATCATCTTGCGTTGACAGGGGATTGCTGGCAATCAACACCGCGTCTGCTCCGGCAGCTTTAAGGGCGATCGCCAGATGCGCGGTTTCAGTTGTGACATGGCAGCACGCAACCAGACGAATGCCTGCCAGCGGCTTTTCTTTGCCAAACCGTTCTTGAATCTGCCGCAGCACCGGCATTTCTCTGCCCGCCCATTCAATCCGCTGTCTGCCAAGTGGCGCAAGGGAAAGATCTTTAACGTCGTGTTTTACCTGAGTTGTGGTGGTCATGCCGATTTCAAATCCTTAAAATTTGTGGCTTTTACTAGCCTACTTGAGCTTAACCGAACTTAAAAGATCATGCTGTACTGAGATGAGTGCACAAGGAGTTGACAAAAGAGATGATCGCTAAATCCTCTATGTATGCAGGGCTAATTCGCTGACAAGAAAGAAATGATGCTGATAAGAAAGAAATGATAATGAGAGGGTTGCGCGTTATGCGACTATATCGTGTGCACAAACAGCCTTCTACAGCAGTTCGCTAGTGAAGATGCCGCTCAATTTGCGCGTCGTATTTGGGAGCATTGACACATTGAGAATCGCTTGCACTGGTGCAACGATGTCCTCTTGCACGAGAACAACACGCCGCTGTGTGCAGGTCATGCACTCATCACTTAGTTGTTAACGATCATTGCTTCGGCAGCCTGCTGTAGCAGCGGGCATGTTACCTGACGCAAGCGCACGGTTTTGATTTGTTCAGCAACGACGCTGGCGGCTTCTAGCTCTAGTTCCCCCCACACCAGATGCTCTCCCTGCTCCGGTCGTCGCCCAAGCTGGTGAATCATAAACCCAGCGATCGTTTGATAAGCGGGATGCAGCGGCAGGCTCAACCCCAATTCCTGATTGACGATCGCCAGCTCTGCGCCACCGAAAACTAAGGCAGAATAGCGGTCGGTTTGCAGCACACAAGCTGGAGCCAGCGCAGGCACATCTGCCTGAGTCAGCCAGCCGGTCAGACAGCGGACGTTGCTGTTGAGCAAGACCAGCAGCGGAAAAAACAGATATGAGCAAAGCTGTAGCGGCTGGATCAGCAGCAGGGCAGTGCGTTCTGGCGCATGAGCAGCTAACACTTTAGGCACCAGCTCTCCCAGCAGAATCTCTACATACGTCACGAGCAGAAAGGCGACGACAACGGCGATCGAATGCGTTGTCAGCATTGCTGGAAACCAGCTTAACGGCAGCCTGTGCATCCAGGGTTCAATCCAGTGAACCGTTGCGCCTTCGCCCAGCCAGCCCAGCAGCAGACTGCCAGCCGTCGTGCCGGTTTGGGTGACTGAGAGATACTGTTGCAGATGGCTCTGGGCGTGTTTGACCCGTTGAGCCGCTTTGGCTTTGCCTGGATCAGCGTCTTGACTGAGCTGGTGGATGTGTTGCGGCGAGGCGGCGACCAGGGAAAGCTCGGCAGCCACAAAGAACCCGATCGCCACCACAAGGGCAACCAGCATCGTCAATCGCAGCAGCGCTTCTGCTAGCTCAATTCCCAGCAGGGGCAGGCTGCTGAGAGACCAGTTGTTTGACACCAGACTGTTGAGCGCGATGAGAAGCACAGACAATGGCTCGAAGGAGTTACTCATTCAGTCTAGAAAAGGGAATAGGTTAGTGATTTGTTAGCGAACGAACAGCCGAGGGTCGTCTCGCAGTGATTTACGGGTTGCCTGTTAGCATATGACTCTGGCTTTGAAGTGTGCCCAGATCAACAGAAAATCTACAGCAACGTCTGAACGGGTAATTGAATTGGAAGCCTTTCGCCAATCAGTAGCTCAGGCGATCGAGCCGCGAGTCACACCGAGCTGATTTTGCAGCTTTAGCGTTCGCCAGAGCTGTGAGCCGGTGATGTTTCCCTGCAAAAGCTGCTGGTAGCGATCGATCGTCTGGCTCACCTGTTCGGGCGTTTCGTTGACAAACTCCAGCCGGAAGTGGCGCATGCCCAGATTGAGCAGATGCTGAACGGACTCTGCTCCGGTTTGCGCCGTGCCGTTGAACACGGTGTTGCGACAGCCAGCGTCTGCCTGTAGGACATGTTCTGTGCCCGTTCGATCGCGCAGTTTCACATCATGCTGCTCACAGGGACGACCGCAGTTGGTGTAGTCGGTGCCTTCAGACAAAAATGCACAGAAGACGCAGTGCTCCATGTGAAACATCGGCATGTGCTGATGCAGGGTAACTTCAAACCAGTCGGCGGGGCAGTGGGCGAGCAGGGCTGCAAGTTGAGAAACATTGAGGTCATAGGAAGCCGTGAGGCGCTCTAGCGGATAGGACTGCTTGAAATAATTTGCTGCTATCGAATTGGCGATGTTGAGCGAGAAGTCACCGACGCAGCGGGCATTGGCAAAAAATTCCAGGTGGTCATAGTTTCGCACCAGATAGCCGTCTGCATCGCAACTGCGAACCTGTTGCAAAATGTAGGTTTCTCCCGGTTTGGTGATGCGCGGCGGTGCAACATAAATGACAGCCGAGGTTTGCGACTGTCGGACTTGCTGTACGGCGCGGCGGTAGGCACGCGGGTCTTCAAACTCACAGTAGAGCGTTTGAATTCCCGCTTGCAGCGCGGCTTCGAGCTGTTTGAAGTGACGAACCAGCACGATCAGCTCAGCCGGTTGGACAGAATGACTGGCTGCTGGCGATGCTGGAGTCACAGGAGCTGAAGTCGCAGATGTTGGTGGGGGCAGCAAGTCTGAGAAGGCAGCCGCTGTGTGGAGCTGCCAGCGTTTGGGCTGCGCGCGCAGTTGTTCAAGCTGGGTGACAAGCTGCCGCCGCAGCCGATTTAGCTCACTGACCGGCAGCAACACAGCGCCTTGCAAATGACTGGTGAGCGACGCTAATCGGAACGGTGTATTGCCCAATCGTCCAAACTGCGCTTGTAGTCGATCGCCCGTGAGCTGCTGTGTATGCGCCTCAACCAGCGGCATCGTAGAAGCTGCCTGCGCGACGTGTCCCAGATTATCTCGGACGATCGCCGTCAGCGGTTGCCCCACCGCCCCATGTACCTCAATGGTGATGGGTCGCTGAAACTGCGGGTGTTCGCTGGTAAAACTTTGGCGGAGCTGCCGGTCTAACTCAGGGTCACTGGTTTTCCAGAGTCGATCGCCTACGTTGACCCGTCGCAAATCCACATCTCGCCGTCCAAACGTCAGCACAGCTTCTTGTCCGCGCTGCTCGATCGCGTAGACCCGTCCGCCTTCCTCATCTGCCTGAGGATGACCGGAGTCAAAGACCACGCCATCTCCTGCTTTGAGCGGAGCTTGCAGATGCAGCGACACCTGTTTATCGCGTGCGTCGTGGATGCGAGTCACTTTCCCCAGATAGACGCCGCGCTTTTTGCCAAACTGAGCGTGCACCAGCGCCTGATTGTTAATGCCTTGCAGCCAGCCCGTGTGGAGTCCGCGAGAAAATGCCATCTCCAGGCGATAGCGCTCCGGGTCAGTGACGGAATGCTCTAACCCCTGACTGACCCGATCGATCGCCTGACGATACGTGCGAGTCACGCTTGCCACATATTCTGGCGTTTTCAAGCGTCCTTCAATTTTGAGTGACGTGACTCCTGTCTGGATTAGCTGCGGCAGCACATCCAGACCCGCCAGGTCTTGGGGGCTGAGCAGATACTTGCGATCGCCCAGATCCAGCCGTTCACCATTGACCACCAGCTCATAGGGCATCCGACATGCCTGAGCGCACTCGCCGCGATTTGCAGAGCGACCGCCCAGCGCTTCGCTGGTGAGACACTGACCCGAATACGCGACACACAGCGCCCCATGCACAAACACTTCCAGCGGTAGTGCCAGCGATCGATCGCGGATTTGTTGCTGAATGGTGTGAATCTCTTTGAGTGAACACTCACGGGCAAGAACGACCAGATTGCAGCCCAGCGATCGAGCGAATGCCACACCCGCCCCACTGGTGATCGTCATCTGCGTCGAAGCGTGAATGGGAAAATCAGGAGACAAATGGCGAATCAGACGGCACATGCCCACGTCTTGCACGATTGCGGCGTCCACACCTGCGGCAATAATGGTTTGCAGGTACTGCTCAGCGGCAGCCAGTTCTTCGGCAAATACCAGCGTATTGAAAGTGACATAGCCCTTAACGCCGCGTCGGTGCAGAAACGCCATTAGCTCTGGCAGATCGGCTTCTGTAAAATTGTGTGCCCGCATCCGGGCGTTAAACCGCTCTAGCCCAAAATAGATCGCGTCTGCGCCGTTTTCTACAGCGGCTTTGGCGCAGTCCCAACTACCCGCAGGAGCCAGTAGCTCTGGCGACCGCAGCGGCAGGGGTGAGGAGGCTGTGGCTGGACAACGATCGATCGTCATAGAAAAAGGTGCGGCAAAGCAAATACCTACTTTCTCCAGCATACTGTTCGCACAGCAGAGCCAGGGGTTCTGAAAATTCACATTTTAATCAGCACGCTGCTCCTGCCTGGACTGGTAGCATGGCTGCGATGAATTCTGAACGATCGCAATGGTGTTGATCAGAGTCGTATCTTATGCCGACGAGCTTCCAGCAATTCACAGCATTCGCCAGCAGGTGTTTCAGGTTGAGCAGGGAGTCGATGCAGCACTAGAGTTTGACGGATTAGATGAAGCCGCCACTCACTTGCTTGCCTATCCCACACCGCCGATTGAGACTGCGCCGATCGCGACCCCACTGCCGATCGCGACAGCCCGAATTCGCACTTTAAGCAAGCAACTTGCCAAGATTGAGCGTGTCGCAGTGTTAGCAGAGTATCGCGGCTGGGGAATTGGCAAAGCCATGATGATAGCGGCGATCGACCATATCGCCCAGCAAGGAATTCCAGAAATTAAAATCAATGCTCAGACTCAGGTTCAGGGCTTCTACCAGAAGCTAGGATTTGAGCCACAGGGAGATGTATTTGATGAAGCTGGAATTCCGCATATTGACATGAGAAAGCAGGTGACTCAAAGCCCTGTAGACCGAGTTTGAAAGCGCCGGTGTTTCATTTAGGCATTTTCACCTAAAAGATTTTGTCAATCCTGCTGATCTGGCTAAAACACGGTGTATTTTCACTAAAACACTAATAAATATCACTGGGGATCAACCGGCTGGCAACTTTCGGAGAATAGGTTTGGTTAAAGACTTTAGGTAGGGCGATCAATCTTACCGGAGAGGGGTGAAGAAATACAAATTGTGTACTGTGCTACCGAGGGAACCAGCCAATTTCGTTGGTGAAGGTCAGTGACACAGAGAGCCTTAGCAAAACGATTAATATAGATCTGACTTTAGTTAGAGAAGAAGTTAAGAGATAAACGGTTTATTGGTAAGTAGTAGGGGATTTGTTACTGTGTTCTAACAAAACATTGCATAACATGTCATACGTGAGCTGTAGAAGCTCACGCCAGCCTTAACAAACATTATGGGGAAATCTCCCCATGTATTAGGTAAATGTCCCGTTTATCTCGAAAGCATTGTTTGTCATTGTATATAGGTGAGTTGAGAGATTGACTGTGAGATTTCAAGATCAGTATCGTCCCGTTAATCCTTCTTTAAGAAAAAATATGAACACCTGCCCCTGCTGCTCTGAACCCCTGCTGCGTCACGCTCGGCACAACAGCATTTACTGGTTTTGTCCTCACTGCTGGCAAGAAATGCCCAACTTTTCGATCGCCGTCGCCGCTGAGCGTCGGTCAACTCAAAAGGTCGATCGGCTTGCTGACGCATTAGACCTGGTTTGCTAAAGATAACTACATTAACTTTTCTAAAGACGGTGATTGGCACGAGTTGCGACAACAGCCAATCACCGTTTTTAGTGTCGCAGCGGCTTTTCACTCTCGCCACACAAAAATTGCAGCAAACTCAGCCTGAACTTGTGGTAGTTTTTTGAGCATCTGCGACATTGACGGAGTGAGCCGAAGCATGAATCTGCCGCTAGTTCTAGATATTGCCCTCGGTTTAATTTTTATTTTTTTGATTCTCAGTTTACTTGCCTCAGAAATTCAGGAACTGATTACAACCCTTTTACAGTGGAGAGCCGAGCATCTCAAAAAATCAATTGAAAACCTGCTAACCGGCAATCCTGGAAACAGTTCAGAGCGAACCAGCAATCTCAGGAACAGTTCAGAGCAAGAGCAGTTTGCCAACGAACTGTATCGCAGTCCGCTGATCAAAGCGCTCAACCAGGAAGCAAAAGGACGCATCTCCCGCTTCTTTCGGCAAATTAGTCATAGTATTGGTGCTGCTTATCGAGCGATTACGCGGACAAGAAACGTTTTTGGCGATGATCAGCACAGCGGTCCTTCATATATGCCCGCTGAAACTTTTGCAGTTGCTTTATTACAAAAACTTGATATTGAGCTACTGGGTCAGGCGCTCAGCAAACAAACGATTACCGAATTTATTGAAGAAAAGCTCAATCTGATTGAAGACGTTCTGATGTCGCTGCGAAACAGCGTTGGCGATGACTCTTTGCTAGCGAATGAATTTGAGGGATTGAAGCAAAATTTGCGGCAAATTAGCGCAGATTTTATCCAGCGCCGCACCGGGTTGAGCGTCAGCCTCGACCAGGCGATCGAGCAACTGAGCCGCTTCATCGACAACACCGAAATGCTGCTTGTAGAAGACAATCATTGTAAAGAAATTATTCGCAGCCGCCTCCCTTATCTAAGGCAAGCGATTCTTCTGCGGAAGCTAGAGCCAACGATCGCTGAAACATTGAACTACATTTTTGATCCAGCCCACCAGGATCAACTGCCGCCTCTAGTCCGTGAAGTTTTGACACAAATTCAGCGCAAAAATCCTGAACTTCCAGAAGAGCTGAAGCGAAGCCTGATGTCGCTAGCAAAGCAGGCACAAGTGAAAGCCGACAACCTCGATCAGGGCGTGCTGCAACTGCAAAGAGAAGTCGAAGCCTGGTTTAATCGATCGATGGAGCGAGCTTCCGGCGTATATCGCCGCAACGCCAAAGGAGTCGCAATTTTAATCGGATTTCTGCTGGCAACTGCCGCCAACGCCGACACCTTTCATATCATCAACCGTCTCGCCAAAGATTCATTTCTGCGTTCTGCCGTTACGCAGGCTGCCAGCCAGGTGATTTCAGAGACCCAAACCGCCGCGACACTGGGCACGCTCAACCCTGCTGCGCCAGCCGGAGAAACCGCAGCGAACGCACCACCCCTGGCACCCGCCGTCGAACTCGATCGATCGGCGGCAGGTGCCAGCGCTGAGTCTGCCGAAGCCTTACAAACCGATCTTCAGGCAGTCAGAATTGCCGTAGACAGAGCCTTAGAAGGACTCCTGCTGCCGATCGGCTGGAGCGAGACCAACCTGCAAGAGCAGCGACTCGCAGAAACAGCATGGGGCATTCCCTTCCTGCAGCGGTTTTTAGGCTGGTTCATTTCAGGCATCGCCCTCTCAATGGGCGCAAACTTTTGGTACGACCTGCTCGGTCGCGTCATCCGCGTTCGTAGCACCGGCAGACCCAGAAACGCCTCCACCGAAGACATAGATTAACAGAAGGAAGGGAGCCAACCCTGAATCCTCAAGCTTTACCTACCGCTCACCCACACCAGACCATCTGCGGACTGCCATACCAGACAAAACCGCCCGGTCCCTTGCTACCCCACTAATGCGAAGCGCGCCTTTCCACTGACGCACCATCCCTTGCGG
>Ga0224723_1000246_pt1 | contig 37647 bp, 33 predicted proteins | sample Balambano_FR2_Me_FD_161647 | JGI IMG/M metagenome (GOLD analysis project Ga0224723, IMG submission 161647) | Freshwater sediment microbial communities from Lake Towuti, South Sulawesi, Indonesia - Balambano_FR2_MetaG | ecosystem: Environmental > Aquatic > Freshwater > Lake > Sediment | place... | reverse complement strand
CCCACCTGGCAGGCTAGGGCTGAAGTAGCCACTAACCAGGCAGATATTCAAGCCATACTTCAGACTCTCAGCCTCTACAGCTACGGCGATTTTGGCCGCCTGCTAGACCCGCCATTCCCAGGCCGTGCTGTAGATTTAGCTGTGAACTCGGCCGGTGCGCCTCAAGCTTCGCTACTGCAGCAGGCAACTCTGGCCAGGGCTATGCGTGATTTGGGCGAGGTAGTGAAAGGGCAACGCACCAATGCCCTGCTACCTAGTCTCGATCAGCTAGAGGGGCAGCTTTCCGGGAAGTTAGGGGTCTTTGTCTCTCAACCAGCAGGGCTGAGTGCGGAGTTTGATTTTGTCGGCCAAAACTGGGCCTGGGGCCGCTACGACTTTGATAATCTGTTTGTTGCCCAGGGCGATTTTCATAATCAAACGTTATCCCTAAAGCCCATTGAATTTTGGGCTGGGCAGACACGCCTGAGCCTACTGGGAGAGGTTTCCCTGGTAGATTCTGACCTTACCGTAGAAGCTAAAGGACTTCCCCTTACTGCCGCCGCTAATCTGCTAGAAACGCCCGTTGCTGTGACTGGCTTGCTCAGCCTGGATGCCCACCTCACCGGGAGCTACACCAACCCAAATTTGACTGGAGGGCTAGCTATTGACCAGGCCAGTATTAACCAGCAACCCTTTCAAGAAATCAGCAGCACCTTCCAGTATCAAAATGCCTACTTTAATGTGGATGGCCGCATTATCGGCACATCTCCAGAGCCGTTGCTGTTTTCAGGCACAGTGCCCTACGCACTGCCGTTTATGACAGTGCAACCTGCCAGCCACCAAATTGCCCTTAGCGCTACCCTCAAGGACGATGCGCTTGCTCTGGTTAACCTACTTACGCCGCTACTGAGTTGGGGCGGAGGCCGCGCTACTATCGACATGCGTGTGGGTGGAACCCTAAGCCAGCCGCTGGTGTCTGGCTTAGCCGCCTTTAATGGCGCGGCCTTCACCAGTCCGGTTTTGAATGCGTCCCTGGAAGGTCTGACCGGAGCCGTGAATTTTCGCGGCAACCAAATCGAGGTAGCGTCTCTCAGCGGCACCCTGTTTGACGGCAATTTTGAGCTAGCAGGACGCTTACCCCTGACTCCCGAAACCGCAGAGGGTCATGAACCTGGCCTTACCCTTACCCTGCAAGATCTGGACTTTAATTTCGCCAACGAAGTACGCAGCCAGGTGAACGGTGAGCTAAGCCTGACTCAGGCCCTCCTCGACCCGGTTTTGGGCGGCAATGTGCGGCTGCAAAACTCCCAGGTAGTGGTGGGGCAAGAACTGACCCGCTTAGCCAATGCAGCCCTGAACCCGACAGCCGAGATCGAGAAAGTCAGTGCGGTCGCCCGCCGCGTTATTGACCGAGTGCCCTTACATCTGGATCACCTGCGAGTGGGGCTAGACCCTGCCAGAGTCAAGGCTCCTCCGCTGTTTTCCTTTCAGTTAGACGGGGATCTAGCTGTGAGTGGCCCCGTTAACGACCTCTATGCTGAAGGGGGATTGCGCCTGCTAGACGGCTGGGTGCAAACCATTACAACAGAATTTTTTCTGGATCCTAGCTACGATAACCGAGCAGTCTTTTTGCCCCAGTCTGGACTAGACCCCTATTTGGATTTGGTGCTGGCCGCCAATGTGCCCTTTCAGCGCAACTACAACATCAACCGCATTAACACGACGACCGGAGCCGCAGAAATTCCCGACATTGATCCCCTCGGTAGCAACACAGTATTTGATGAACTGTTGGTGCAAGCGCGTGTAAAAGGCTCAGCTAGCCGCCTGTTCGAGAACTTGGAACTGGTTAGCAACCCTTCCTATTCCCAAGAGCAATTGCTGGGTATGGTCTCTGGGGGCTACCTATCTAATTTGGGCGGTGCAGAACCCACGCTGGTACTGGGCTCTAACCTACTCAGCGCTCTCACCGCCGATACTCAAGATGAGCTTGGCAACGCTCTGGGTCTACGGCGTCTGAGGCTCAATGCCACTACCATTCTGCCGTCTAACCGGGGCGGCACCCTGGCTTATGGAGTAGGCGCTAGTGTTGGCATTAGTCGCAACCTATCTGCTACTCTGGTGCAGGTGTTGAACCAGACCCAGCCCATAGAACTCAATGCTCGCTACCGCATTAACAACCAGTGGGGCATAAGCGGCTCTACTAATTTTGGTAACGACAGCCGAGTGCTGGTAGAGTACCAACTCAACTTTTAGAAAACCTTATCAAGCCTAATGTGAAGTCTAATGCACAGGGAACCATTGGGAAAAATATTGGTCATATAATTGCTCTAGGTTAGTCCATTGCATACTTGCTACCCCCTTAACGCAATTGCTACTACCCCATGAAAAAACGCTGTCTACCTTGTCACCTTATTATCGGAAACGTGTGTTTAGTGCTAGCGGCCATTGCCAGCACTGTAGTTTTAGCGGCTGAGCTTCAAGCTTCAGCCAACTCGCAGCAACCTACTACCCTGGCCCTTCGACGGCTGTTTGCCTACCAGGTTATGCTCAACGCTGACGAAGAATAAGCGTAGCTACCTTCTCCATTACCCCGTTAATTCAGCTTTGGCAGGGCTATGCAGTATCCTGTTCGCCCCACACCACGGGATTACTGAAGCAATCTCGCCCACTAGCCTTAGCGCTCGATAAACGCATCCTTCCGTCCTTGACCTTCAACGGTTAACGAGAGCGTTCCTTAACTGGAAGATAAACTTTAGTATCATCCGTAGGCAGAGGCCCTACAAGGCGCTATTCTTAATAGCAAGAGGTGAGTTAACCCTCCCTTTAAATCGAAGAGTTCAGTTCTCGTTAAATAGGAGGTTGCTATCTCGTTAACGTCTGAACCTATCTCGAAAATACCAACAGCACTTCCCTTCGGTTGTTGATATTTCCTTACTAGCTAATTGAGAGCTCTGCATTAGATACCCAGAGACGCAACAACCCTATACGACGGTATCGACGCATCTCTAATCCCTCTTGTCTCCTTATTAGGAATGTCCTCACAAGCCTGGTAGGAGTGCTGGTTTTGCATGGATTCTCAAAAAGAGATGGGTTTTTATCAGTCAGATCGTTTGTCTGTCATGGTTGAATGATTCGGTCTTCCTTTATAGGAGGGTGTTATTTCGTTAACGTCTAAATCGGTTTTTCCAACAGTCGGCTTTGTCCACTTAAGTATTGACATTTCCTCACCTTAATTCTGATTGAGAGCTCTGCCCAAATACTTGCAGTGAGACGTGAGTTTCTAAGAGTATTAATGCATCTCTAAATAATTTCAACTCACATGAGGAAGTCACTTACTATGGGTGGTTTGGGCATTGCTGTTAATCATGGGATAACCCCGGTGGCCTGTTGCTGCCGGGGTTGTCTTTGGAAGGAGTAAAATTGGTGCAGGGCGGCCCAGCGGCTTGCCTATGTATTAGGTCAAGTCAATGAGTCAGGATAAATCATTGCTTCGGCCCGCTGACTGTTTAGCTTGTCAAATCTTGGCAGGAGTTAAACAGGTACCTGGTGGCGTCATAGCCGAAAATCCTTGGTGGGTGGCCGATCATTGTCTCGGCCCCTATGGTTTAGGGTCAGTGGTAATTAAAACTAGAGCTCACCGCGAAAATCTTTGGGATTTGTCTGTAGCTGAGGCAACTTCCCTGGGGCCTTTTATGCAGCAAATGTCTGAGGCCATCGCTCAAGCGATGCAGGCTGAGCGCGTCTACGTTAGCCTCTGGGTTGATCAGCCGCCTTACCACGTTCATTTTGTGCTACAGCCTCGCTACCCCAATAATTCTCAAGAATTGGGGCTAAAGGGGTTGGAGCTACAGGTATTTCGCACCTTAGGTGCGCCTCCTGGCGAGGCTGAGATGGCCGCCGCGGCAGCTTGCATTCGGGCGTACTGGCAAGCAAATTTTTCGTCACCATCTCCTGAGTCATCACCTCAGGTAGACCCAGAATGCCAGTCTTAGGGCCACAGTTCGGTAACACTGTGGTGGCGGCAGGAGGCCAGCGATCAGAGCGCTTCCACCAGCTACTCAGTGACTTGGACACGGCGAGTTTCCACCACTAAGCCGTCTTCTCGAATAATTACGGCAGAAATCCAGCGCTGGTCTGGAGCATCGGGAGCTTTGCCAAGCTTATATAAACCGCCCGCACTGAGGACATCAAACACAACCGGCCGCGGCTCAAAGAAGTCCGCCGCAGTTACCCCTTCGTCAACAGCTACGCCCATCAATGAGCGGCCTTCCAAAGGCTCTAAAACCACTGTATCAAAGGTAAAGGTTTGCCCTGCTGTCAGGGTGGTGGGCAACTGAACTTGCAGCGTCGGCGGAGATATACCTGAAACCAGCCGATTGGTTTCGCTCAACACTTCCTGAAAGGCAATTTGGCCATTCTCCAGCCGCTGCCGAGACGTAATCTCAGAACTAAGGTTGAGGCGGCGCTCTGGTCTAGTCTGCACACCATCAACGCGAGTGAGAGTCTCAATGGTGTAGCCGCCAGCGCCCACAGCTTCCCAAGAGAGTAGTTCAATTTCATAGGTGAGGGTGCCATACCGCTGCCAGAGAGTGTCTAGGGTTTGGCGCAGTTGGTTATGATCAAAGCCTGTATCGCTAGTAAACGCCTCGCTGTAGTAACCCATAACGGCATTCAAATCCCGCGCATTAGCTGCCGCTTCGATATTGTCTAAGGTTTGCACCAAATCAGCCGGAGCCGTTTCTGCTGGAGCCGCCTCAACCCTGGTTTCCCCGGACATTAGCCCCAGGGTTGCAACAAGCACTGACACAGATAACTGGGTATAACGCCCCATAGGGTTCCTCACCGTACCAAAAATCAACACCTCAAGCTTATAGCAATGGCTTAGGAGTTGGTATAGTTAAAGGCGTTTTCACTGTTAGGGATGGGTTGTGGCCCAAGCATCTACCAAATTACTTGTGGCAGCCAGTGGCACTGGTGGGCATTTATTTCCGGCGCTTGCCACCGCCGAAGAGCTACGCCAAATGCATTACAGCTTGGAGTGGTTAGGGGTGCCAGACCGGTTAGAAACTACCTTGGTGCCAGCTCATTTTCCCCTCCACACAGTGGATATGGCTGGGCTTCAGGGGCGGCCTAGGCTGAATACTGTCAAATTATTAAGCCAGTTCAGTCAGGCCACCCTCAAAGTACGGCGGCTCCTCAAGCAGGGCTATTTCAGTGGTGTGTTGACAACTGGCGGGTACATTGCGGCTCCAGCCATTCTAGCGGCGCGATCGCTAGGGCTACCCACCATCCTCCATGAATCCAATGCGTTGCCGGGTAAAGTCACTCGCTGGCTAAGCCCCTGGTGTACGACAGTGGCTCTAGGGTTTGGAGCCGCTCAAGCCTATTTACCCAAAGCTCGTGCTGTAGTGGTTGGCACGCCGGTACGAGCCGACTTCCTAACCCCAGAGCCACCGATTTTGGTGGAACCTGCCATTCCTAATGGGGTACCTCTGATTTTAGTAGTGGGTGGCAGTCAGGGAGCGGTGGCTGTTAATCAGCTAGTGCGAGCTGCCGCCCCAGCCTGGTTTGAGGCTGGAGCTTGGGTGGTGCATCAAACTGGCAACAACGACCCTGATGCCGATGGTCTTAACCATCCTCAGTACATTCATCAACCCTTCTTCGACAATATGGCCGCCTTGCTCTATCGAGCAGATTTGGCCATTGGTCGCTCTGGATCTGGCACCCTGACTGAGCTGGCTGTTACTCAAACGCCCTCGCTTTTAGTTCCTTACCCTTTCGCTGCCGACGACCATCAAACCTTTAATGCCAGAATTTTCAGTGATGTCGGGGCAGCACTGCTCTTGCCACAGTCAACCCTAAGGGCAGAAGGTCTGCAAGATCAGGTGCTTGAGCTGCTTAATCAGCCAGAGCGACTGGCTCAAATGAAAGCGGCGGCGGGTCGCTTAGCCACCCAAGATAGCGCCAAGCGTTTGGCTAGCCTGGTTCAGAAAATTATTGAGGAATAGTCACTGCTTGGGTTGTGGCCACAGCATCAGCCGTAGCTTCTATTGGCTCTAGACGAAACCCAACCACCTGTATGCCTCGGCAGAAAAAGCCTAACTTAGACCGCAGCTCAAACGCGGGGGTTTGAGCTATTTGCCATTCTTGCTCGGTGTAAAGCTGATAACCTTTTGGGCTAGCCACTAGCTGTACAGGGGTTTGCTTAGTACGAGAAATCAACACATGGGTAGGTGAAAACATCAGACAGACTCCTTAAACTTAAATCATCACAATTGTTAATTACTTTATGTAACTGCCTTCTCAGGTTTAAACCCAGCGGAGAAAGCCGAATAATGAGGGGAGGTTTTCCTCCCAATGTTCTGCTTTTCCTTGAAACATCAACGGCTCCTCTCAGAGCGGTTGCAAACATTCCACGATCCAGGCAAAGCATATTAAATTGTTAAACATGGGTTACAAAACTTCATCTGCCGCAGGGTGTACCCCGTTTTCAGGTAGCTTCCCTATATGTACGACTTTCACGCTAGCCAAGCCCTTAACCTACAGGTGCCCAACGAGGTTATCCCGATTGAGCACTATTTGCGCCAACCTCAACGTTTGGTGCAGGCCATTACCGATCCCCGGCGCATAGAACCTCTAGAGCCGGAGGTCTATCGCCTTAGCCTGCGTCCCCTACAATTTCTAAGCATTAGTGTTGAGCCTACAGCTGACCTACGGGTTTGGGTCTTAAACGACGGCACCCTGTGTTTAGAAGCTATCCGCTGCGAAGTTCGCGCCCCTGACTACCTGAGCTATGTCAATGACTCATTTTCGATGGGTTTAAAGGGTGCTCTTAAGCCCTCTCGCCACCAAAACTACACCGAACTTTTGGGAGAAGCCAATCTAACTATTCAGCTAGAACTACCGCCACCCCTGAAGTTTATGCCTGCCCCTGTGCTAGATGCGGCTGGTCGAACGTTTTTAGCCGGTATTTTGATGACCATGAAAAGTCGCATTGAGCGAAACCTCGTCAGCGACTACCGGGCCTGGGTAGAACAAAACTATACTCGCCTAAGTCCAGTGGAGCCAGGTAGTTTACAGGGACATTTAGCCCAGTAGCTTGGCGTGGATACTTGATAAAAGCGAGTTCGTGGATGACTTACTGAACCACCAGGCGAGAAAGACTGGTGCCCGGATAGTAGCTGCCCAGAATTTCGGTATAACTATACCCCTGAGAGGCCATTTCCATAGCGCCAGTTTGGCTCATACCATTGCCACCATGAGCCGCTTCCACAATGGCATCGGAAGCGGCATAAAGCGATTCCACAATGCCACCGTCATAGCTAATAAACTCCCCTGTCGTAGCGGCTACGGCAGCCTGGGTAGTATTGGTTTCTTTGGCAATTCCCAAATAGGCTTGATAGCGCTGAGTATTGTCTAAATCATAGGAACGGTTGGCGTGACGGACATGGTGAACCAGCGCGTAGGAACGGGCCGCCACTGCTTGGGCCTTGAGGGACTCTAGCGGCCAGTTGACGTACATCTCGCTGCCAACCACACTACTGAGATAATCGTGCAACAGCACAAAATTAACCGCGGTAATGACATTGCCGCTTTGCAGCAACAGCACCCGCCCCTTGTACCACTTGTCACCGATGTAAACGTACCCTCCTTCCCCGGCCTCTAGCCAAACCGTGTTAGTGAGTTGGCAACTACCAAAGGCCATACCGCTACCCTGAGGACGCAAGATAAAGCTTTTTTGAGCGGACATATTGCAGTAATTCTGACCGTTCAAGTCCATTAAGTAGCCGTCAGCAGAGGTTGCTACCTCCAGCGCACTGACGTTTTTGGCAATAGCGACCCGCATTTCCAAATTAGTGTCAATGGTCTTGCTTGGATCAAAAGAGGCCGCAACAGCAGAACTTGGGGGTGCCTGAGGCTGAGGTACTGTTGTACTTCCAGCACTGGTTGCGTTTTCCCCTTGAGCAGGGTTCGCAGTTCCAGGTGATGCTTTCGAGGGTTGCGCTGGCTTGGAGGTTACGGCCTCTGATGATTCTGGGTCAGGAGAAGTTGCGACTGCGCCAGACTGAATCAACAACCGCCGCGCCCGGTATAAATCGACAATGGATTGCCTTACCAAACCGGTAGACTCCCATAGCGAGGAGTCTAGAGAACTGGCGGAAGATGGCGATTTCAGCAACGACAGCGGCGAGCCTGGCACCTGAGTTAACACTAGACCTACCAAAGTAACTCCTGCCACCTGCAAACGGCTAACCGGGCTAGACTTTTCCCACAAGAGGCGCCAGGAGCTAAAACCTAATGCCTGATTTTCGAACGGCTTTGAGCGAGCGAGTTGACGCTTAACGTATGGCCAGGGGTTTTTCATCGTGGCTTACCAGCGTCCGCCAAGGCGGACTCAATATATCGACACAAACATCTCCTTATTTAAACCTAAACATTAAAAACTGCGTCAATCAGGACACATTCTTTACCTTGGGCAACTGGTAAGCAAGTTGCTTAGCCAGGAGCGCTCAAGCTCTTTCTGAGTCGGTTGAGACCATGCCAACTGCCGATTCTGAGATCAGACTGCCTAAAGTCCTTCAGCAACTGAGTTAAGGCCGACAATATCTTCATAGGCAGCAGCTAAGACGCAGGCTGCCAAGGGAACTGTCACCAAAACCCCAATCCCAAAAACCAGAACGCCAGCTAGCACCAGCAAAAGCAGAAGAATGCCTAATCCCAAGAAGGCAAACCACTTCTTTGTAATCAGTTTGCGGCTGGTCTCCATAGCTGGCCAAAAGTCCATATTCTTATCAATCACAAAAAGCTGAGCAAACATGTAGCTAACGGCTAGATAAATGCCAGGTACAATCAGCAAAAGCAAGCCCAGCCCAATCAGCAAACCAGACACCAGAGATGTCAGAAACAAGGGCAGGAACTTTTTGAAGCCGTTAAAGAAGTCGCTGAAGCTCTTGGGACGGTTACGGGCAATTTGAAAAGCCACACAGTAGTAGCCAGCCCCTAAAACTGGGGTAAGAATATTGGCTATTAAGTTAATGCCACCGCCAAGAGCGCCATCCGACGTTCTCATACCCAATGGATGAGGCAACTGAGCTAAGACAGCATTAATCAGAACAAACACCAATGTGAACAAGATAAACCCCCAGGCATATTCTTTGAAGATTGCCCAGCCGCGACCAAAGTAGTCGCCAATTTTAACCTCATAGTCTTGATTACTTAGATCAGCACTAAAGTTGCTCATAGCAATCTCCTAAAGTCCAAAGGGTAAGTGCAACCCTATTGGTCAAGGTAGTCTGAGTAAACCCTTTTCCCTCGCAGGCTAGAAGCCCTCTGAGGCCATGACCAATCCAGGTTGATAGCTTCACAGCGCTATGGCTATAGCCTATCGACTGGAGGCTAGCCAAGGTTAAAGCAGCAGAAAAAATTTACCCTTGCTCCTTCTCTGGTTAACCTCTAAGCCCAAGTTATCTTGCTGTGGACCCACTGTGGATGTGAAGAGTAAGCGCAGAGAACGAGTTAATCTACCACTGGGCTACCGTGATGATGAGTCATGTACCACTTGCCAACCATTCGTTCAAAACCATTAGTGGCCATAGAACGAGCTTCCAGACGGCGACCGTTGCTGATTTGCAACACATTTTCTACTAAAACAACATAGGCTAGATCGCCACTGACCTCCACCGTCAAGATGTCGGTGTCAATCTCTAAGTAGCTGGTATTGTTGAAAATACGCTCCCAAGAATCACGAATCTCACTCCAACCCTTGAGTGCATCCCGACCTGGATGAATACAGAGACACCCCATTCCCTTAGACCATACAGCTTCCATCGCCTCCAAGTCTTTTTTCTCAAAACAGCGATAAAAGGCTTCATTTGCGGCTAAGACAAGTTCACGATCACCGGCCATAGGGTCCTCACTGATAAGATACAAGGGCTTTTCCTTGCCTCCTGACTTGAGCATAGCTAACCATAGGGGAGTCTAACCACCTCTACTCAGGAGATTTCCTACCGAAGATATAAACAGAATGCTGATACTGGATAATCTCTGTAAGCGCTATGGCTCTAAGCCTGTTCTGCAACGGTTATGTCTGACTTTACATCCAGGAGAAATCTACGGCCTCTTGGGGCCTAATGGGGCTGGGAAAACAACCACCATCAACATTATCTGTGGCCTGCTCAAGGCTGACGCCGGAGTCGTGTTGATTGGTGGCCAACCCGCTAGCCACAGCACCAAGCACTGGGTAGGGGTTGTTCCTCAAAACAACTTGCTGTACAGCGGCCTCACTTGTCAGCATAACCTGTTCTTTTTAGGTCGCCTCTATGGGCTTTCTCGTCACGAATGCCGACAGCGCATCGAAGTCTGCCTGGAAGCTGTTGATCTCTCAGCGCAAAGACATACCCGTGTAGAGTGCTTGAGTGGAGGCATGCAACGGCGACTGAGCCTGGCGGCGGCTCTTTTACACCGTCCTAAGCTTATTATTCTCGACGAACCCACCACCGGACTGGACATTGAGGCCCGTCACGAGGTTTGGCAACTTATCCGCCAGCTCAGAACAATGGGAGTTACTATCCTCCTGACCAGTCACCTATTTGATGAAGTAGAACGGCTGTGCCAGCGAGTTGGCATTCTCAAACAGGGGCAAATTGTTGCCGAAGGAACACTTAAAGAATTGCAGGCCCGCATCCCAGCCTACGAAATCATTACCGTAGAAACCGATACCCCTGAGTTGGCGATCACTCGGGCTCAGCAGCTTGGCTACCCCCATCGTTACTACAGCGGTGACTTAGCCTTTTGGGTACCCGATAAGCTCGACCTCAAAGAGCTAATTGCCCGTTTTGATGGCGTGCCTCTAGACTCCGTTGCCCGCCAGCCGGTCAGATTAGAACATATTTACCTGGAAGTAACCCGCCCAGTTAAAGCCAACGATCTGTTCAGCCCAGAGTTCACGCCCTCACCAGATGGAGCGCGATAAAGAGATGCTAGTGTTGGCCTGGTAGCAAAGTCTCAATGGAAAATGACAGCCGCCGAAATGGTCTAATCAATCCACAATCTCTAGCATCCAAACCTCAGCGCGCTAGGATACGGATAGTGCTTACTGTAAATTATGCTATCGTGCCCTCGTTGTCAGGCCAGCCTTGAACCCACGGCTATTCAGTGTCCTCGCTGCCAACTTACACTCAAGGCTCATGGACATCCTGGCATTCCTCTCCATCGAGCCGAAGGGGAAGAGTCGCTCTGCATTACCTGTCGTTATGATGCCGATGACACCTGCAACTTTCCTCAACGCCCCCACGCCCAGACCTGCACACTCTATCGTTCCCTTGACCAAACCTTAACTGCTGACTTATCCCCCTTAACGACAGGAGAACGATTTGGCCTGTGGCTTCGCTCCCATCGAAGTGCCGTAGCTATCGCAGGCTTACTATTGATTAGTCTACTAATTGTGCTGCTTCAGAGATGATCATTAACAGCTTTATGTGCCAACTGTAGACGGCTCAGCCAGTCTCGTGGTCTAAATTAAGCAAGTAGGCGACTTCAGAAATAGAAGCCGCCTACTTGACGTTGGATTAACTTTTGGTCAACTTAGGGCGGCTACAAGCAAGAGTACCGCTGGCTCAACCGCCACTTCCCGATTAGCTGGTTACACCACCCTCGGCATTGCGTTGCCGCTTAGCAACTAGCACACCACCAACCACCAGCAAGCTCAAAACCATGCCTGGTTCGGGAACAGACTCAGGAGCTTCGTTAAAGCCTTTAGAACTTGCCTGGAAGGTGTGGTTATCCGTTTCAAAGCCGCCCCCCCCCTTCTGGGAAATAACAATGCGATTGAACAGGTCAGTTTTGGAGTCGGCAAAGAAATTCATGTAAGCATTATACTCATTGCCATTCCCAACCGTTCCATAGGTCTTTAGGGCAGAGGCTACGTTAGTAGTTTTTTCAGATGCGGCAAAGGTGCGGTTGTCGTTAAAGTAAACAAATTTCTGAACCAGCGTATCGCCGTTATAGAAGGAGAACTCATTGCCATCGTGGGCTGAACCCCAGTTAATCCCGAAGTAATTGTGGGTCGTGTCTAGATCAATTTGAACATTTGTTCCATTGAAGGCTGTTAAGTAACTGGACTTGTTGTCGCGAGCAGAAACAAAGGTCGGTGCCCATTGATCTTTAATGATTTTAGCGTTACCAGTGGTTGCACCAACGTAGGAATACTGAATTCCTGCATTAGTAACAACCTGGTTCTTAGAGTCAACTACCGTAAAATCGCCCTTGTTGAAAGTTACGGTATTAAATCCCTCTTGCTGAGAGTAGATAGAGTAGGCTCCTTGGTTAGTTTCACCACTAAAACCGGCAATTCCCTTCATCGAAGCCTGAATTGCACTGTTGTCACCTAGCGCAAAAGAGATGGCTTCTGCAGGCTGAGAGAGACCAACAATAGTTGTCATGCTAACTAGAGCGCTCAAAGCATAAATTTGCTTGAATTTCATTGATAATCTCCTAACTGGTCTGATTCATTTTGGAATTTGAGCAAGTAGAAAGAATCGGCGCTTTCACTGAATTGCCAATCAAGTTTCTATGAAGTTAGAAGCATTAAGTCAAACGCATTGAACTTTTAGAAGTTGTGATACTTCCTCAGGCTGCGTCATCAGCACTGCGGTTCAAAAGCCATTTTAGCTGTGCTGCCAGGAACTATTTCCAGGATCAGGTTGACATAAAGCCTGTGAAGGATGGTACAACTATGCCAATTGTTGTCCCTAGACCCGTCGCTTGATCTAGCGAGGGGGGATGCACAATAAGTAGGGCTTTATTTTGGAATTGCGGCAATCTATGGTTTCTCCTGCGTTTTGGTTTCGGCTTCAAATCCCAACTGTGCGTTGGGCATTCCGTCGGTGGCGGCGGACGATTCAGTTTGTGGGCTTGTTTAGCCTTTGTTTAGGCCTAGCGCTAGGATGCGCTGGCAACGACCAACCGACTGCCGAAACCTCTACCGATGGCAGTGGTAATGGTCGCATCACGATTGGGACTACGTTAACGGCCCGTACCCTAGACCCTGCCGACGCCTACGAAACCTTTCCAGGGATTTTGCTCTATAACTTGGGTGATCGCCTTTACACCTACACGCCAGGTACAACGGAGCTAGTACCTCAACTGGCAACGGAGACACCCACCATTAGCCAGGATGGCCTCACTTATACCATTCCTTTGCGGAATGATGTGACCCTTCATGACGGGACTCCCTTTAACGCCGAAGTAATGGCATTCTCAATTCAACGATTTATGGAAAACGGGGGGCGGCCTGCCTACTTATTGTCAGAAAAAATTGAATCGATAGAAGCTACGGGTGAACAAGAACTTACGATCGCCCTAAATGCACCTTTTTCGGCGTTTCCAGCACTTCTGAGTTTTTCTGGCATTACTCCGGTGTCTCCTACCAGTTATGAGGTTGGCACAGGCATGTTCAAGCCCGATAGTTTTATCGGTAGCGGCCCTTATAAGCTAGCTAGCTTTGCTAGCGATGCCATTAAGCTAGATGTTAACGAGAACTACTGGGGTGAAGCTCCGGCTAACCAAGGTATTGACATTCAAATTTTTACCAGTCCGGCCAATCTCTATAACACCTTTAAGACCGGCGGTTTGGATGTGGCTTACCAAACCCTAGACCCAGAGCAAATTGCCAGCCTGGAGCGAGAAGCGCAAGCTGGCGGGTGGCAGGTTATCGAAGCGGGTACGAATGTGATTAATTACATGGTGCTAAACCAGCGCATTGAGCCCTTGAATGATGTCAGAGTGCGGCAGGCGATCGCGGCGATGATAGACCGGCCTCTGTTGAATGAGCGAGTTTTTCAGGGGCAGGCAGAGCCCTTGTACAGCCTAATTCCCCCCAGCTTTGACGTGGCTAAACCTGTTTTCAAAGACGCTTTTGGCGACGGTAATTTTGCCAAGGCCAAGACTTTACTAACGGAGGCAGGTTTTTCTGAAGCTAATCCCTTAACTGTAGAAGTTTGGTATCCTTCAGCATCCACAACGCGCAGTATCGTGGCCAGTACCTTGAAGGAATCCATTGAAACGGCACTGCCAGGGTTGGTGACGGTAAATATTCAGAATACAGAGGGAGCCACGCTCTGGCAGAATGTTGGCGATGGAATTTACCCTATTGTTCTGTCTAATTGGTACCCAGACTATTACGACCCTGATACGTTTATTCAGCCTTTTTTGGGATGCAGCAAGGGCGATCCGGCCAAGGGCTGTGAGGAGGGACCTTCCCAGGGCAATGGCTCATTTTTTTACAACCCCAAAGCCAATGAACTGATTGCTAAACAGCGGGCTGAGCAAGATATGGCGGCTCGACAACCGGCCATTGAGGAATTGCAGACCATGATGGTGATGGAGGTACCTTATGTGCCACTGTGGCAGAACAAAGATTACGTGTTTGCCCAGGATGGCGTCAACAACGTAGCCATTGAACCAACCCAACAGTTTCTACTCTGGAAAATTGCCAAATCCTAGAATGGCTTCCCGACTTGGGCACCGACTCAAGACGGCTCCCTTACAGTAGAGTGAGGCAAGGGAGTGAATGGAAACGTTCTAATAGCTGGTGCATGGTTTCTGGATATGTTCTGATACTGGCGATGCTGATGCTGGGGGGAGTCATTGCTACCCTGGGCGATCGCATTGGCATGAGGGTAGGCAAGGCTCGCCTTAGCTTGTTTAACCTGCGCCCCCGGCAAACGGCTACCCTGGTTAGCATTGTCACAGGCAGCGTAATCTCGGCCTCTACCCTGGCTATTTTGTTTGGAGTAAGCAGCCAGCTTCGCACTGGAGTGTTTGAACTGGGTCGCATTCAAGATGACTTAGCCAATGCCGAGGCCCAACTAGCCAATGCCCTGGCTGAGCAGGAGGACGTCAAAGCCGACCTAGATGCTGCCGCTACCGAACGTCAGCGTGCCCTGACCCGGCTACGGGAAATCAATCAATCCCTTGACCAGGCCGTAGACCAACAAGAGATAACCCAAATCCAACTCCAGCGTACCCGTGATCAGCTAACCACTGTGTCACAGCAGGCCCAAGCCCTACGCCAGTCTACCGATTCGCTGCGAGCAGAGCGGGATCAGTTAATTCAGCAGCAAGCGACGATTCGCAACCAAATCGCCAATCGCGACCGGGCTATTGCAGACCTTGACGAAACCATTGCCGCCCGCGACAAGGATATTGCCGAGCGAGAGCACCGCCTAGCCGAACTTCAAACGCAGCAGAGTTTGCTAGACCAACAAGTAGCCGACTTACAAAACCAGTACGAAGACTTGTTTAGAGGCAACATTGCGCTCAGTCGTAACCAGGAACTTCTGTATGGCTTGGCCCAAGCTGACAGCCGAGAAGATGCGACCCGTATCATCAATGAGTTGCTTTATGAGGCAAACCGGCGGGCCATTCAAGCCATTGTGCCGGGTAACCCTCCAGATCAACAGGTTATTTTGATTGGCAATCGAGAAGTTGAAAACCTTATCGATCGCCTCAGCACTGGCGAAGAATACGTCATACGCCTGCTGTCTGCAGCTAACTACGTCACCGGGGAACCCTGTGTAGTTCGTGGTGAGGAGCCTTGTATTCAAATTTTTATTGATGCTACGGCTAATCAGCAGGTGTATCAGAAAGGCGAACGGTTGGCGACAGTGTCTCTTGATACGGTGCCCTTTGAAGATAGCGATCTTGTAGAACGCCTTAACCTGCTTTTTGTATCCACCCAGTTTCGGGCTCGTCAGGACGGTGTGGTGGATGACAGGCTGCAGGTAGCTGACAACCGCACCGAAACTCTGCTCCGCTTTTTAGCCGCTATTCAGCAATACGGCCAAGCTATCGATCTTCAAGCCGTAGCGGCTGACGATATCTACAATGCTGGCCCCTTGCAGGTCGATATTGTCGCCTCCCGCGATGGCCGTGTTCTCTTTAGCACCAATAGCTTTGCGGCTTCTGGCAATAACGCAGAAACGCCGGGGGTAGGGCCGTAGCTAAAAATAAATTTCTGGCCGCAAAAAAATCGTAGTAATTATCTCTGACGGCGAATATTTAATAATGTCTAAAAAAATTTGCAGTTAGTAACTAAATGCCCCTTCTTAGTTACCTTGGGGATCACCTGTGCGTAGAATTAACCTACAAATTCTGTTGGGTAGCGCTGCAGTGCAGATCTACCTAGGCGGGATTTGAGAGATCTAACTGCAACAATTGCGGCGATCTATCCGATTTACCCTAAACCCCCAAAGCACTAAAGCTGGCGGTGCCACGGGGATAGGTTGGGTGCTCTACTCAACCCTTGTGTTTGCAGGTCAGAGCCAGTGGCTATCAATAGGGACATTTAACCTAAGCCTTTCTATGCTTACTCAGGTTGGCAGTTGCTGCTAACGGGCTACTTACATAGTTAGCCCAAGAGTGAGGCAGTGGCGGTATAAAATTCTGGAGCGATCCCATGAAATTTGAGGATATTTATCAGTTTTTCGAGGATCCACCCCCGATCTATCTCAACAAGGAGCTGGCCGTTTGCTATGTGCTGGCCGTGTTGTTGCAGCAAGATTCCTACGGTACTGAACTAATTCAGCGGTTAACGGAGCAGTTTGCCCACTACCGCTTATCCGATACCGTGCTGTACGGCGCACTCAAGTTTCTCGAAGACGAAAAAGCCATCGATGGCTACTGGAAGAAGGTCGAGGGTCGGGGCCGACCTCGGCGTATGTATCGCCTCAATCCTGACTGGCGACTCCGGGCCGAAGAATTGGCTGAATTCTGGAAGGCCTACATGGGAAACTCCATTCAACCCGCCTATACCGAGAGCCCAGCCCTTTCAGTGCCTCGCTTTTAGCTAAGCTTTGCCTAGGGGCACTGGCTGAATGACTCAACATTCCCTACGCTAGAACAGTACCTCTACTGTTGAGCGGCTCTGTGGTTGAAACCGTTACCTATTCCACTCTGTTTTTAACCCTACTGCTGATGGTAGGGCTGTTCTTCTTTATTCGAGCGTCTACGAAAGATCGCATCGAAACTCTAATCTTGCAACCAGAAACAGCTCCAGAAATTGCTCTCCAAACTTTAACGACCTATTTTGAAGAGCGGGCTTACCGACTTCAGAGCGTTGATGCTGAGCAATCAGCAGTTATATTTAACGGACAGGTACGCCCAAGCTGGTTTTTGGCAGGTTTTTTAACCTTTCTAGCCGCAGTTGGCTGTCTTTGCTTTGCCTTAGTGCTGGCCAGCTTATTTCCTCAGTGGGGTCTTGCCTTTGGCGGGCTGGTTTTGCTCGCTCCAGTTGCAGGCTGGTTTTACTGGAAACGAGCCGGGCGAGAAGAGCAGGTAAGACTTCAGATTGCCTCAGCAGTTAACCCTGAGTCTTCTCGGTTAGAGACCCTAGTGATAACTGCCCACCGCGATGAACTCATAGCTTTACAACAGGCCTGGGCCAATGGCTTAAAGAAGGCTGGTTTAGCCAGTCCTGTTTCATAGGGTGAACCAAATAAGGGGTTAAGGTAGCTAGGCACGCACCTTAACCCCAATTGCTCTTTTATTATCAATCTATTCAGCTTTTGGCCAAACCTTTAGCCTTCAACAACCTTCTCAACCTCAGCTTCTTCGATTTTGCCCTGACTAGTTCGGGTGACGAAGAAGTTGTTAATAGCAGTCGAAACAATGGATAGCACAATAGGCCCTAGAATAAACGCCCAGAACCCGTTTACAGAGAAACCAGGAGTAATCGCCGCCGCCAGCCAAAAGCAGAAGCCGTTGATAACTAGAGAGAACAGGCCCAAAGTCAGAATAGTAATTGGCAGCGATAGCAAGAATAACACTGGCTTAATTACCGCGTTAACAAGACCAATGACTACGCCTGCCAACAGTGCCACTGGAAAGTTAGCCAACACGACACCAGGAACGATTAAGTCGGTTAGCAATAGTGCTAAGGCAGTAGCGAGAACATTCAGCAGGTAGAGCAGCATGACTATTCCTCTTCTCTAGGTGGGGATTGACAGTAGTTACGCCATAGAGCGTCTCTAAATGATTTAACGCTTTGGTTAAGGAAGTCTATAGCTTGCCATGAAATGTTAGGTTAACTCTCTGTCTACGGGTTGATTAGCGCCTTAACCGAGGCCATGAAATAATGAGAGTTTGCTTCCTGTTGGGGTTCTATGGTGCCGTGTAACTCTACTGAAATTCAACGGGTCGGCGTAGTTGGCGGTGGTCAATTAGCCTGGATGATGGGGCCAGCGGCCCAGTCACTAGGGTTAGCGTTAATAGTACAAACACCAGTGGCTAGCGATCCGGCTGTGGCTATTGCCCAGGCTACGGTACTGGCCGCTATTGACGATATAGCCGCTACCCATGCCTTAGCCGCCCAGTGCGACGTTATTACGTTTGAAAACGAATTCATTGATTGGCAAGGTCTCCAGAGCTTGGCTGACCAGGGTACTCTGTTTCGGCCTAGCCTGACGGTGCTGGGGCTGGTACTAGACAAACTGAACCAGCGCCAGTTCTTTGATCGCACGGGTTTGCCAAGTCCCTGCTATGTGGCTTTAGATGGCCATGAAATAGATGAGCAACTGGCAGTTAATGCTCAGAAGATTGGCTTTCCGCTGGTGATGAAGACTCGCCGCCTGGGTTATGACGGCTATGGTACGTCTGTCGTCAACCAGGCCTCTGAACTTGGTGCTGCTTGGGAAAAATTTCGACACGCCCCGGTGCTACTGGAAGAGTTTGTGGCTTTTAAGCAAGAGCTAGCAATTATGGTAGCTCGTTCAGCGGCGGGGGATGTGGCTATCTACCCTACAGTAGAGACTCAACAAGTGGGGCAAGTTTGTCGGCGGGTGTTTGCGCCAGCGCAGGTTAGTGCTGAGGTGGCAACCCGTATGGAAGCTATTGCGCGTACCTTGGTGGAATCTTTACAACTCGTCGGCATTGTCGGCATCGAGTGCTTTTTGACTCCAGATGACCAGGTTCTAATTAATGAAATTGCTCCTCGTACCCATAATTCTGGCCACTACACCCTAGAGGCCTGTCAGACCTCTCAGTTTGAGCAGCAGTTGCGGGCCGTGAGCGATCGCCCTCTGGGGTCAACCGCCCTTGTTTGTCCTCAGGCGGTGATGGTTAACCTGTTGGGCTTAGAAAAGTCAGACGCTAGTCACCACCGTAAACTACAAGCGCTTAAACAGCTTCCTCAGACTACGGTGTATTGGTACAACAAAGATATTCGCCCTGGGCGCAAGCTGGGTCATGCTACGCGCTGTTTAACCACCCAAGATGACGTGGTAGCAGCGGCTGAAGTGATTGAGACTATCTGGTATGGTGAATAGTCTTGCTGTGACGCAATGCTCTTTCCCATGTCTTACACGCTTGATCAACTTAATCAAATGACCGAGGCTGAATTTGTCAACGCAGTTGGCCCAGCCTTTGAAGCAACGCCCAGCATTGCCGCTCAAGTCTGGCCAGAGCGTCCTTTTGTTTCAGTGGTAGCGCTCCATCACTGTATGGTGGGTATTGTGCAAGCTATGCCCGTCGAGGACAAGCTCAAGTTAATCAAAGCTCATCCAGATTTGGGTACGCGGGTGGCCATGGCTGAGGCATCGGTAGCAGAGCAGACTAAAGCTGGGCTAACTAACCTCAGTGCTGAAGAGTACGAGCGCTTTCAACACCTCAACCAACGCTATAAAGACACGTTTGGCTTCCCCTTCATTTTGGCGGTGGCTGGCCATACGAAGGAGTCTATCCTAAAAAATTTTGCGCAACGGTTGAGCAATTCCCCTAATGCCGAGATAGCCACGGCTCTTAGGGAAATTGAAAGGATTGCCCAATTGCGCCTAGAGAGTTGGATAGAGCCAGAGAATTAGCGAGCTGCTTGACGGGGTGGTTCCATCGAGTAACTATCGAAGGCATCGCGCTTGATTATAGATTCGCTCATTCGCCTGCACTGACTTGGCCAAATCTACTACGGGTTGGGGGTAGTCTACCCCCAGGCACACCCCAAAGCGCTTTTGCTCTACCGACTGAAGTTTCCATGGCTCGTGAACCTTAGCCGCCGGTAGCGCTCCTAGCTCTGGTAGCCAGTGCTTAACGTAGGTGCCATCAGGATCGTAGTCCTTTGCCTGCTTGGGGATGTTGAAGTAGCGAAAACCCCGGGCATCATTGCCAACGCCAGCCGTGTAGTTCCAGTTTCCGTAGTTGCTGCATACATCGTAGTCAATTAGCCGCGACTCAAACCACTCGGCTCCTATACGCCAGTCGATGCCCAGATTTTTGGTCAAAAAGCTAGCCACGTTTTGCCGCCCCCGATTAGACATAAAACCTGTGGCCGCTAGCTCTCGCATGTTGGCATCCACCAGTGGAAAGCCAGTCATCCCAGTTCGCCAAGCCTCAAACCGTTCCCAATCTTGCTGCCAATTGATTAGCAGGCCCCGTAGCCCAGAGGGGTGAAAGACGAGATCGCCATGCTTGGCGCAGATGAACCGAAAATAATCTCGCCAGAGCAACTCAAACACCAGCCAGTAAGTGGAGTCGTTCTTGATCCGCTCGGTTTCGTAGCGCTGTACAGCTTCATAAATCTGCCGGGGCGAGAGACATCCCAACGCCAGCCAGGGTGAAAACTTAGAGGAATAGTTAGCCCCTACCATGCCATTACGGGTTTCTTTGTAGGTCTTCAGGCAGTCGGATTCCCACACATAGTTTTGCAGTCGCTGCAGGCCAGCCATTTCACCCCCTTCAAAGGGCAGTACCCCACGTGGGTCAGCGATTGGCTCAGCCAAATCCAAATCTGCCAGGATGGGTAATTGACCCGGTTCTACAGGTGGCAATGGCGGCAACTTGCTAGGAACGGGCCAGGTAGACTCCACTGTGCTGCGCTGCTCTACCTGTTTACGGAACTGAGTAAACACCTCCGGTAGCTGAGCCAACTCAAAGGGTAGATTGTCGGGATGGTAGAGCGTAGCACCCCAGTACAGTTGAGTCCGCGTACCGAATTGACTTAGCTTAGCTGTCAGCGCTTGTTCAACGGCCAACTCTTCGCTGGTAACTTCTTCATGCCAATAAACGGCATCAACCTCTAGCGTTTTCACTAAGTTGGGGATAATAGTTTCGGGCTGACCTACACGAACAACCAAGTCGCTGCCCAGCGCTTGGAGAGATCGCCGCAAGCCCGTCACGCTTTCTAGCAAAAATTTGGCTCGATGGGATCCTGTTTTGGAAAAGCCAAAGGCCGTTTGACCAAATTGGCGGGGGTCAAAACAATAAAGTGGCAAAATTGACTGTCCCGTTTGCACGGCTTCGTAGAGCGGTTGATGGTCGTGCAGGCGCAGGTCATTGCGAAACCAAATCAGAATGGTCATACTCAGGAAAATAACAACATCGGTGGAGGTAAGTGAGCCTGCCAACAAACAAAACAACTTTTATTAAGTATTCTAAAGAATTATTAGAACTCTATTCAGGAGGTTTTCCTATGGCCATGCAAATTGGCGACCTGGCCCCCGATTTCACACTACCTAGCCAAACCGGCGAGATGGTAACACTTAGTCGCTTTCGTGACCAAAAAGCCGTTGTGCTGTATTTCTATCCAAAGGATGATACCCCCGGCTGCACGGCGGAGTCTTGCTCTTTCCGCGATAGCTACACTGACTTCCAAGAAACCGGTGCCGAGGTAATTGGCATCAGCAGTGATTCGCCTGCCTCCCATCAGCAGTTTGCCAGCAAACACAATCTGCCATTTACCCTAATCAGCGATGAGGGTGGCAAAGTACGCCGTGCCTATGGAGTTCCTACTACCTTAGGGTTACTGCCGGGGCGAGTCACCTACATTATCGACACTACAGGGCGGGTAAGACATATTTTTAACTCTCAGTTCAACCCCACCGCCCACGTAGGAGAAGCGATGAAGGTGCTGAAGACGCTGTAGGGTAATCTACGGCTATGGAGCAAGCTGCCAATTCCCTTAACCACTATGCCGATCGCCTACAAAAGGCGACGGCAGACCTGTGGTATCCCAGTGAAATTGATGCGCCCCTATCGGTAGTGTTTTGGCCTGTAGATCAGCTAAACAACGCCACCCTAAAGCAACTCCTCAGTAGCGAGAGCAAGTCAGTCAACCGCCAACCACCAGAGCAGTTTTTTCAGCCTATTTTTAGCAACCCCTTCTGGCGTACACCCCAGGCCGAACATTTGGCCCAACGCTACGAGGCTTTGCAACGTCTGGTCTACGATACCTTAGACAATTTGTACACCTACCGTATTGGCACGGTTGAGGTATCCCTTTATCTAATAGGTCAACATTCCAGTGGAGGCTACGTAGGACTGTGTACGACGGCGGTGGAAACGTAATCGAAATGCAACTATAACCATCAACGAATATCGAAAAAATTAGCTCTAGAAGTAGACTCTATCTAACGAAAGATTTCTTGACGAACCAGATATGGTAAGGATGTAACGAATATTTTCCCAGATAAATAATTCTTACCATTAATCAATTTCCAAAAATAGTCCAAATGGCTTAGAAAGTTTGACAAATGGGTAAATACAACTCCTATAGGTAGAAATAAATTTTGGTCAAAGGGTCGGTATATTTTGTCTATATTGAATCAAAATGTATAGCTTGAAACATCCTGTAATGTAATGAAGAACCCCTTGACATTTTTAGTTTTTTTCATCTAATCTTAAGGTGTCGAACAAGTCAGCCTAGTCTGGCCGCATTGTAGTGCGACTAGAGCGGGGGAACCAGTAAAGGGGCGTATTTCCGAGTTCTGTAAACCCAATTGAGGGTAATCGGAAAAGGGCATCTCTCAGCCCTAGCCCGTCAGCTAACCTCGTCGGCATTGAGGGGAGACTGAGCCATCAGCACTTATCCAGCGCGTTGATTGTTTCGGTGTCCTAAGTCGTGTGATCACGGCTTGTTCGCTGTTCCTAAACAGACTCTAGGAGGGTCCTATGCCGATTAAGTCACGCACCCCGGCATCTGTTCAATCTCATCAACCCGCTTTGGGCGTAACTGAGTTACCCACCTGTGGTACTCAGTCTCTACTAAAGCCCATGATCAAGCGCTTAGAAACAGCTTTGGGTCGTAGCAATTTAACTCAAGACATTGTGCTGCTGCCCGGCTTTAAGGAGCCTCCTTCAAATCTCAATTCAGAACCGCAAGCTATTAGTTTTGTCGTTGGCTATAGTGGCTCGGCCCATAGCCAAACCATACTCGATTTGGCCCTTTGTATGGCCCACCAAACTCGCTTGGCAACCGCTAATTCAGTGCTGGTGCATGTGGTGTACGTAGTCGATGCTACCCGTCCTAAAGCTATTGCCAATGCCGATCGCATCCTTTGGCAAGCTCGCTGTTTAGCTAGCGAGTGGCGCGGCTCATTGAACGCCCACCTGCGAGTAGGCTCAGTGGGCACTGAATTGATTCAGGTGGCTAGAGAGGTTGAAGCTGAGGCAATATTGCTGGGCTGCCACACCACTAATCATCCTCTGGTACAACAACTAGCAGGGCAAACTCCCTGCTCTGTGCTGGGCTTGCCCCGCTAGGGTATCAGGAGGGTGGCATTGATTCTTTGATAGTGGGCATTTAAGCTGGAGTAAGGCCGTACTGTTCTGCCAAGTCCACCAATCGGCTGAGCCTTTGGTGCAACCTTGGCATAGCATTGAAGCAACCCTAAGCCATTTACTCTCAGTTTTTGCTCTCGCTTGCTATGCCCACTGTCACCTTTCCGCTGTCCTACCTGCAACGGCTTACTGATACCTCTCCAGTTCAGCTTGAGCAACAGGCGTTTGAATATGGTTTAGATGCTACGCTCAAAGCACAGGAATTAGAAGTAGAAGTTACGGCTGAGCGGCCTGACTTATTAGCCGCAGAAGGTTTTACCCGTGCTATCAACATCTATAACGGTCAGCCTCGCGCTCTACCAGCTAACTTGACAGACTCTGGTCTAATTGTCACGGTGTTGCCTCCGGTACAGCCATTGCGCCCCTATTTAGCAGCGCTAGTTGTTAAAAACGCTCATCTAAAAGATGGCGGGCTTGAGGTATTAATTCAATTTCAAGAAAAGGTCACTCAAACCTTTGGTCGTCAGCGTAAAAAAATTGCTATTGGCGTATACGACCTGGATCAAATTACTGGCCCAATAACCTACACGGCTGAACCCCAAGATACCCTTACTTTAGTGCCACTGCATGACACTAAAGTGGTAACAGCACGGCAAATCTTGACTCATCATCCCGCTGGACACCTCTATGGTCATACATTACCTGTTAACGATTTGGTGCCTGTGCTTAGAGATGCCACCGGCACAGTTCTATCCTTACCACCTATTATTAATGCGGCTGGAGTAGGAGAGATTACAGTCCATACCCAGAATTTGTTTATCGATATCACTGGTATTTTAGAACAGACCGTAATAGAAACTGCTAACATCCTGGCGCACAACTTTTTGGATACGGGAGCTGAAGTACAAGCTGTAACCATTCAAACACCCCAGAACCGTCTGACCACCCCTAGTTTGGTTCGTCGGCCCATTGAGTTTTCGGCTCGTTTCTTGAATGAAATTATGGGCACAGCCATTCCCAAAACTAGCCTGGGTCAAGTGCTAGCCCGCATGGATTTAGAGGTAAGTGGTACCAACCTGGTGCATGTGCCTACCTACCGCACTGACATTTTTAGTGAAGTAGATATTGCCGGAGACCTGCTGGTTGCCCTTGGTATTAACACCTTTCAGGCCGAGCCTTTAGCCGTCAAATTTCATCTTGGCGAGGCCGATCCGTTGCAGCAATTTGTTTACCAAGTTAGCGATCTGGCTCAGCGTATGGGTTTAATGGAGGTAAAGAATTATATTTTAACTGATCCAGATCTACTCGTCCAATTCTCCCAAAGCTATATAGAAACCAGCAATGCTAAAAGCCGCAGCTTTAGCGCAACTAGAACTACTCTTCAGGCCAGCTTGCTCGATATTCTAGCCCGCAATATCAATGCGCCCAAGCCTATTGATATCTACGAAATTGGGGAAGTTGTGCAACTCAACTCAAGCGGTTTGGTTGAAGAAAGCTATCGTTGGGGATTTGCTAGTTTAGATGCGCGGGCTTCGTTTTCTACCGCTAAAGCCTATATGCAAACTATGCTAAAGGCCCTAGGCATAGATTATAGTCTAGTATCAGGCCATTCACCCTATTACATTTCAGGGCGCTCTGCTGCGGTGCTAATAGCCGGCCAACTGGCCGGAGAATTTGGTGAAATTCATCCTGAATTGCTAAACTATTTTTCTTTCCCAGAGCCGGTTTGCGCTGGGGAGTTAATGCTGTCTAAACTGTAGATTTGAAATGCACCCGTTACTTGTTTTCAATGACGAAAGTCTGCTTCTCCAAGCTCTAACCCATCGTTCCTATGTCAATGAGAATCTGGATACTCCAGGTCACAACGAGCGATTAGAGTTTTTGGGTGATGCCATCCTCAACTTTGCTAGCGGGCAATACCTGTACTATTTATACCCGGCTATGCAGGAAGATGAATTGACCCGACGGCGTTCTGCCCTGGTTGACGAAAATCAACTGGCTAAGTTTGCTCTTGAGATTGGCCTAGATAGCAAAATACGTCTAGGCCAGGGGGCCATTTTAGAAGGAGGCGCTCAAAATCCAAATCTTCTTAGTAGTGCCTTTGAGGCAGTTGTTGGGGCTTATTATTTAGACCGAGATCGCAGGCTAGAACAGCTTCTTCCTATCCTGGAAGATCTGTTTGACTCTGTACCTGAAGATATCTTTCTGGTTCGTTCAAATGTGGATCCTAAAAATCAGCTCCAGGAATTTTCCCAGGCTAGGGGAGTAATCACCCCACCCCAGTACATCACCAAAAAAGTAGGCGGGCCTGACCACGACCCAGAATTTAGAGCCAGGGTTTATGTGGATGATACGCTTTATGGAGAGGGCTTTGGCCGTAGCAAAAAAGAAGCCCAGAAAAACGCAGCCATTGAAGCGCTAGATAAGCTGATTGATTGAGTTTCTCTGACTATTCGTGGGATTTTTTTATCTCTTTACCTTGGCTACCTACAGACAAATAAACTAGAGCAACTGGCTGTAGCATCTACTTTTAAAGCCTCCATGTTCATCACTGGCAGGGGACTAGCTTTGCCTTTAATTTCGCCAAGTACTAAGCTGTCATCACTTATGCAAAAGCTATGAGTATTTGCAAGCTGAACCTGTTACTAGTAAACATTTTTGTCAGATTCAATGTAAAGCCCAGATAAAGATGAGTTGCTAATTTTACAGCTTCTACAAAGCTACGCCCTATTCTGAGCGGAAGTGTTCAAAGATTATCCTTGAATCTGAAATTCCTTACCCTTACTGCCAACTCTCCAAATCTTGCAGCCAGGTTTGGGTGAGTTGGAGCCACTGGGTACGGCGGCGCTCAAAATCAGCGGCAATCCAAATTAGACCGATGCCGACGACAATGCCAACCACCCATTTGATGAAGGGGTAGGCAGAGTTCAGTAGAATCAACTGATTCAGCGCATTAAGGGCAAATATCAGAGTACCTGTATACAAAAAGGCGCGGGTGCGCAGGAGTAGCCCAGCGGCGATCGCCCCCAGACCCATTACCCCGACGGGAATGCCTGTCCACCGCTCTGAGCTTAAAGCCGTCAATAACACAAGTGCTGACGCTGCTACCCGTAGCCAGTGCCGAGCGGTTTTGGCCTCAGAGGATTGCAGGGCTGGATCCACCTGGGCCACGTAGAGCATGGCCAACCCCAGGGGCAGCATAAACGCCAGGTTGTCTTGAATGTTATGCGCCTCCAACCACAGCCAGATGGCCCAGACCGCACAGCTAACCGAAAGGTACGATACGCGAAGGCGTCTGCTGTGCCACGCCAACCAGCCATAGAAGCCGGTCAACACCCACAGGGTAGGGATGTGCTCAACCCCCCGCGTGAGGATAGTAATTACCAGGGGTACCACTACGGCCATCACTCGCCAGGGTTGCTGGGGCCAGCCCCGGCTAGACCAGGGCAGCCAGTACACAGGCATGGCCACCATGCAGGCCACTACGCCCCACCAGCTATCCAACCTTTCCAACCCCGGCATGGTCAGCCGTAGTAGGGCAAACCAACCCACTAATTCGGTCAGCCCGGCATAGACCCAGGCCGACTGGAAATCCGGCGAAGTTCCCAATCGACCTTGTAGGAGGGCGTAGAGGGTGAGAGCAGTAGCGATTGCAACACCTACCCCAGCCAGCGAAGCCTCTCCCCAGCGCAGGCTTACCCCAGCCAGCAGCATTAGCAAACTACCGAACGCCCAGTGAATATGGGCTGCCCAGAGCAGTTCTCGCTGAGGCAACCGCTGGGCCAGCCGCTCTGCCCCTAGCCGATACACGCCCATAATTAGTACTGCTACTCCAGCCAGAACGATGAATCCATCCGTTGCCGCCCCGCCCGGTGCTTGCAGCATTTGGTAAATCACCAACTCGTACCACCCAACCGATAGACCAGCCAGAGCCAGCCACCGAATCAGCGGCTGCCGTCCCTGTCGCCCAATCTCCAGGGCCAGCAGGGAAGCGCCAATCACCAGCCAGCCCGTCCAGGCATTGGCGGTAGACAGGCGCAGCAGAAGAGCTAAGCCTGCATAAATCAAGGTGAGCTGGTGCAGCGGTGTTGTCCAGGTTGGGCGATCTCGCCTTAGCACAGTAGCCAGGGCCAGGGCGATTGCCCCCAACCCCAGAGTTCCTAGCGCTAAAACAACCAGCGAACCCCAGCGCCAGCCCAGCGCCTCCGCCAGCAGTAGTTCTAGCCCCCAACCAGCCAAATACACGGTGAGCGGATGCACTCGCCCCTCGTAGCGCAGTACTAGGGCCAGCAACAGCCCAGCTAGGGCTACCAAGTTCATGACCTGGGGCGATCGCCAGCCCAGGTACAGCCATCCTGCTGCTCCAGTCATAACCACCAAAAGCCCTAGACAGAGCAGGTGGCCCCAGGCATCGCTGGCAGTACGGTACAACGCAGCCAGGGAAGGTGTAGCTAACTGAGGCGTTTCGGCTGGCCTGGGTTCTGTGACTGGGAGTGGTGCTGAGGTCAAGGCTGAAGATTCTCTTGAGATCGCCGATAGTCTCTGCCAAGCGATCCATAGTGCTAGGGTCAACCCGGTTGTCACCACGCACCAATCGGCCCAGTAGCGTGGATAACCCGGCACCCAGTCCGCCAGACCACTAACCACAAAGCCCAGAGCATAGCCCAGGGTCAACACCGGAATGGCTTGGCGGCGTTGATAAATGCTGTTGATACCACTGAGTCCGGTAGCCGTGCCCAGACCCAGCAACCGCGTCCAGGGTAGACCCAGCGTCAGCACCAGAGCCAGGCCAGTAGTCGGCACGCTGGCCGGATGGCGGCCAATCAGCGTCAGCACGATGGGAATCACCAGCCCCAGCCAACTTAGCCCAGAGCGGAAGCTGATATCTAGCAAATGCCCCCAGAGTAGCAAATAGGCCAGGGCTGATAGCCCAACTCCGTAGAGCCAGGCACTTTTTGCCCACAGACCAAGGAGGACTCGGCTGAGCAGTAGCCCCATCACCGCTAGGGCAAACATCACCATCATCCAGCGAGCCAGGGGAAGTTGCGGCCAGCGCTGGCCAATGGTAACAAGAACGGAGGTTACGACCAGCCCATAGCTGACCAAGATACGACTTTGGGCTAGGGGCGATCGCCGCTTCGTCCCCACAAAGGCAGTGATGGTAGACGCGATTAAATTCACGACCAGCACTGGCCCGCTGGCTGTACTAATAAGCGTCAGGATGAGGTTGCTGCCCAGAGCCACACCATCGCAAAACTGGCCCAGTTTGGAGCGTTCGTGGCGAACATACCAGTCGCCCAGCCCCACCATGGCCACCACGTAGGGAAAGAGAGAAATTCCCAATAATGCCGTACTGTCGCCACTGAGGTTGGCCCAGCTATTAAGTGGAGCCAGAATGTTCTGGCGTAGGGCTTGAGGTAAGAGCGCCCAACTTACAAAGGCAAGCTGAACAGCAATCCCATAGGCGATTAGCAAGTCTCGTCGCCGTCCAAATTTACGCAAAGCTTGAAGCCTCAGGCCCAGCCCCAACAGGCTGACCCCCAGGGCCTGCGCCAGCCAGTCAGCAATGGCAATTAGCCAGCCCCAAAGCAGAAGGCCGCGACCAAGGGCTATGCTCCAGCGGTAGGTAGGAAGGGTGGCATCGGGGGTATGGTCAACAGCGGTTGGTAACGATGGGGTTGAGAGATCCAAACGCCGCTGCCCGAGCCAAACCCACGTAGCTCCGTAGAGGCCAAAGGCCAGACCAAGTTGCCCCCACTGCTCTGGCTCAATCACCGTCAGTGCTCGCAGCAGCAGCAAGCCTAGGGAAATGATGACTGCCAGAGTTGGCCAGGATTGGGGTTGAGGAGAGGTGGACCGGCGGCGCTGCCGATACAGCCTTACAAAAGCACTGCCCAAAACGCCGCCGTAAACGGCCATGACCGGCATCCAACCAATGCCCCAGCCGGTGTGTAGGTAGGCTAGGGCTAGGGCATTGCCTTGTTCTAAACCATCGCTCTGCTGCTGGCGAAGCACTTGCCAGGTGGCTAGAGTAAGCAGAAGGGTAGCGATCGCCCCCACCAAAATCCCCATTGGTGCTCGCCATACCCCCAAACCATCCATAGCCCAAAAGTTCAGTGGCACCAGCAACAGCGTGACCATTTGCAGCGTTTTTGCTGTTAGTTGCAGGTCAGTACGGCGACTGCACCCCACCCCTACGGCCCAAAACACCAAAGTGTAGGCCAACAGCACCAGGTATTGCCCCACAGCATTGAACCTGGCCCATTGGGTCGCAGCCAGCACTGCTGACGACAGTACTACCAAAAAAACTCCCAGGCCCAGTAGCCAGATTACACTCAACTCACTCACCAGCCGACCCAGCCAAAGGCTGGTGGCAGAGGGCGGTCTTGGTGGCACCTGAGCCTGAGAGCCTGCCTGGGCTGCCGATAATCGCGGTCGGGGTAGCGAGTGCCGCCGGGGAGAGTCTTCATCGGCGGGCAGAAAATCGCTCCCTGGAGTCGGTTCTGGGGAATTGTCTTTGTCGGCAGCAAAGGGATTCGCAAACTCGTCGGCCTCTGCAATAGGTAAAGCGATAGAGGCTGGCGGCAGGTTGCACTTAAGTTGTTCGCGACTAAAGGCCAACACCTGCGCCTCAGTCAGCAGTCCCAGCCTCAGCCAGGCATCCAGTCCTTCCAGTAACCCTGGCTGATCTGGGGAAAGGTCAAGCTGTAATCGAATGAGGCGGTCTCGATTGTCAGCCATAGTTAGCCCTTGGGATTTGGACGCAGCAGCCTATTAGGAAGTCTGCAAAAACTATAGATACCCAAAACAAATCTGGTTTAAAACACCCACGATGGGCAAATCATAGCAGTTCCCCCAATGTCGCCTGGTTTGAAACCAACCACTTTATACTTTGTTCCACCCCTGTTCCCCACTCCCTCTTCCTCTTCGCTGGGTAGTCTAGAACCTGTAGCCCCAAACCTTGCCCCATGACCAACCCTGCCCCCGAACTGATTATCGAAGCCGGACGCACAGAGGCCCAATACTTTCGCGACCTGTGGCGATACCGAGAACTGTTTTACTTTTTGGCCTGGCGAGATATCTTGGTGCGCTATAAGCAAACCGCTGTGGGGATAGCCTGGGCATTAATTCGCCCTTTTTTGACGATGGTGGTGTTTAGCGTTGTGTTTGGACGACTGGCCAACCTGCCCAGCGAGGGCGATGCGCCCTATCCAATTCTGGTGTTTGCCGCCATGCTGCCCTGGCAGTTTTTTGCCAATGCGTTGATGGAGTGCAGCAATAGCCTGATTGCCAACGCTAACCTGATTTCTAAGGTGTACTTTCCTCGGTTAATTGTGCCGACTAGCGCCGTCATGGTCAGCTTTGTAGATTTTTTGATTTCAGGCGTGATTCTGCTGGGATTAATGGCCTGGTATAACGCAGTTCCTTCCTGGCGCATTCTAACCTTACCCCTTTTCACCACTATCGCCTTTGCCGCCGCTATGGGAGCCGGGCTTTGGCTGGCGGCATTGAATGTGCAGTATCGAGACTTTCGCTACGTGGTGCCGTTTTTAGTGCAGTTTGGTCTTTATATTTCGCCAGTGGGGTTTAGCAGCGCCATTGTGCCTGAGCAGTGGCGGCTGGTGTATTCCCTGAATCCGATGGTAGGGGTGATTGATGGGTTTCGCTGGGCCATTATCGGCGGCGATGTGCGGCTTTTTTGGCCAGGTTTTTGGCTTTCGCTGCTGTTGGTTGGGGTCATGCTGGTAACTGGCATCCTTTACTTCCGCCGCATGGAGCGTACCTTTGCAGATGTGATCTAAAAGCCAGAGAAACCGGGGTTCTAGCTTCTACAGAAATTCAGTAGTTAGTTTCGCCTTGTTCGTAAATGACTGCATCCCCCTTTATGGTCGGCCCTCCAACTGAGCTTGTTTCCAAACCGAGGCTAATGTTCCTTGACAAAGACTAAGCAACAACCCGTAGGCGCGAGTCTAGCTAGCATAGAACCCTCTCTTGCGACTGTTGCTCAGACTGGTGGCATATCTACAAAAACCCTTAGAGGCTGTAGACCCTTAGTAGTCTCCCCAGGGGCAACCGGAAAATTGTAAGGAAATTTTAAAGTTCGCTGTATTGTTTCCGTAAAATTACCCACCCCACCTCCCACACTACCATTCAAGTTGGCTAGTCTAAATTCAAGCGCTTAAAGGGCGGATTAGAGCACAACTTAAACGTCAGATAGGCGTCTCCTGATGGGGTTTTCCCTCGGTTTCTAACCGGGGGATTTTATTATGGTGCATGGCTCGTCTCTTCATATGTCATCCCTCCAATATTGTCCGCTCCGGCACCTCAAACCGGCAGTGCCATCCTATGATGGAGTGTGCCTAAGGGCCTGGATGCTGCTACCTTTTGCTCTAGACTCATCACCTGTTACGAAGAAGGAACCTATGAAGGACTATTTCGAGTGGTTGGGATTGTTTGCTGTATCGGGTTGCTTAGCGTTGATGATTAACAGTGCTGCCGTTGCCCATCAACACGCTAGTGTTCAGAATGGCCATCTGGTGTTGACAACTGAAGTGAAAGCAGCGATCGCTACTGCGGCCACCACCCTTGACCAGCGCCGGTAATATGGCAACCTGTCAGCCAATCTAGATTAGCTGGTTGAGCTTAACAATTCCCGATTCAGCGGCATTAACCCTGCATTCATCGCTAGTATGGGAAATGTCCCTATTGTTAGAGCATCTATGTCTACTGCTGCTCCCCCAATTGCGTCCCCTACTATGGACGACACCAAGCATGGCCTGCCCGTCACTATCATCACTGGCTTTTTAGGCAGCGGCAAAACTACGCTTCTCAACCATATCCTGGCGAACCAGGAGGGTTTAAAGACCGCTGTGCTGGTCAACGAGTTTGGGGAAATTGGCATTGACAATGATCTACTAATCACCAGCGACAACAGCGACGATACGATGGTGGAACTCAGCAATGGCTGCATTTGCTGCACCATCAACAACGATTTGATGGAAGCCGTCTACAAGGTGCTGGAGCGGCAAGACAAAATCGACTATCTAGTGGTAGAAACCACCGGCTTGGCTGATCCGTTGCCCATTGCGCTAACTTTTTTAGGCACCGAATTGCGAGATCTGACTCGGCTCGACTCTATTGTTACTGTGGTAGACGCCGAGAACTATAGCCTGGATCTGTTCAATAGCCAGGCCGCCTACAACCAGATTGCCTACGGCGATATCATCTTGCTGAACAAGGCCGACTTGGTCGATGAAGCCGATTTGGATATTCTGGAAGTCAAAATTCGGGATGTGAAGGAAGGAGCGCGGATTCTGCGCACAACCCGTTCTCAGGTGCCTTTGCCGCTGATTTTGAGCGTGGGGCTGTTTGAGTCGGATCAATACTTCAAGCCCACTGATGACCACGCGGCCTATGGCCATGAGCATCACGGGCACGACCACCACGGCCACGACCATCACGGCCATGAGCATCACGGGCACGACCATCACGATCACTCTAACTGTGATCATGACCACGGCCACTGTGAGCACGATCATCACGATCACGGCCATGACCATGCCCATTACCACTCTGACCACCTGGCTATTGATGGATTTACCTCACTGTCCTTTGCTAGCGATCGCCCCTTTGCTATCCGCAAGTTCCAGAACTTTTTAGATAACCAACTGCCCCAGTCCGTGTTTCGGGCCAAGGGCATCCTCTGGTTTGATGAAAGCCCCAAGCGCCACATTTTCCACCTCAGCGGCAAGCGCTTTTCCCTGGATGATGACGAGTGGAAAGGTGCCCCCAAGAATCAACTAGTGCTAATTGGGCAAAATCTTGACCATGATACCCTGCGCAAGCAACTCAACCATTGCCTGTGTGTGCCCACCGCCAATCGTGGCAAGGGATTTGGTAACTAGAGCGATGGCCATCAAGTGGGTTGTTCCGGTGCTGATTTTTGGCCTGGGAGCAGTGGCCTGCGTGGTTCCTGTGGAGGAACCTTCACAGCCCGATGGCCGGGAGGTTTCTCCCGTTGATCCAGCCCTGGTATTGCCGCCGTTCTCTGCCGAAGCGTTACAACAGCGAGAGGCCGAACTTCAAATCTATATTCAATCAGATCTGGATTTGGCGGGGCTGGGCAAAATCTCTGGGGTGGGCCAGCCTATTTCTCTGGAGTTGGCCCAGTTCAGGCAAGATTGGGCGGCGGTTGATTCAGAGATAGCGCCCTTTCTGGGCACCTGGGTACGCGACTGGAATCTGATGCCCCACGACTTTATGTGGATATTTCCGTCTACGGTGCCAGGGCAGGTTTGCCTGGTGCGCTATCGGCAGACGGAAACGGAAACCGTGCCGTTTGAAATTATCACCACGCCGCTGGAGTTTTCTGTGGCCTTGGTTAGGGATGGGCAACTACTGGGGCCGAGTACGCAAACAGCGCAATCGCTGATTCGCCCTACCCCGGCCTCGGCTTACGTGGCCTACGCGGTCGAATTTTTGGGCACTGTGGAAGCCAGCGGCGAACTTAGACACTATGCCGCTCAGCAGCCCCCAGCGTTTGACCCAACCTGGGAAGCTGACCTGAAGCAAAAACTCGACGCCTTCCAATGCCAGGATAGTGCTGGTACTCAATAACCGTGGGATTGTGCCTTCATCTCCCTGCATGACCCGTGATGTGCCACTTAGCAAAGAATCACTTACCAAGCGCGTTCACATACTGCTTCACCAAGCTATCTAGCCCGGTGATGGCCGTACCAACGACAACGGCATAAGCTCCCAAATCGAGCGCCTGGCGTGCCATCACCGGGGACGCAATGCCGCCCTCACAAAGAACAGGCACTGGACATTGCGCTACCATCTGACGCAACAACTCTAGCCCGGGGGGAAATTGATTCTGGGTTGCTTCGGTATAGCCAAATAGGGTAGTGCCTACACAGTCGGCTCCAGCCTCTATGGCCCAGAGGGCGTTTTCTAAGCTATCTACATCGGCCATGACGGGTTTACCCAGGCGCTCGTGGATGTGGCGAATCAGGCGGGGCAGCGTTTCCCCACTTGGGCGAGGCCGCTGGGTGGCATCTACTGCAATAATGTCGCTGCCTGCACTGGCCACAGCCTCAGCATGGTGAAACTGTGGCGTAATGTAGACCGGTGAAGGAGGAAGCACCTGCTTCCAAAGCCCAATAATCGGCTGGCTAACTTTGCCCCGTACAGCTTCAACATGGCTGGGAGAGTCAATCCGCACCCCCACAGCGCCACGCAAAATAGCAGCCTCGGCCATGGCCGCAATCACCAGCGGGTTGTGCAAGGGCGAGTCAGCCGGGGCCTGGCAGGATACAATTAGGCCGCCTTGAAGGCGAGTCAGGCTGCTATCCACGTTAGCAATGCTCCAAACAGTAATGGTAGAGTCGTGCGTCTATGGCTATCCGAGTGTCTAAGGTCATTCTGGTCGCGTCCATTGGGCTTTTAGCCTTGATTATCGTGATTAATAATGTCACGGACTACGATACAAACTTTCAGTACGTTTATCACGTGCTGACGATGGACACCATCTTCCCCAACAGCACGCTGACCTGGCGGGCTATTGACAACCCAACGTTACAGCGGCTTGCCTACGGGCTGGTAATTGCCACCGAAGTAACGATTACCCTGCTCTGTTTGGTTGGGGCTGGGCAGTTATTTAGGGCTATCTTCGCCCCCGGAGCTGATTTTAACCGGGCCAAAACCACCGCTATCTACGGCCTCACCCTGGCCTTTGTGTTTTGGTTTGTGGGCTTTATGGTGCTGGGCGGCGAGTGGTTTGCCATGTGGCAATCCCTAGACTGGAATGGGCAGCAGCCTGCTTTTCGCTTTATCGGCTGTGTAGGGATTGTGCTGCTGTATTTGGCTATGGCCGATAACGATTTAACTCGCGCTTAGACCCATTTTGCCGTCTTTCTTCGGTGCTTTTCCGGCAAATTCCGGGGCGCAACCTCCTGGCCTTGGTAAAACTTGCGCTCCAAGGTGCCCAGCCAGAACCACAAGCCTACGGCCAGCAGGGGAACGCCCATCAACCCCGCTGCCGCGGCTACAGGGAAAGAACTGGACAGGGCAATCACCAGCGGCACCAGCGACCAGAATACGGCACTGGCAATCAGCAAGCTGGTGCGAATCTGCTGAATGCGTTTGAGGGCATTCCGGCAACTGCTACAGTGCTGAGTGTGAGAGTAGTAGCGATCCAGCAAAGCCTGTTTTGTCCACGCTGGCCCCAGGGGTTGACTAAGGAAGGGGTCGGCCTGAAAATCGCTAACCCATTTGCGGAAGGCCAGCACGTAGCGATCGGCCTGGGTGGGCAGGTAGCACGATTGAGCGTAGGGCTTGGCCCCCGACTTTTCTAGCTCACGTTCCTGAAGGTGCAGAAAGATTTGGTCATCCTCCAACACGCCGTTATTGCCGATGTGACTGAACCAGCGCGGGGTTAGCTTGATGAACAGGCCCGGTAGCTTAGAGGAAAACTTAAACGGGAACCGCGCAAACAGGCGACATTCGCCCTTGCGGATGGGGGTGGCGTAGACCACGGTGAGGGTGCGACCAAACTGCTGCGAGGTGAGGTCGTGGTACATCAGCGAGGGGGCAATAAAGGTGGTGTGCTGGGTGCCTAGTTTGCCCTTGCGCGGGCCTTCCGGCCAAATGCCGCGAAACCCCTGCTTGCCTGACTCCACTACTTCCATAACCATCGGAGCCGCATTCTCGCGATTACCGACAGTTTTGTGGTGGGTGTAGGGGATGTGGCTGGCATCCAGCACGTTTTCTAGCAAGGTCAGGGCGTCGTAGGGCAAATCACGGAAGGTATTGAGCATTACCCAACCGTCGGGTTCCTCTTCCACGGGGCCAATAATAGGCACCTCGACCTGAGCCGCATTCTCGGTCTTGCCGGGATAGACGAATAAAAGATCTTGCTTGACGACAGCAGGCAGAGCGATCGCGCAAGCCCGTGCCGACTGGTTGGCGGATCGCTCTGTAGGCTGTTGAGGAATTTGCTCACAGGCTCCGCTACCGGAAAAGGCCCAGCCGTGGTATGGGCACTCCAGTAGACCAGCTTCATTAATTCGCCCTTCAGAGAGAGGCGCCAGGCGATGGGGGCATTTGTCTTCAAAGACGCGCCAGGTAGCTGTATTGGGTTCCCACCAAATCACCAAACCTCGCTCTAGCAGGGTGAAGCGGGTCGGGTGAGTGCGGTCTAAATCTTCTACGTAGGCCACTGGATACCAGGCTTCGGCCCAGTCAAAACGGTTGGAGTCGGAGCCGCCCGCTGCCAGCGAGGTAGGCTCTGACAACGATGAGGGTGCGAGTAGATTGGAGGTAGCTGTCATAGCTATAAGCAGATTCAGCGGTACCCTCTTATTGTGTTACAAAACTTTGCAAATGGCAGATTGCTGATTTGGCTTTTACCGCATCTGGTTGGTTAGGCCAAGCCGCAGATGCAGCATCCCCAGGACGGCTCGGTTTTGGCCGGAGAGTGCTGGCCAACACTCTTGGCTCAGGTTACTGGCATTTGACGGGCACCCGACAGGGCCATCCTTCAGTCATTTATACTGAGTTGTTCAGGTGACTGCTTCTAGCCAAAACTATGACCCGCTTTCCTAATTTGCAGCCCGAATCTAGACCGTTAGGAGGGCGCTACCGTCTGCTTCAGCCGCTAGGGGCGGGCGGTTTTGGGCAAACCTTTCAAGCTCAAGACCTTCACCTGCCCGGACAGCCGCTGTGTGTGGTCAAGCAGTTTCAGCCCCAGGTAAGCCGTCTTGAAGAGTTGCAAGTGGCGCGGCGGCTATTTGATACCGAAGCGCAGGTGCTGTATCGACTAGGCTCTCATCCTCAAATTCCAGGGTTGCTGGCCCACTTTGAGGAAGACGAGGAGTTTTACCTGGTTCAAGAGTTTATCCAAGGCCATTCTCTGGCCGAAGAATTACAGCCAGGAATGCCGTGGTCAGACACTGAGGTGGTTTCCTTTCTGGGGGATTTGTTAGGCATTCTGGCCTTTGTACACGGAGCTGGGGTAATCCACCGCGATATTAAACCGACTAATCTCATTCGCCGCGCTAGCGATCGCCGCCTAGTTTTAATTGACTTTGGTGCCGTTAAACAGGTCAGTACTCAGTCGCCGAC
>Ga0224723_1000245_pt1 | contig 37654 bp, 32 predicted proteins | sample Balambano_FR2_Me_FD_161647 | JGI IMG/M metagenome (GOLD analysis project Ga0224723, IMG submission 161647) | Freshwater sediment microbial communities from Lake Towuti, South Sulawesi, Indonesia - Balambano_FR2_MetaG | ecosystem: Environmental > Aquatic > Freshwater > Lake > Sediment | place... | reverse complement strand
ATGTGTTCCACACGTTCGGCGGTCTGTGGCAGCCGGTCGAACTGATCGCCCACCGCGCCGCCGCTTTTGATGTGGAAAGCATCAGGAGCCAGCTCGCCAGCATTGAAGTCACAGCCCCGCTGACGATCCTAGATCCAGGAACCCCAGTCACGGAAGATCGAGTCGAGGCCCGGTTGATCGACGCACAGGGGCGGGAGATTCATCTGATAACCATTCCCGCTGATGAATTTCAGGCCCTCGGCGGCTCGATCACGCTGCGAGCCGGGGCGGAATCGGAACACGATGCCCCGCACATGTGGAATCCCCGGCAGCCCGCCCTGCTGACGGTCGATCTGCGGCTGATGCGCGGCGATCAGCTTGTGGCGCATTACGCGGCGCGAACCGGCGTGCGCGATCTGCACAACAGCCTGGGCACAAATCAGGCGCGCGGGGTGTTGAGCTGGGGCTGGGATGAAAACACGATCGCGCCCACGCCCACCGACGATCAGATTCGCGCGGAGTTCCACAAAGTGCGGGAACTGGGCTTCAACCTGGTCAAGCTGTGCCTGTTTGTGCCGCATCAGCGTGTGTTCGAGATCGCCGATGAGGAAGGGATGCTGCTGTGGCTGGAACTGCCGCTGTGGTGGCAGCGAATGACGCCCCATCTGCGTGGACAGGTGCGCATCGAGTACCGTGACATCCTGCGATCCGTCTGCCATCACCCGTCGATCGTCATCGTCAGCCTGGGCTGTGAACTGGATGCCGACATGGCCGACGCCGATTTGCTGGGCGAACTGCACGCGCTGGCGCGGGACTATTTCCCGGAAGTGCCGATCGGTGATAACAGCGGTTCCGGCGAGGCTTATGGCGGCCACACGGAAGATCAGAGCGACTTTTACGATTATCACTTCTACTGCGATCTGCACTACTTCCGCCCGCTGATCGAACACTTCCGGCGTGACTGGCGGATGCAGCGATCCTGGGCCTTCGGCGAGTTCAGCGACAGCGATGAATACCGTGACCCGGCGACGCTGCCCGCGCCCTATCAGCCGGGGGGCTGGTGGCGGGAGGTCTATGGCATCGAAGGCAACCCGGATCGCTGGGCGTATCCTCAGCAGGAAGCGCGCATGGCAGCCAACCGTGCCGCCGGGTGGATCACACACACCGACTCACAGATCGCGGCCATTTCCCGCCGCGAGTCGATCGTGGTGCGCAAGTTTCAACTGGAGGCGCTGCGGGCCTATAACATGATCCACAACTACGTGATCACCGGCCTGCGCGACACGCCGATCAATGTATCCGGCCTGTTTGATGATCGCGGCCAGCACAAATTTGATCCCACGGAATTCAGGCGCTTCAACAGCGATCACGTGCTGCTGCTGGAAACGGCCCGCGCGCGCCAGTGGACGCATGGCGGCGATCGCCCGGCGCCGATCGATCGCCATAACGTGATCGGCGGGCAGAATGTCAGCCTGCGGGTGGTTTCCTCCGCACATTCACAGCACAGCCGTGCTTCAGGGACAGTCTCATGGTGGCTCACGACACGCGCAGGCGCGATCAGCGTGCAGGGGGAGGCGCTGCTGTCGCCAGACTATCCCTATGCCGCGATCCACTTTGCTGCCCCAACGGTCGATCAGCCGCAGGAATTTGAACTGCTGGCGCGCTTTGAGCCATCCTCGGATCGATCTGCGCCCAGCACGGAAAATGCGTGGCCGCTGTGGGTCTACCCGGCGGATCAGCTTGCGCCCGCCGATGCGCTGGATCGCTGCGAGGTCGGCGGGGTGCGGATTACGCGGCGCTGGTCGGTAGAAGAACGCGCTTATATCCACAGCGGTGGGCGATTGATCATGCTGACAGGGCTGGCAGGCGATCTGCCGGTGAAGCCTGTGCCTTTCTGGCGCGAGTCGATCAAACTGCTGCATGATCACCCGGCGCTGGCGGGCTTCCCTCATCGCGGTCATGTCGATCTGCCGTTTTATCACCTGGCGACCGACGGCGCAATCGATCCCGCTGCGCTGCCCGCCGACTGGCAGATTCGCCCGATCCTGCGTCGGCTGGACGCGCGGCTGTTTCACGTGCTGGATTATGCGGCTGAGGTGCGGATCGGCGCGGGCGCGATAATAATCAGCACGCTGCGCTTTGAGGGCGGCGCGGGCGATCAGGTGGCCGGGTTCGGGGGCAGCATCGCCGGGCGCTGGCTGCTGGCCGCGATGTCGCGCAGCCTGAACAGCACCTGACGAAACACGTCGTTCCTGCTCGTAAGTTGAGCGAAATCGGCCAGGGTTTTCCCAATATGTCTGTGCCTCTGATTTGCTCAATCGAACATTTGTGTTAGACTGTAGTGACTTCGTTTTCGTCGGAATCGCTCAGAACCGCGCCGATTGCGACGAACTATCCTAACGGTTCGCTGAAAGCGTGCTGCCATGAGAAAAGTCGTCTACTGTCTGAATGTGTCGCTCGACGGGTTCATTGAGGATGCAAACGGTTCACTCGACTGGAGTGATCCCGATGAGGAACTCCACCGGTTTTTCAACGAGCAGGAACGGGGGTTCGGTCTCCAGTTGTACGGGCGCCGGATATACGAGACCATGGCCGGTCACTGGACAACCGCGCATACCGACCCGTCAGCGCCAGCTTATGAGATCGAGTATGCCCGCATCTGGCAGAGCATACCCAAGATCGTATTCTCAAAGACCCTTCAGCACGTTGGCGAGAACGCAAGGCTGGTGCGCGATAACCTTGCCGAAGAGGTCAGCGCGCTGAAGGCGCAGCCCGGCAGGGACATGGTGGTTTGCTGCGCTGGCCTCGCGGAGAGCTTTATGCGGCTCGGCCTGATTGATGAATTTCGTCCCGTCGTCCACCCTGTCGTTCTGGGAGGCGGCAAACCCATGTTCCCGGCGATGGACAGTATGATCAGCCTGCGGCTGATGGAAACGCGGCGATTCGGGAGTGGGGCCATCCTGCTCCGCTACGAGCGTGCCGATCAAACGTCATAACCCAGGAATTTTCGACAGCCCTGGTCAGCGAGGCCATACCCTGCACAGGTTACGCCTTAGACTGCTGGCGGCTGTTGGCTGCGGCGCGGGCGATCACCGCTTCGACTTCCTCACGCGCGTTGTGCAGCGTGCCGTCCACGAACGCCAGCGTCGGGAGGTAATGCGGCAGATCGGGCAGGCGTGCATAGGGCGAATAGCCCGATTCAAACACGCCGGTGCTGCCCCGGCTCGGATCGCCGTCGCAGATGTGGCCGAAGATGCGGGCATAACGCCCCACCCAGTCCGGCATCTGACGCCACGCGCCGGATCGCTGGTACATGGGGAAGATGTCGAGCAGGCCGTCCCACCAGTCCTCGCCGGCGATCAGCAGATCGGGCCGCCCGCCGCGCAGCCGATCCACCAGGTCGCGGTAGCCCTCGCGCAGGTTGAAATCGGGATCGTTGACCCATACCTCGACCGTATCCAGAAACACGGCGTCAAAATCGAACTGCTCGATCAGGTGGGTGATCTGCCGCACCAGTTCATTCTGCCAGGCGGGCGCGCCGGGGTTGAGCCACGCCTGCCAGCCGGTGTCATGCGCGCGGCTGAGGTCCCAATCCGGCTGGTTGCCGTGGAAAACGTTGCGCGTTGGATACTTCATATACGAACCCGGCCCGAAGCGATGAAAATTGCCCGCCCAGGCGTTGGCGCAGTTGGCCCCGAACATCGGCATGAGGTGAACACCCAACTCGCGGGCGCGATCGCATAAGCGGCGGAAACCCTCCACGCCGCCGAGCATCGGCTCCGGGCGGTAATCGCCATACTGCCAGTAATAGCGCCCCTCCCACCCCGGCAGATAGGCCAGGATGTGCCACCCATCGATCCGCGCCGCCGCGAACTCGATGATCTCGCGCATCTGGTCATAAGTGTTGAAGGTGTAGCCCGACCAGTGCATCCCATGAAGCGTCAGCGCCAAGCGCAGATCACGCGCCCACTCCGGCAGATCGTCGCGCTGTTCCCAGGCGCGCAGGCCAAGGAAATCCTCGTGATACTCCAACTGATCGCGGCGGAACGCCTCGACATCCACATCGCGCCCCAGCACCCAGTCCGGCGCGTGGAAGCCGGTATCGAAGTAGCGCGCGTCCTCCTCGACAATGCACTCTGCCGTATAGCGATCGCCGGGCTGCTGGCGATAAGCCGTGAAGCGTTTGGCGCAGAAGGCTGCGTCTTCACAGCGGAAGCCGAGTGTTTCGCCATTGGGCAGCCGCGCAAAGAACACCGGCAGCCGAAAGCCGTTCGGATAGCGTTCCAGCAGGCCGCCATCAGGGACTGGGCGCGGCTGATCAAGCTGATCCAGAATCTGCACTTCCGGCAGGTCGCGCGCCAGAATTTTGATCGCGCGGATCGGCTGGTCGATCGACGCCCGCACACTGATCCGCAGCGCGCTGTTTTCCCGCGCCACGTCGATCGTCACGTGGCCGGGCGCGATCTGCTTGCCGCCCGCCCAGCGAAGCTGATCGCAGCTGATCGCGTGGCGGTTGTCGGTCTCGGTGATCGTCGTGCGCGAGGGATCAAGCCCGTACACATTTTCCAGGGTGATCACCTGGAAGCTCAGGTTCCAGCCGTCGATCTCGAAAACCGGGTCGCGCAGGTCAAAGCTGTAGAAGTGCATGGGAGTTCCTAGAGCAAGTTCCGAGTGATGAGACCCGAGTCTTTAGTATCATGAACTATCGTTTTTCGCATTTCAAAGGTTCAGCAAAAGCTGATGGTGAAATCAAGATGAACGCGAACAATCGTAGGGACGGCCCACCGTGTTACCCATACTTAACATCATTCGTGTTCTTACTGTTTCACCCGTGAGGATGTTTATCCACGTTAATCCTTTAAGCCAGAAAGCGCGATTTCTTTAAGGCGTCATCCTCGCGCTGTAGAGCGATGATGGTGTTCGTATCAGGCAAAAACTTACTCCCAGCCACGCCAATAAATCTCCTCACAGCCTTCTGCTATCGCGGCTTCCATTTCGTCCAGCGACTGCGCTTCAAAGAAGCCCGTCGCCGCCACGATGCTCGCACCGGGTTCACCCTTCATCACAGGCGTCTTCGTCAGAATCCGTGCGAAGTTCAGCAGGCGCTGCTGCTGCGCTTCATCCATGTGTTTGAGCTGCTCAATGAGTTGTTCGCTCAATGTCACCGTCGCTAACCTTCGCTCAACAGCTTACGCCTGTTATAGACGATGCTTTCCGGCGCTCAGGATACCAGCACTGCCGGATAAGCGCGGACTTCCACCTGGACACCAGCCTCAACCGCCACGTTGAGGATATCGAGCATGGCATCGGTCACATCTGGCTCGAAATAGGCTTCGCCGCAGTTAACACAGACTCGCGCCGGAACTTCTTTGATGACAAGCGTCGTCTTTCCGCGTTCCAGAGTGACCGTGGTCGTGCTGTCTTTCACCTCGCCATGTTTGCATACAAAACAGATCATGTCTTCTTGCTCCTGAAATCTTCTTCCCACACATCCGGGTCAGGTTCATATACCGTGATGATGTAGGTCTCGTTGGTCGTGTCATCATCTGCGGCGACGACATGCAGCGGGCGTTCATCGCGCCAACCCAGCAGCAATCGACTGGGGTACGGTGTGTCATCGGCATATTCGCGAATGACTTCACCCTCTTCTACGACGGACTCGACAACCACACGGGAGATATTACGTTCAGCCATCCGTTCAAGCGCGTGGCGACGGAAAATATACTTTCGCTTGCTCACGCGCTAACCTCCGCTCAACAGCTTACGCATATTATAGACGATGCGCATTTGCAGTTCGCAGGCTTCGGAGCCAAAGTCGATATGTGGTTTATGCTGTCTCTTAGTCATCACTGCTTGTTTCGTCGCGGGTTTCCCAATCTTCGATTTTCAGACCCACGACTCGCCCAAATTCGCGAGTGTTATGAGTAACCAGTATCAAATTATGCGCGATGGCTGTCGGGCGATCAAAAGATCATTGCCGCCTATGGGCGTTCCCTGATTTTCCAGATGGCCGCGAATATCTCCATATATTCGGGCGGCTTGCCGATCGAACGGGATGGTCACGAAGCGTTGAAAGAACTCTTCCTGAACCTCCCGCGAACGCTGTGAAGTTTGGCTTTTCGCAGAAACGGTGTACATTTCCGCCTGAACAATAGCGCTGATAGCAATCTCCGCATCATCAATAGTGAGCAGCTTTGCCCGGATGGCAGGTGACCGCCCGTTGATAAAGCGAATGCAGGTGTTGGTATCTAATAGATATTTCATCAGTCTATTGGGTCGCGTTCGGTCAGCGGCAGCTGCGGCGGGCGCGCAATCGGGTCATCAGCCAGCGCGCCGTACATACGATTCACAAAAATCGCCCAGTCCTCGCGCCGGGTCACCTGCTTTTCAGCTTCCAGATCATCGAGCAAACGCCGCAGCAACTGCCATTTTTCCGCGCTTGGCAGGCGGCTGACCTCATCAAAGAGACGGTTTGTGGTCATCGCAGTAATCCTCCGCTCAACAGCTTACGCATATTATAGACGATGCGTTCAGCAGTTCGCGGGCTTCGGCGTCCATCTGCTGCTGGAATTCAAAATTGCCATGAGACCGGAGTCAGAACCCTCCCCCTCAACCTTTCACGCCGGACAGCGCGATGCCCTGGATAAAGTAGCGCTGCGCGAAAAAGTAAATGATCAGCACCGGCAGCATGACCACCACCGCCCCGGCCATCAGCAGCGGCCAGTTGGGCTGGATAAACGCATTTGGTCGCGCGTTGAAGTAGGCCAGGCCCAGTTCGAGCGTGCGCATTTCCTCGCGCCGGGCCACCAGCAGCGGCCACAGCAGATCCGTCCATGTGCCCATGAAGGTGAACACACCGAGTGTCGCCAGCGCCGGGCCGTTGAGTGGCAGGAAGACCCGCGTGAAGACCACCCACTCGCTGGCCCCGTCGATCCGCGCCGCGTCCTGATAATCGCGCGGGACGTTCAAAAAGGCCTGCCGCAGCAGAAAGATGCCAAATGCACTGGAGATTCCAGGGATGATCAGGCCCGTGTACTGGTTCACCCACCCCAGCCCGACGATGATCAGGTAAGTCGGGATCAGCGTGATCTGAAACGGGATCATCATCGTCGCCAGGTAGAGGAGAAAGATCAGATCGCGCCCGACGAAGTTGAGCCGCGCGAAGCCGTAAGCCGCCATCGAGCAGATCAAAAGCTGCCCGGCCACCGTCGCGCTGGTGACAAACAGGGTATTCAGAAAATAACGGCCAAACGGCACTTCCGTAAACAGCGTGTCGTAGGCTTGCAGGTTGAACTCGGTCGGCAGAATCTGGGGCGGATAGGAGAATTCCGAGCCGGGTGTCTTCAGCGAGGTGGAGATCATCCACACAAACGGCACGACCATCGTCAGCGCGACGATCGTCAGCACCGCGTAACCGAGGACTCGAAAGATTACGATCCGTGGAGTTAATTCAGTCGTCATGGTGGATCCTTTTCTGATCGCTACAGGATCACTTCGTCGCGGCGGCGGCGCATATACCAGAGCTGCGCGGCGGTCAGCGCGAAGATCACGGCGAACAGCACCCAGGCCTGCGCGGCGGCATAGCCGAAATCGAACTCTTCAAAGGCGCGCCGGTAAATGTGATACACGGCCACGTCGGTCGCACCGCGCGGCCCGCCTTCGGTGATCACATACACGGGCGAAAATACCTGGAACGAACCGATCACGCCGGTGATCGCCAGGAAAAAAGTGGTGGGGGCCAGCAGCGGCAGCGTGATGCGCCAGAACGCCTGCCAGCGGTTCGCGCCATCGATCGAGGCCGCCTCATAAAATTCCTTTGGGATGGCCTGCAAGCCCGCCAGCCAGATCACCATCTGGAAACCGGCGCCTTTCCAGATCGAGATGATCACGATGGCGGGCATGGCCGTGTTTCGGTTGCCCAGCCAGTTGATCGGCTCGATGCCAACCAGCCCCAGCAGGTAATTGAGGATGCCGGCGTTGGGATCGAGCAGCGTGATCCACACCACGGAGACGGCTACCCACGACGAGATCACTGGCATGAAAAACAGCGTGCGGAAAAGGTACACCCCGCGCAGCTTCTGGTTCATCACCAGCGCGATCGCCAGGCTGATCGCCATGCCAAGCGGCACAGACAGCAGCGTGTAATACGCGGAGTTGCGCATCGCGTCCCAGAAGCGCGAGTCTTCTCTCATGAATTCGTAATTTTCCAGGCCGATATAGGGAGCGTCCTGGAAACCGGGTCGATCCCAGTCCCGAAACGACAGAAAAAAGCTGAACACCAGCGGGATAAACAGAAACGCGATGATGTGGATCAGCGAGGGCAGGATGAACAGATACCCGGCCTTCTCGTTCGACCGGCTCCAGAAGCGCCGCCACGCGCGCCGGAAAGGATTGCCGCTGCTGCGCGGCGGATATGCAGGGGCGATCGGGATCGCCTCACTCTGGCTCATGATAGGTCTCCATCAGATAGGCACAGGGGCGACCGTGCGCTGGTCGCCCCTGTCCATGCTCAATTGTCAGGTTGTACACGGCATTCAGCCGCGCGGGGCGATCATCGCTCCAGTTCGCGGTTGATCTCCTCGACATAGGCGGCCACGGTCTCTTCCACATCTTCCCCGGCCAGAATTTCTTCCATCATCACATTCAGCAGTTCTTCGATCGTCGGCCAGTTGGCGTAGATCGAGCCATAGGGCGCGCGGGCGCTGGCGACTTCATCGACGAAGATCTGCTCAATTTCGGGGAACTCTGCGCTTTCCACCGCTGCCGCCGCCGCTTCTTGGTTGCCGGAAATGGCGATGCCGGTGATGGCCTTCGTGTCCTGATAGGCACGATCGGTAGCTGCCGCGACGAACTGGCAGGCCGCCAGCTTCTTCTCTTCTTCGATGTCGGCGCGGATCACGAAACCGGACTCGTAGATCACCGTGGCGTCGTTCACGCTGGTCGGCTGACCAACCACCGCCAGGCGCTCCGGCGCGTAATTCTCATTAGCGCGCAGGCCGACCAGTTCCCAGTGACCGCGATCGAACATCGCAAACTGGCCCTGGAGGAAGAGCGTCAGGAACGGATTGGCCGAGGTCAGTTCACCCAGGCCGGTTTCATCCGGGGAGACACCGTATTCGAGCATCAGATCACGGTGGAAGGTGATCGCTTCGATCGTCTCTGGCGAGTCCAGATAACCGCTGGCGGTCGTGCCGTCCGGGGAGATCACATCGCCGCCGTTCTGCCACACGCGGTAAATCCATTCAAAGGCGAAACGGCGCACACGGAAGCCATACTGCACCACATCATCGGCGTCGAAGCCTTCGTCCAGCACACTGCGGCCCGCGCTGTCGAGCGTCAGTTCCTGCGCGATCTGCACCAGATCGTCCCACGTCCAGTCCGAGGTCGGCGGGGTGACGCCAGCAAGCTCGAACGATTCCGGGTTATAGTAGATCACCATCGGTGTGAAGTCGTTCGGCAGGCCGTAGATCGGGCCGCCTTCCTCCCGCTGATGGATCGCCAGCACGTTCGGGAAAAAGCGATCCAGCGTCAGTTCAGGGACAAGCGCCAGGCATTCATTCATGTCCAGCACATACTCGGCATCCGTCAGGCGCGCCAGCGTCGAAGCATCCTGGCTCCACACGTCCGGGGCTGTCCCGGCGGCCAGATCGGCCAGAAGCTGCGTGTCAAATTCCGGGGGCGTTTCCAGAGCGTTGATCGTTACGCCGGGGTGTTCCTCTTCAAAAGTAGAAATAAAACTCTGGTAAGCCTCGTCCAGCGGTGTGCCCTGCTCTTCCAGCGGGACGACAAATCCGATGACGTTGAGCGTAACATCTTCCTGGGCATTGGCCGCCGTGGAGATCATCAGCCCCAGCAGGGCGAGGGCCACCAGCAGCAGGCGCGTTGAACGCAATTGTCTGGACATTTTCTTTCCTCCTGAAAAAAGGGTCTTTGTGGGTTGAGAAATGGCGATGAGGGGTCGCTGTGCGCGCGAACGGCCCCTCCTGGCATTGATTGATGACCACTAAACGCGGATTATAGCCAAAAGGTTCAGTACAATACAAACGGATCGGAGTCCAATTCTGGCCCGTTTAAGATTATTTTCCCTTGCAACAGCCTGTTTCGGCGCAAAAATAAGTCCAATCTGACATAATCAGTCTAGACAACTACGCTTGCCTGAGCCGTCATCGTGGCGGGAATATAAGCAGCAGGATCATGCTGGAAAGCACCCTGGCACACCGGGCAGCAGAAGTAATAGGTGCTGCCGTCGATCATCGTGCTGCCGTAGGCCTGTCGCGGCTCGATCCACGCGCTGCACACCGGGTCACGCACCCAATGATCCGGCTGCGGGCCAGGCACAACCGGAAGGGTCACAATGATCCTCGTCCCGCGCCCGATCGCGCTTTCGATCGTCAGATTTCCGTTAAGGCTGGCTGCGCGCTCACGGATGCCAAGCAGCCCATAATGGCCGTCAAAGGCCAGGTCGCCGGGCTGCGCGGGCGGTTCAAAACCCCGGCCCTCGTCGGCGATCGTGATGGCGACGTGATCGCTGCTGTAGCTGACCTGCACCACCGCGCATTGCGCTTCACTGTGGCGGATGACGTTAGACAGGCTTTCCTGCGCGGCGCGGAACAGGGCCAGTTCGTGCGCTTCGTCGAGGCGGCGCGGATTTCCATCCACCTTCAAATTGACCTCAACGTGCTGGAGCGCGGCGATGTGTGTTTTCAGCGCCGTGATCAGGCCAAGTTCTTCCAGCGCGGGGGGCCGCAGACCGGCGATCAACTGGCGCAGCGCAGTCACGATGGCGACCGTCTGCTCCCGCGCCGACGCCAGCATATCCGCAGCGCGACGGGGATCGGTGTCAATCCAGCCGCGCGCCAGGTCGATCCGGTGCGAGACGACGATCGCCGACTGTACCGTATCGTCATGCAGTTCGCGGGCGATGCGCTTGCGTTCGATCTCCAGCACATCGGCCAGCCGATCGGTATAGGCGCGGCTTTGCTCCTGCGCGCGGCGCACATGCTTCACCATCCCGGCCATCGCCCGGTGGAGTTGTCGGATTTCCCGGATGCCGCCGCAGGCTTGTTCCAGCGAATCCAGATCGCCGCCGGTCAACTGTGACGCCTGCCGGGCCAACCGGCGGATCGGGCGCAGCACGCGCAGATAAAACCACAGGTTGCCCGCCGTCAGCGCCAGCGCGATCAGCCCGCCGATCACCATCCAATGCATATGCACCATCACCCGCTGCCCCCGCTGTCCAGCCGGATAAACCCATGCTGAAGCGCCACTGTGACCGCCTCGGTGCGGGTGGCGACTCCCAGCTTCTCGTAGATGTTCTTCAGGTGGCCCTGCACCGTGCGGTCGGAGATGTAGAGCACACCTCCGATCTCCTTATTGGTCTTGCCGGACGCGGCGTGAGCCAGCACTTCGAGTTCGCGCTCCGTCAGCCCTTCGATCTGCGCCGTCATCCCCTGGATGTGATGTTCGACACGGCTCAGAGTGGCTTCATCAAATGCCTGCCGCCCGCCCGCCACTTCGATCAGCGCATCATACAGCGCAGAAAGTTCCGCCGTTTTGAGGATAAATCCATCCGCGCCCGCGTCCAGCAGCGCGTGGACGTAAGCTGGTTCGTCGTAAGCCGTCAGCACCAGCACCCGAATCTCCGGCGATACATGCCGGATGCGCCGGGTCGCCTCGACCCCGGTCAGTTGCGGCAGGTGAATATCCATAACCACAATATCCGGCTGGAGCCGACGGGCCATCTCAACGGCCTCGCGCCCCTGGGTAGCCTCTCCGATCACCTCGATCCCACGGCTCTCCAGATACAGCCGCGTCCCCTGGCGCACCATGTTGTGATCTTCAGCCAGCAGCACCTTGACCATGCTCATATTCCTTTTGTCTGCCTACATCATAACAAATTGAGCCAGCGGGCAAGACCCGCCATTTGGCGCATCAGCCGCCCGCCGCTTTTCCACTACACTGCGATCAGACTGGCTGAACAGGAGCGCGCGTGATGGAAACGAAAACGGTTAATGTTGCCAATATCGGCTGCGATGGCTGCGTGAACACGATCAAGAACGAGATCGGCGCGCTGCCGGGCGTAAATTCGGTGGAAGGCAGCCCGCAGACGCAGACGATCACAATTCAATGGGAACAGCCGGCGGACTGGCCGGCAATTCGGCGTGTGCTGGCAGCGATCGATTATGCGCCGGACGAAGCCTGAGCCATTTGCGCGTAAATGTTTCTGAAAGAGAGAGGTACTATGATCAAGAGACTCGCCTTTGTCACGACGTTGATCCTGCTGCTGGCGGCAGGAATCGCATCAGCGCAGGAGCCGTTGACACGCAGCGAACGCGCCGAAATCCGCTTTCTGGAAGGCATGATCGATCATCATCAGATGGCACTGGATATGGCCGCTCACTGCCTTGAGCAGACCGGCAGCGAAGGCATTCATGAATTCTGCCAGGCCGTGATCGACGCGCAGGGGCCGGAGATCGAACTGATGCAGGGCTGGCTGCTGGAGTGGTACAACATCGATTATGCGCCGATGCCGATGGCGGCGATGGCCGAAGACGATGCCCACGCTGGTCATGAGGGCATGGATCACGGCGCGTCCGAAGATGGCCCGTTCACCGATCCGTCCATGATGATGGGTATGATGGCGGGGCTGGATCGGGTCAGCGGCGTGGAATACAGCCTGACGTGGCTGGAAGCGATGATCGATCACCACGACGACGCGCTGCATATGTCTGAACGCATCCTCCCGCGCGTGGTTCATCCCGAACTGGGCGAACTGGCGGAGCAGATCATCGCGGATCAATCGGCTGAGATCGACATGATGGAAGCGATGATCATCGAACTGGGCGGCGAGGCGTAAGCCCGGCAAGCAGACAATCGAGTGTCAGATACACGCATCCAGCTTCCTTGAGGCTGGATGTGTAATTTGTCGTCGCGGACTCATGCCAGCGCGCTGCCGTCGCGGTCGAAGAACCGGATGCGGGCGGGGAGAGGTTCCAGCCACACCTGCGCCTGTTCTGGCACGGGTTGATCTTCCAGCAGCCGCACCGTGATCAGGTAATCGCCCACCTGCACGACCACCAGCGTTTCGCTGCCGAGATACTGGCTCACATACACCTGCCCGGCGAACGTGTCTGCGCGCTGCCCAGCCGCCAGCCGGATGTGTTCCGCGCGGATTCCGAGCAGCGCCTCACGACCGCTCACCCTTGTCGCCTTCCAGACCGGGTGATCACCCACATCAAGCCGTGTGCTGTCGTCCAGCACCACCTTGCGATCGGCGGGATCAAGCTGGCACGGGATCAGATTCATGGCCGGGCTGCCGATAAACGATGCGACAAAACTGTTGGCAGGCTGCTGGTAGACTTCTGCCGGTGTGCCGACCTGCATCACTTGCCCCTGATTCATCACCACGATCCGATCCGCCAGCGCCATCGCCTCGGCCTGATCGTGCGTGACGTAGATCGAGGTCACGCCGACGGATCGCTGCAAGTGTTTGAGGAAAGCGCGCGCTTCCAGCCGCAGTTTGGTATCGAGGTTGCTGAGGGGTTCATCATACAGCGTAATCCGGGCTTTGTGGACGACCGCCCGCGCCAGGGCCACACGCTGCTGCTGTCCGCCGGAAAGCTGGCCGGGGCGGCGTTCCAGCAGATGATCGATCTGAAGCTGACGCGCCACCTCGCGCACCCGTGCGGCTATCTGCGCTGAGGGGATGCCGCGCACCTTGAGCGGATAACCGACATTTTCCAGCACCGACATATGCGGATAAAGCGCGTAATCCTGAAACACCATCGCCGCGTCCCGTTCGCGGGCCAGGGCGCGGGTGATGTCTTTGTCGCCGAGTGCGATCGTCCCGCTGTCCGGGGTCTCCAGCCCGGCGATCATGCGCAGGGTGGTGGTCTTGCCGCAGCCAGACGGCCCCAGCAGGGCGATAAATTCGCCGTCCGCCACGGCGAGATCAATGCCATCGACGGCGCGCACCGAGCCGAAAAGTTTGGTGAGTGATGAAAGCGAAAGCGACGCCACTACTGTTTAATCCCCCCAAAGAAGCGGAAACCATAACGCCAGTTGATCAGAAAATAGAGCAGCAGCACCGGCAGCGTATAAAGCAGCGCATAAGCCGCGATGGCCGGGATGTTCGGGTTGCCTTCCTCGCCATAAAACTGGTAGAACGCGATCGCCGCCGGGCGCATATGCACGCTGCGGAGCAGGATCAGCGGGGTGAGGAACGCGCCCCAGGCATTCACAAATGCCAGGATAGCGACGACCAGTGTGCCGGGTCGCAGCGTGGGCAGGGCGATATCGCGGAAAATCTGAAGCGAAGTCGCGCCGCTGACCATTGCCGCTTCTTCATAGGAGCGCGGCAGTCCCTCCACAAAATCTTCCATGATGAAAATCGAAGTCGGCAGCAGCCCGCCGGTCAGCACCAGGATCACACCCTGATAGGTGTTGAACAGGCCGAGGTTAAAGATCAGGATGAAGATCGGGACCATGCTGGCCGTGCCCGTCACGACCGACGAGAACAGGATCAGCAGATACGTCAGCAGCCTTCTGCCGGGCAGATTCCCACGTGACAGGCCATAGGCTGCGGCCGTGGCGATCAGCGCCGTGAGCAGCATCACCCCGCCGCTGATGATCACACTGTTTTGCAGCAGGGCGCGCATGGCGATCGCATTGCTCAGGACGATTTCAAAGTTATCCAGCGATACCCGTTCCGGCAGGCTGACGGCCAACTGCGGCGTGTCGTCGAACGGCGCAAAGATGAACCACAGCAGCGGAAACAGAAAAAACGCGGCCACGACGACCGCGAACACCGTAGCGCTGAGTCGAAAGAAGCGGTTGGCATTCATCGCACGCGCCTTTGCCGGGAGATCACCAGATAAATGCTCGCCAGCGCCAGGTTGATCAGCATGACGACGACGGCGATCGCGCTGCCTTTGCCGAACTGAAAATCGTCCAGGCCGACGCGATAGGTGTAGATCGAGACCAGTTCGGTGCGGAAGTTCGGCCCGCCGCCGGTGAGCAGAAACGGCGTGAACGTGTTGAACGTCGCCAGCGTGATCAGGATCAGGTCGGTGGCGATCACCGGGCGCAGCAGCGGGAAAACGATGTCGCGGAGCTTCTGCCAGAGCGAAGCGCCGATCACGTCGGCGGTCTCAAAATAGGACGAAGGCAGCGCGGCCAGCGCAGATGAAAACAGCAGCATCGAAAAGGCCGTCCCGCGCCACGTGTTGAACACGATGATACTGATCATGGGATGATCCAGCACCCAGTCCGGCTGTGGCAGTCCCAGCGCGCCGAGGATGCCGTTCAGCGTGCCGCGAAACGGATCGAGAAACGCGAACCACGCGAACGCGATTACGGTGTCGGGGATGATCCACGCGGCGATCACCAGCGTGAACACGATCTGGCGCAGCGGCCCCTGTTGGCGATGAAACGCCAGCGCGATCGCCAGGCCCAGACATGCCTGCCCGATCAGCGCCGAGCCGATCACAAACTGCGCCGTGAGCAGCAGGCTGGCGCCGAACTCACCCCGGCGCATCCAGGTGTCAAAATCGAACAGATCGGTGTAATTATCCAGACCGACGTACTGTGGGTTGGCAGCGGTTAACCCGGTCAGGCTTTCGTTGGTAAAGCTGATAAAAAAGATGGAAATAAACGGGTAGATCAAAAACAGCAGGATCAGCAGCGCGGCAGGGCTGACGAACGCGATCGTCGCCGGGCGGGATAGAAAGGCGGGTTTGACAGTCATCCGAGGCTTAAGCCTCCAGGGCGGTGTTATTCAGGTCTTCGCCAGAATATCAGCGCGGGGCGCGTGGAGCAACAATTACTCAGAAAGCAGTGCGCCGGAGTGGACAATCTGCCGCCCCTTCACCGGAAACGAAAGAGCGGCAGACACCAACGGCTTTTCAGTTTACTCGCCGACCGGCAGTTCGATCACGTTGTCCTCGCCGACGATCTCAGTCACCGCTTCGGCGTAGGCGTCCATCGCTTCCTGCGGGGTCTGCTCGCCGGAGACGACGCGCTCTGTCATCAGGCGCGCCTGTTCGGACACCTGATTGTAGGCCGGAAGCTGCGGGCGGATGGTGGTCAGCGGCAAACCCTCTTCGACCAGCGCGGTCATCACCTCATCGCCCGTCACCGGCACATCGAGCCGGGCGCGGATGCGCGGCTGGATTTCCTGGAGCGCTTCCAGCGATTCCTGGCTGTACATGAACGACAGGAGCGCCCAGGCTTCCTGCGGGTGTTCGGTGTTGGGGTTCATCACATAACCCGTGCCGCCAGAGATGGTGACGAAATCCTGGCCGTTGTAACCCAGGCCAGGTTCCTGCGCCGGCATCAGCGCAAAGCTGACCAGTTCATCGCGGTTCTCCAGCGGGAATGTGCCGCCTTCGATCAGCACCGAGCGCCACAGGAAATCGCCTTCCACGATCATCGCCAGCGTGCCATTGGCGAACGCCTCGAACGAGAGGTCGCGCCCATTTTCCACCAACTGCCAGCGCTGATCGCCGAGCGTTTCCTCACCATAGATCGTCTGGTACAGATTCAGCGTATCGAGGATGCCCTGGCTGCGGACGATCCACAGTCCCTGCTCAAAATCATAAATGTGATGGCCCGTGCCCAGCAGCGCCATCAGATAACCCTGGAGCGTAGAGGCTTCCCCCATCGCGCTGCCCGCGTTGAGCTGGAAGGGAACCACGCCCTCCACGCTGTCACGAATCTGGCGCGCCGCATCCAGCACTTCTGCCCAGCTGGTCGGCTGCCAGTCGGTGGGCAGACCGGCCTGCTCGAACACATCGGTGCGATACCAGATCACGCGCACATCCGTGCCGCGCGGCACGCCGTAGAGCGCATCGTTATAGCGCATAATGTCCTGAATGCTGGGCGGAATCTGCTCCCAGCCTTCCCACGACAGCACCTCTTCGCCGACCACTTCGGTCAGAGGGCGCAGCAGTTCGCCATCCACAAATTCCGGCAGCCAGAAGCCGTCGAACGTCATCAGGTCATAGCCTTCGCCGACGGTCAGGTCGAGGACATACTGCTGGCGCTGATCCTCGCCGCTGATGTTGCCTGTATCGACCACTTCGACGATCACCGGTGTCCCGGCGGCAGCCATTTCTTCTTCAAATGCAGGCTTAACGGCGGTGTTCAGCCATTCCAGTTCGCCGCCGCCCGCGTTGATGGTGATCGTCACTGCTTCCTGAGCGGTCACGATCGCCGTGCTGCCGACCAGGGCCAGCATCAGGCACAGCGCAGCGGCAATAAAGCCTTTCTTAAGCATATCGCGTCTCCTTGAGTGAATTCCCGCAAGCGGACGCGAATATTGTTGTGAATCGGTGTTAAGAAAAGCCCGGATCACCGTTAAGGGCACACCAACATTTTTGCAAGTGACGTTCACAAACCTGTCGGGTGTTGAGGTCACAGGCCTGCGGGTGCGACCTGGGGTCAATGGCTCATCGCTGTCAGCAGATCATTGGCTGTCGTCAGCCGTTCGCACATCAGCCGGAGCATCAGCGCGTTAAACGCGAACGCGAGATCGGGTTCATTCTGCTCCATCGCGGCCAGCGACGTGCGCTTGAGAGCGTAAACGCGGGTATGTTCATCGGCGATCACGGTGGCTGTATGGCCCTGTTCCAGAAAGAAGCCCAGTTCGCCCACGGTGGTTCCCATGCCGAGTGTCTGCACGCGCAGCCGTTTGCCCGCTGCCAGTTCCATATAAACCGACACCTGACCTAGTTCGATAAAGTACATCGACGCGCTGCTGTCCCCCTGGCGGAGCAGCACCTCGCCCGGCTCTAGGTCGATCGGCTTCAGATATGACTTGAGCCGCAGCGTTTCCTCCGGCGAAAAGCCGCTTTCGGCCAGTTGCAGGGGCAGCGTAGCAGGCAGATGCAGCCGCGTGACCTGATCGCGTTCCAGCAGTTGATCCTCGCACCATTCCAGCGCGTGATCGAGATCAGGGAAGATCGACTGCTCCGGGGTCAGTTCGCGCTGAAGGATCGCCTCGCGGATCGCACGCGGCAGATGACAATACAGCAGCGCCAGGTGATGCGTTTCCGCCAGGCGCACCAGTTTGTTCAGGCTGTAAAGCGCGGATGAATCCGCCCCCTGCACACGCCGGAAATCCAGCACCAGGAAGGTCAGCGGCGTGTCTGCCGACTTCAGCCGCCGGCGTACCTGATCCACCAGCGCGTTGGCCGTGCCAAAAAAGATGAATCCTTGCAGTTCCAGCACGTAGATCTGGCCGCTCACCTGGGCAAGCACCCGCTGATGATAAACGCTGCGGGTGACGTGGCTGCTGACTTCATTGCCTGCGGACGCCCTATAGATAATGCTCAGCCGGCTGTAACTGACGATAAAGAGGCCGCACATCAACGCCAGCCCGACCGCCACACCGACCAGAAAACCAAACAGCGCGATCGTGGCGAGGGTGATCAGCACGACAGCGTAATCGATCGTGTTGAAGTTGCGGCGGCCCGCGATCACCCAGTCGTTCAGAAATTCCAGCCCCAGGAACAGCAGCAGACCGCCCAGCAGCGCTTTCGGCGCATAGGCGATAATCGCCGACCCGGCCACCAGCGCCAGCAGACAGATCGACCCCGCGATGAACGCTGGCAGTCGTCCCCGTGCCCGCATGCGCCGGACCAGTGATGTAAAGCTCAGGCCGTGAAACCCGATCGACCCACCCGCGATCGCGGACAGCAGATTGGCCGCTCCGGAAAGGCGCAGTTCGCGGTCAAAGCTGATCTCGCGCCGCAGGGCCACTTCGATCCCGGAAACATTCAGCAGCAGCGTGACGGCAGTCAGCCCCAGGATCGCGGCGATGCTGCCGGATTGACCCAGCACCGCTCCCCAGTCGGCCCGCGTCAGTTCACCGACTGGCGGCTGCCAGATACCGGCGTCGCTGACCTGACCGATCAACAGGCCGCGCGCGATGGCTGACTCGATCGACGTGCCGCTGATCAACAGACCCAGATAAAACGCCGCGAGTTGAGCCAGCAGGATGACCGGCATGGTCAGCGCGTGACGGCTCAGGCGCAGGCCGACGAACATCGTCAGACCGAAGATCACGCCCGGCAGCCACAGAGCGATCTGATCCGGCCTTAGCAGCGCAGACAGATTTTCCGCCGTCAGCGCATAATCCGCCATCGTGCCGATCGATCCGGTCGCCAGGAGCCAGCCGCTGCCAGCCAGGAAGCCGCCGATAACGGGATAGGGGATGTAGCGCACTAATCCACCCAACCGGAACCCGCCTAGCACCAGCAGAAACACGCCCGCCAGCAGCGTCGAGAGGATGATCAGCGCGATGACGGAGGGAACCAGCGCTTCATCGGCGCCGATCATCGAGGCCAGGGATGCAGCGGCCACGGCCATCAGCACAGCGGGGTTATCCTGCACGCTGGCGATCACGCCATCAAAGCTGGCAAAGCAGGCGGTAAACAGGATATGGATCGTCGCGGCCATCAGCATCATGCCGATCCCGCGTGGGAGAGCGTCCGAGAGTGGCCCGGCGAAGATCAGGCTGCCGAGCGATGCGGCGAAGATGACCTCGGTAAAGCCGATCACCAGCCCGGCGGCGATGGCCGGCAGGAGATCACCGCGACCGGTGCTGACACTCGTCTCATTTTGAGGGTGGATCGCTGCATCCATCACGATTCGCTCCTGGTAGGGTCTGGGCTGATGATGATCCGCAGGCGTTCGGTTTCGATCGCGGGCCGCACCCCCAGCGCTTCGCCCGCCTCCGCAATCAGCGCGGCCGCTGTGTCATAGCGCAGCGTTACATCTTTTGCCAGCGCACGCTGAAAAACCGCATCGATAGCAGGCGGCAGAGCGGGATTAATGGTTGTTGCGGAGGGGATCGGTGCGAGGATGTGGCGCGAGATGATCTTGGACGCGGTGGGCGCGGCGAAAGGCCGATGACCGGTCAGCATTTCAAACAGGATCACACCCAGCGCGTAAAGATCCGTGCGGTGATCCAGATCGCCGCCGACCGCCTGCTCCGGGGACATGTAATCCGGCGTGCCCGTCACAGCGCCGCCCAGTGTGATCATCTCTCGATCGCCGGCGATCAGCCGCGCCAGCCCCAGATCGCTGAGATAGATGCCGCCGTCACGATCGATCAGGATATTGGCGGGTTTTACATCGCGGTGGATCACGCCGTGCCCGTGCGCGTAGTCGAGCGCCGAAGCAATCGCGTTCAGCACCGTCAGCGTCTCAGGCAGTGAAAAAGTGATGCCAGCGGCGATCAGGTGATGCAGGGTCGGGCCGTCAATCAGCGCCATTACCAGATACGGCGGGGGGTGATCGACACTGACCTCGTGGATCGGCACGACATGTGGGTGCTGAAGCTGCTGGATCATCTGCCCCTCGCGCCGGAAACGCCGCAGCACGACATCATCCTGCGCCAGATTCGCGTGCAGCACCTTGATCGCTACCTCGCGGCCTGATCCTTCATGCCATGCCCGGTAGACCGTCGCCATTCCGCCGCTGCCAATTGCGCCCAGCAGCACATATTCACCTAATGAGTCGCCGGTTGTTAACATTTCGCCCCCATCACGCCGTTCAACGTTATTGTAAGCGGGCCTCCGCTCATGAAAGCAGATTCACCACCTTTTCCCCACCCCATGACACCCGGCGCAGGGAACAGTTCGTCTGGCATCGTTATCCACAGAACGCAGATAACCATGACAGATCAGCACTGAATAACGTTGACGGGGAATGCACCGGGACTGGACACGCTAATGAAGCCGAGTGGACTTTCATCACGTTAGCAGATAACAATCCTATAACCTGAAAATTTACGGAATTCACGCTCTTCAAGGTGGGGTTTGAGTACAATTATGGTGCTAAAGATTGGCTTAAATTGATACCTTAATCTTCAAATAACAATATTAACATCCGGCGACTATCTGCACTTCGAGGGGAAACCATGCTGCACCGCCGTCTTTCCACTGTCTCTGCTCTGCTGCTTCTGCTGGCGCTTTCGATCGCGCTGGTAGGGTCACACCCGGCCAGCGCCCAGGCTGATCCAAACTGTCCCAGCGGCGACGACAGCGACAACAACCTGAACTGCCCTGATAACCCGCCGCCGCCCTCTGGTGATCTCGAAAATTATCAGGGCTTCGGCGGCAACGACCGTCTCACCGTGGGCGACAGCGCCTATTTCCGCAGTGTCTTCGGCGATGGCGATCTGGGCGCGCCCGGTGGCGATGATTACCTGAACATCAGCGGAAAAATAACCGGATCTATTGCCGGCGATCATGCCCTGACCGGCGGCGATGATATCCTGGTCGTTGAGGCGTTCCTGGTCGGAGATGTGGAATACATCGTCGGACAGATCAGCGGCGACTCGGTGCAGACCGATGCCGGGGACGATATGCTGCGGATCGGCGGGCGCGTCAGTGTGCTGGCAGGGGATTACGTTGCCAGTGGCATTGGCGGAAATGACCTCATCATTTACGAGGGCACAGGGGCCGAAACAATTCACGGCGACTGGATCGGCAATTCCAGCTTCCTGAACGCGCCGGAGATCGCGGGCATCGGCGGCGATGATGTGATCTTCAACCAGGGGACAAGTCTCGCCATTATGGGCGATACGGCGTTGGACGGCGGCGACGATTACATCGCCAACACCGGCTACGCGGGTTTCGTGTACGGCGATGACGTCAGCCGCATCGCGGGCAACGACACCATCGTGAACGGATGGTATGCCGAGATCGAAACCATCTGCGGCGATTATGTGGGTCAAGAATATGGTCTGGCCGCCGGGTATCAGGCAGGCGAAGACCTGATCATCAACTTCGGCACGGTGGGCGATATTTACGGCGACTGTGTAAGCGATGGCGCAGGCGGCTACAGCGGCGAGGGTGCGGACGATGTGATCGTCAATTACGGCACGGTGGAGGGCATCATCGCTGCCGAAGGCGGAAATGACACGGTGATCCTGTATGCGGGAGACTCGCTTGGCGATCCTACGGAGGTCACGACAGACGGCGGTACGGGCAACGATACCCTGATCTTCTGGCAGCCAGACCTTGAACAGCCGGAAATCGATGCGCTGCTGGCGCAAAATCCGGCCAGCGGCAGCGTGACGATTGACAATCATACGTTTACTTGGACGAACTTTGAGACCATTGAGGTTCAGATTTTCTGCGATGAACCCACCGACGGCCCGGATGAGATTCTGTGCCTTTGGGGAGATGTTTTGCCGCAACCGCCAGGCTACGGTGGCGAGCTTCGTGGTCTCGGCGGTGATGACATGTTCTGGACTCTGATCGGTACGGACTTCATTGACGGCGGCGCGGGCAGCGATCAGATTTTTGTCCTCGGCGGCGGCCCCTTTGAACCGATCGATGACCTGCCAGCCCTGAGCGTCAGCAGCTTTGGTAGTTCTGGAACCCTATACGGCGGGGACGGGGATGATATCATCACAACTTACGGGGCCGCGGGCGAGATTTTTGGCGATGATGAGGGTGTTGGCAGCGACATCATCAGCAACTACAGTGTGGCCGGGGCGATTTATGGCGATTTCAGCGATGCGGAAATCGGCGGCGATGATGTGATCACCAATTATCTGGGCGCTCATGCTCACGGTCTCTACGGCGATGCGTTCACCGAAACGGGCGGCGATGACATAATCAGAAACTTTGGTGAAGTTGATGACGGCATTGAAGGCGACGCATTTGATGTTATTTTCGGAGGCGATGATACCATTGTAAATGGATACACCGGCTCAACGATGTTCATCATCGGCGATTCGTCCTGGGTTGGCGGGAATGACACGATTACTAATCGTGGTGAAGTTTTCTTCATGATAGCAGGGGATGGCACAGGGTATCCTGATTACGGTCCTGAGCCTTCAATTCCAGCAGCCAGCGGCAATGACACGATTATAAATACGGGGATTGTTGGATCCATTTTCGGAGATTTCACGCTGGGCACACCGGGCGAAGACATAATCATCAACTCTGGTGTGGTCGATGGGGATATTTACGGGGATTACGTCGAGAACAATCCGTCCGCAGGCGCAGACGACCAGATCATCAACTCCGGCACGGTTGGAGGTATCATTTCGGCTGACGGCGGCGATGATGTCGTCACGCTTCAGGACGGGGCCAACGGCGGGCCGGACAATCTGCTGCTGATCGACGGCGGCGAAGGTGAAGACACGCTGATCTTCGACTTTGACGTTCTGGAACCGGCGGTGATCGATGCGCTGGAGGCGGCTGATCCCGCTGGCGGCAGCATCGTGATCGGCTCGCAGACTTTCCAGTGGACGAACTTCGAGATCGTCACCTATTCCGGCGCGCCCGGCTGCCCCCTGGGTGACGATGACGACAACGTGCTGGTCTGCGAGGTTTCACCGCCGACCCTCGATAATCCCACGACCGAGGTCTACGGTTACGGCGGTAACGATACCATCACGATCGAGGCGGGTGTCGAGCTGGACGGTGCATGGGGGGATTATCCATACAATCCGGACAACGAACCCCCAGTGGCAGAAGCCTTCGCCATCAGCGGCCTGAATACGACCGTAACCGTAGGCGGCAACGACACAATAACCAATCATGGCTACCTGTCGTCTGTGGGCATGGTTGGCGATGGAACGCTCGAAGGCGGCGATGATGTTCTGATCAATACCGGCGTGATCGAAGGGTTCTTCGGGATCTCGGGCGATGGGACGTATGGCGACGGCGGCGATGACGAGATCATCAACAGCGGCGAAAGCCTGCGGCTCGTTGGTGACTTTCTCTTGGTGGCCGCTGTGGGCGGTGATGACATCATCACTAACACCGAAGATGGCGTCACAGAGGAAATTCTGGGGGACTCCATCGAGGCGGACGGCTCCGTGCCGGATGCCTGGTTGGGCGGCCAGGGTGGAAACGACACGATCACCAACGCAGGTGAAGCCAACATTATCTCGGGCGATTTCGCCTTCAACGGGGGCGACGACGAAATCACCAACAGCGGTCAGGCTGTACTAATACTCGGTGACGGTGTTCACAGCATTGCTGGCTCAGACACGATCATCAACTCCGGCACTGCGGGAGGCATTGTAGGAGACTATATAGAAGGGCTGCCGGGTGTCCCTCGTGAATATGGCGAGGATGTGATTATCAATACCGGCGTCGTCACCGGAGACATTGAGGGCGACGGCGTTGAGGTGGCAGGCCCTCAGCCCACCGGCGAAGGCGCGGCGGACGAGATCATCAATTCCGGCACAGTGAGTGGCACAATCCATGGAAACGGCGGCGATGATGTCGTCACGCTTCAGGACGGGGCCAACGGCGGCGCGGATAATCTGCTGCTGATCGACGGCGGCGAAGGTGAAGACACACTGATTTTCGCCTTCGCCACGCTGGATCAATCCGTGCTTCACGAATTAGGCCACGCTGATCCCGCTGGCGGCAGCGTGACGATCGACGGCCAGACGTTCGAGTGGGTGAACTTTGAGTATCTGACCTACACCGCGCCCGGCTGCCCCGACGGAACCCCGCTGGACGACGTGATCGTATGCAGCATCACGCCTGTGAGTGGTGAACTTTTCGCCTTCGCCGGGAATGATGAGGTGACCATTACCGGAAGCGCGAACGTTGACCTGTTGTCGCTTGGCCTGGGTAATGACGAGGCACTGATTGAGGTGACCGCGATTGGATATATCGTGGGCGATGGAGACTTTCCCATAGTTTGCTGCCCGGTCGGCTTTGATGGCGGCGACGATACGATCATCAATTACGCTGATTTTGACTGGATTACAGGTGACAGTCTGGTCGAAGGCGATGGCGGCAACGACACCATCGTCAATTATGGCGACGGCGGCCGAATCTGGGGCGATACGGTTGAAGATGGCGACGGCGGGGATGACATCATCACTAACTACGGCACGATGGATCGTATTGAAGGTGATTTCGTACTTGGCCTCGGCGCAGGGGGTGACGACATCATCACAAACGCAGCCGGTGGCGTCATCACGTATACTTTGTGGGGTGATGGTCTGTATGGTACAGGACCTGCAGGTTACACCTCAGGCCCAGGGGGAGACGACACGATCATCAACGCGGGGGTGGTAGGTGATTTCATTGCCGGTGATATTGCCTTCATCGGTGGAAACGACACGATCACCAATTCGGGCACCGTCGGTGAGATCTACGGGGATTATGTGCAGGACACCGCTGGCGAGGATGTGATCACCAATTCCGGCACGGTGACAGGCAGCATTTACGGCGATTTTATGCCTGTGGACGTATACGCCGAAATTCCCATCCCATCAGGTGAAGGCGCAGACGACCAGATCACCAATTCCGGCACGGTCGGCGGGGCGATCTACGCCGAGGGCGGCGATGATGTCGTCACGCTTCAGGACGGGGCCAACGGCGGCGCGGATAATCTGCTGCTGATCGACGGCGGCAGCGGTACGGACACGCTGGTGTTCGATTTCCTCTCGCTCCCACCGGCCACGATCAGCGCGCTGCAAAGCGCCAACCCCGCCAGCGGCAGCATCGTGATCGGCACGCAGACCTTCCAGTGGGTGAACTTTGAGGCGATCGAGGTGGAAAACTCTACGCCGCCCACGCTGACACTTTCCGCGCCTGTGGGGACGATCACCGCCCCATACGGCAACCCGGCTTTCACGTGGACGGACATCCCCGGCGTGAGCTACTACACCGTGGTGGTCTCCAACAGCGCGGGGACGCAGGTGATCAACGAGGTGGTGGCGGACGCCGGCTACTGCGACGGCGCGACCTGCCAGATCGACTTCACGACGCTGAGGGAGAGCTACCGCCTGGTCAATGGCGCGTATATCTGGGCGGCGCGGCCCTACTTCTCCGCCACCGGTTTCGGCGCGTGGAGCGTCCCCGCCGCGTTCACACTCAACGCGGTCGTGCCCGGCCTGCCGACTCTGGGGACGGTCGCCAATACCAATACGCTCACGCCAATGTTCAACTGGACGCTGGAAGGGACGGCGCAGAACGCCACGTACCTCAACATCTACGTCGCGCCTGCGTCCAATCCGGCGGCGGCGGCGCTCAACGGGTGGTATACGCGCGCGCAGGTCTGCGGGTCGGTGAGCGGGACGACGTGCCAGCTGGTCTCGCCGGTGACGCTGGTCGATAACACGGCTTACGTGCTGTACGCGCGCAGTTACGGGCCGGGCGGCCTTTCAACCGGCGGCGTGGGCGGTTATGCCGGGCCGGTGAGCTTCACGATCGACGCGCCGACACCCGCGCTGCCCGCTAACGTCGAGGCGGTTGCTGCTCAGGGCATCCCGACGATCACCTGGAACGATGATCCTGCCGCCACTCATTTTGAACTGGTGATTCATCAGCCGGGGGTTGGCACGCCGCACCAGCAGTGGTACGAACGCGCCTTGATCTGCGATACCTCCGCCTGCGCGGTGACGCCTAACGTGACCCTGGTCAACGGGTCGTATCAAATCTATATACGGGCTTATGGGCCGGGCGGCTTCTCCACCGGCGGCGTGGGGGGCTATGCCGGGCCGATCAGCCTGGTGCTGACCTTCAGCGCACCGCTGCCCCCGCTGAACCTGATCGCCAATAATGCGGACACTGGACGCCCGACCCTGAGCTTCACAGCGTCGCCGGGCACGACCTGGCACGAGGTTCTGGTAACGGGCGGGGGGATAGTGCGCTATCAGGGCTGGACTCAGGCGGCGGCCTTGGGCTGCGCGGAGACGATGATCTGCGCGCTGGCGCTGGCGGTCGATCTGCCCAACGGCACGTATGAGTTCTACGCCCGCAGCTACGGCCCCGGTGGGTTGAGCGGATATACCGCCGCGACTTCGTTTGTGGTGGCGGCTCCGATCATGACCGCGCCCGTGCTGACAGCCCCAACCGGCACGACGACCGACAACACACCCACCTTCACCTGGAATCACGTTACGGGCGCAACTTACTACCACGTGTGGGTAGGCACATCACCCGCGCTGACGCTGATCAGCGATGCCTGGTACGCGGCGGCGGGCCTGGGATGTGAGGATACGATCTGCGAGCTGATCATTCCGGGGGTGACGCTGCCCAACGGAGCGTATGTGTGGGTGGCGCAGGCTTATTCACCGGCGGGGATTGGCCCGTGGTCGGCGGTCGCTGAGTTCAATATCAACGTGCCCGCGCCTGCCGCGCCCGCCCTGGTCAACCCGGCGGCGGATGCGGTGATCCACACCACCAACCGACCCACGTTTACGTGGAGCGTGCCCGAACATACGGCTTACATTTACCTGGAGATTAAAAACGGCCTGGGGACAGTGGTCTTCGGCCAGTGGTTGCAGGCCGGGGTAAGTCCATGTGCCGGGGGGCAGTGCATCTATCAGATTCCCACGCCGATCGCGTTTGGGAGCTATACCTGGCGCACGGCGGCCTGGAGCCAGGGGGGATACAGTCCGTGGTCGGAGAGCCGGACCTTCCTCTCACTGAGCATCAACCTCGTGCCGATGGTGGTCGATGCCGGTGACGCGCTGATCGTGCAGGCCGGGTCGTGGACGGAAAGCCAGGCCGAGCTGGCGCTGGGCCAGAGCGTGCTGGTCAGCAGTGCAGGCGCGGCGGACAGCCTGACCCTGAGCTTCACCGGCACGGCGATTGATGTGGTCTACGCCGCTGGCCCGGCTTACGGCACATTCGTGATCGAGATCGATGGTCAGCCGGTGCGCGCGGTCAACGCCTATGCCGCGCAGATGGTTTACGGGCAGATCGCGGCGGTCAGTGGCCTGAGCGAGGGAACCCATACGCTGCGGATCATTGCGCTGGGCGGCGCGCCGGTGGCGGTGGATGCGCTGCTGGTGAGCGGACAGGCCGTAGAGACGGTATCGACGCCGGTTCCGACCGCGACTTCAACCCCTGTGTTGACTCAAACCCCTGCCGCGACCGAGGTCATGCCCACGGCGACGCCGGAAGTGACGCCGCCGCCGACCGATGCCCCAGCTGGCACACCAACGCCGGCCCCGGTCGAAGCTACCCCGGAGGCGACTGTCGCTGGAAACTAAGCCAGACCAGAGGGGACACATCTGAGCGGTGTGTCCCCAATCTCCTCAGCCCGATTTCGGGAGAGGCCAGGTGCGGGGTCGGCGCGTGCCCAGGTGCCGACCGGTATGCCGCCGGAACAGGCTATGACTTACTGGATGTACCAGTCAGCCTGCCGGGACTGCCGAACACTGCGAACTGTGGCCGTCGCGCTGCCACCGCCTGACCGATGAGTGCCCGACGGCGCTTGACCGAATGCGGCTTCCCCCAGCACAATGATTTAAAAGTAGAGGTTTGGCGCATCAAACCTCTACAACAATGTCCTGTTCACTCGATGCAAACACGAGCTAAAACGTAAGGGATAATCGATGTGCAGACGAATGATCGCCTGTGCCCTGCTTGCGCTGATGTCGGGGGTCGTCATCCAGGCGCAGGCCGTGTCCTTCACGCCCAGCCAGCAGACCTGGTTCTGGTCATGGCGCGATTCCGGGGCTGAATTCACCGCGTTCAATGCGGATGGCGTAGTGCAGGTGCTGCCCGTCGATCAACCGATCCGCTTCGTAAGTGAGGCAGTGCGGGTGGACGATTCGACCTCGCTGGTGATTGCTGGAAATGACACGGCCGCGAGCGTCTTTGAGCTGACCGAAAGCCACGCCCGCGCGCTTTATTCCGCCGCTGTCACGGTCGATCCGGACGGCGATCCGCGTCTGCTGCCCAATCTTTCCGTGTGGGCTGCCAGCTATCCGCGTCTGCTGCTTGCCGCGTTTGGAGAGACTCTGCTTTACAACGCCGACACCGGCGACCTGACGCGGGTCGATATGCCGGATCTCGACGCGGCGCAGTTCATCGCGGGCGGCATCCGCTACAGCGCGGCGGCGGAGGCCGAAGCAGGTGTCTACAATTTCAACCTGTCAACAGGTGACATCACGCCCCTGTTTACCTTTGCGCCGAGTGCAGATTACCTTAGCCGGTATTGTGCACCGATCGGGTCGGTCTGGGTGTGTGAGCACGCGCCCGCCGACGCCCCGCTGATGATCACGCGCGTGCTGGTGATGGCAGATGGCAGCGCCGAGATCGTCCCTGACAATGCGGACATTGCCGAAGGTTTCGATGGCAGCACTTACCTCGTCACGTACTCGGTTCTGGATGAGGGCCGCGAACTGTCGATCCAACCGCTGGGGAGTGAAATTGTCACTACCTTCAGCCTGCCGCCGGAGATCGCGATCACCCCCACCGATCCGCTGCACGCAGTCCGCGTGATTGACCGGGCACGTCTGCTCATCACGCATGACAGCGGCTTTAATATTCTGGCAGAGGATGGAACCACGACACGCCTGGGAAATTATTTCTGCTGCGGGGCGTTCGACACGATCCGCCCGCCCTGGTACGCGCTGTTCCTTGAAGGCGAAACGGTGCTGTGGAACGTGATCGCCGGGGAGATCGTCATGCGCGCGCCCTACTCGATCGTGCCAGGACGCAGCGGATTTATCGAAGGCGCGTTCCTGGCCGGGGGTTATGAGGGAGAAACGACAGCCTACAGCGTTTCCGATCTCGCCGCGGTGTCGCTTCCATCACAGGACAGCGGGCAGTACCTTGCAACGCTGCCCGGTGGGGTGTTTCTGTACACCAGTTCCATGCCCTGGCAGGACGACCCCGGCGACATCCTGCGCTGGATGGCGAACGATGGATATACGCTCCTGATCCGTGAGGCGCGCCCTGTGATGATGCGCGCCGCGACCCTGTTTCGGCGAGGAAATTAAACAACGATCCGCTCTTCCCGGATTCTTCCCGCCGCTTCGGGAACAAGTCCCATGACGACGGGACGCAAGCCATCGTAGAGTCTGCATAGATTTCGGAAACACCCGGTTCATTACAGGGAGATCGCCGATGGCTGCTCGTGAAGTTGTGGAACGTTATCTGGAACTGCTGGCGAACAAGGATGTCGATCGCGCCGGTGAGCATCTCGCGGCGGATTTCATCTATCGCCCGGAAGGGGATGTCCGCGTCCCAAAGGATCACTATCTGACGGCGGTGCGGGCCATATTTACCGCCCTCCCCGATTTTGCACTCTACATCAGCGGGTGGCAGGTCGCCGACGATCACGTGTCGGTGCAGGTCGGCGGGGAAGGAACCCACACCGGGACATTCGCTTATCCCGTGCCGGGATTTCCGGTCGTCGAGGCGACGGGGAACCGCGTCCATCGGCCGCCTTTTGAATGGGTCTTCACGGTGGACAACGACCAGATCGTCGAGTTGGTTTTTCATATGGTTCCTGGCGCGAGCGCGCGCGATATGCTCCGTCAGATGGGCGCCGATATCGTCGAGTCGTGATGCCGCTCTCTACGGAAAATAAACCGACCATGACTAACCTCTCGATCGACAGAGTGATCCACGCCAGCAAACAGGATGTGCCGCGTGTGGTCGATGTGCTGGCGCAGGCATTTCACGACGATCCGCTGTGGCGCTTTGCCGTGCCTGATCCGGCCAAACGCGCCCGGACGCTGCCTCACCTGTTCCGGGTGAGCGTCAACGTGGCAGTGCGACAGGGCGAGATTCATACGTCGTCCAGCGGGTTTGGGGGCGCGGCTGTGTGGATGCCTCCCGGCAAATCAGTCACCACACTGGCTGCGCTGCGGCTGGGGCTGCGCGATATGCTGGCGGCCTTGTTTGTCGCAGGTCCCAGTGACTTCCAGCGGATCATGCGTGTGCTGGACAGCTTCGAGGCGCGGCAGAAGCACGATGCGCCAGGGGATCACTGGTATCTGATGCAGATCGGTGTGCTGCCGGAACATCAGGGCCGGGGGATCGGCAGCCAACTGCTCACGCCCATGTTTGAGCGCTTCGATCAACGTGGCGAAGTGTGCTACCTGGAGACGGAAACACCGGAAAACGTGACGTTCTATGAGAAGCGCGGCTTCCGCGTGGTGACTGAAGCGCCGATCAAAGGCGGCGGCCCTACTCTCTGGACGATGATCCGTCAGCCGCAGCCCGCACCATGAGTCGCTTTTTCTGATGAAAGGATGACCCTTTTGAAAACCATCGGCATTCTGCTGCTGGGCGTGCTGTTTATGTTGGCGGGCTGCGGCGGTGAGGGCGGTGATGACGCCGCCAATGGGACACCCACAGCCGAAGGCCTTGAAAGTTCGGCTGTGGTCACATCCAGTCCGCAGGCCGCGCCGGCCTCAGGCGACGAGTTTACCCTCCAATATACAGGCTCCCTCACCGGCGGCTACACCGAGGCGGAGGGAATCGGAACGTACGGGACGATCAGCGGCAGGACGCAGATTCAGTTCACCACGGATCTGGGCGCACCGGGCACGGTGATGCTGGAACTGATCGGCGAGCCGGCCACCGGCACTTATCAGGTGATCCCCAGCAGCCAGACACTCGGAGACGGTCAGGCGTCGGGCACATTTTTCGGCGACCCGCAGACCGCCTATGATGTGACCGGCACGTTAACCCTGGAGGCGCGGCCGCTTGGATTATCCGGCAGCTTTGAACTGACCGCCACCCCGCGTAATGCCCCAGGGGTCGAGCCGGTGATCGTCACCTGCACGTTTGCCATATAAAGACTGAGGTGAAATGGACAAGACATGACATCCCAATCGCTCCTGTGGCTCATCGAGCTGTCCCTGTGCGCGTTTTATGCTGGCGGCGTGACGATTGGCTGGTTGGAGATGGCGCGTTTTGCGTCACTCCGGCCCGCCAGCTATGTAGACTGGCATCAGCACATGGACTCTGTCTTTCGCCGCGTGGCTCCAATCACCGGGCTGCCGTGGCTGCTCTCTGAAGTGCTGTTGATCGCGGCCTACGCCGATCGACGCCCGGAGGTCTATTATCTGATCGGCGCGCTGGTGGCGACTATCCTGTTTATCGGCATGACTGGGCGCTGGATGGTTCCCATGAACCGGGACATTGAGGGCTGGTCTCTGGATGACGTTCCGCCACGCTGGGCGCAGTTCATGGCGCGCTGGCGCTCACTGCACGGGATTCGCGGGTTGTTGGCGTGGCTGGCGTTCGGATTATCGCTGCTTGCGCTGCTTCAGTCCGTGTCCTGATGACTATACCCCAGCGCCGGGCGCAGATAGCGGGCGCGGTGAACCTGCAAGCCGTTGGCATCGCGCAGCTCGCCGGTGAAGGCAAACGGCAGGCTGACCGTCCCCTGCGCGCCGAAGTGGACGCCGTAGAGGTCAGGGGTCTGCGTGCCGAGGATGGCTGCTGTGCTGCCCGCTTCAATTCACACTGAGCCGAGACCGTGCCGCATGGCATACGTCCACGGCCCGCGCGGGATTCATGCCGTCGATTCCGCCACAGGCTGGACATGGCCGGTGCAGGACGCGCTCGGCTCGGTGCGGGGCTATGTGGGCGAACATAACGTGGTGGTGTCGAACATCAATTATAGCGAATATGGCGTCCCCTCCACGCCGATCACCGGCTTCGCCTTCACCGGCGAAATGCGTGACGGCAATGGCGTGCAGTATCACCGGGCGCGATACTTAAGTCCGGCGCTGGGCGGGTGGCTGAGCCTTGATCCGTGGGAGGGCATGGCCGAACGGATCATGTCCATGAACGGGTATGCGTGGGTGGAGGGCAATTCTACAAATCTTACAGATTCTATCGGGCGATGCGTAGAGGAAGATATTTGTCGAGATTTAAGAAGTAGTGTCGGCATACCACGTCAAGTGCTGTTGGAATTAGGTTGCATTGCTCAACCCGAGTTGGATTGCAATTGCTATGCTAATTCACAGGCTCTTGCGCTTGAACGTTACTGTAGCGATGGGGTAATCAACAGTTGCGGACAAGCGAGAAATTACCGTGGATATTCACAAGATGCCAAAACAATTGCTTCTGAAGCTGATCAATTTGAATGCTTAAGTTTGTGGGTATCCAGAGAGGTCGGCGAATTCAATGGTAGTGGAGCAGAAGCGCAAGCTAATGCACTTACCTGGGTTATACTTAATCGACTAGCAATAACGATAAATGTGCTGCGCGCAGATCTTGCAGCAAACCAACGCGCTACATATGGTAGTGTTTGTGAACAAGTGGATCAAAGAGCAGCTAATGTAAGCTCTAATGTTGCTGCTGGAATTGCCAATGCTTTGATGAATTATCGATATAAGTCCTCTACTGATCCAACTGATGGATCGTTAGGATGGAGACACATTCCCAATTGCATCATTGGGCATCGGGGATGTGATCAAGAATGGGAACCAGAATGTTCCTATCCTAAGGAATCCGTATGTATCCGAATCAATGAGGCTCGTAGGCCGGTCGAATCATCAGTCGAATTTTTCCGCAGACATATGAGATGGGCGTCTGTCTATATGGATAACAATCCTGGGCGCAATTACTTTCTCCCCGTTGTGACGTCTGAGGAAGAAGCGGCTATGTTCGATGGACAGATTTATCAGTTAGGACATCTCGCTGTTTTCAATCGAAGCTCACAAGGTAATGAAAATATTTATGTCGTGCTTGGTGAGGTTTAGCTCCTGTAGCAAAGTAAGTATCGACGATAAAATCAGCTGCATAACTCGAAGGAAATTGGAGCAAATGAACTTAGCTGTTTTTATGCCATTATGGTTAATTTGCGTTTTCATTTTACCTGTTCATGCTGACCAAGAAGCGACCGTTGCTTATTATCAAAATCAGGACGGTCTTGTCAGATTGAGCCTGGTAGACAGAACCCATGAGGTTGTTCGAAGCGATTTGCCCGAACCTCTGATCTTTTCACCAGATGGACAGTTAGCTGCCTATCGAGACGGCAACGAGGTCTGGTTAGGCCGAGTAGAAAATCTTGAATTTCACCGGATTGCAGATGAGTCGATGGATGTTCGCCCTTATGGTGGATTGTTATGGACACCTGATAGTTTATTCTTGATCTTCAGCTATGCCGATCCTACGCCGATAGAACAGCTTCCAACGCAAGTTCGGACTTTTAGGTATGACTACGCAGCAAGCCGATTGGACGAATGGAATTGGGGATCTTGTTCCAGCCTTGTGCGCCACATGACGACGCGACGCATTGGCCTCTTATGTCAACCAGTGCCAACGTACCAGGAGGTTCTCGATAGTTCAGTAATACTTATGTGGGGTGGAGATCAAGAAAACTATCTCCCAACCAACTACGAAATTCTACTGAATCAACTTCAATTTCCCGGCAACTTCGATTGGCACGAAGATAGCGACTTGCAGCAAGTAATCTATATCAATTACGTTGACTTTCCGGTTGAGGATGTTTTTGTTGCAGAAGGAACAGAGGAAACATACCGACTGAATTTGGGGGAGGAAGACAATATTCAAGGTAACATAATTTCAGTATCGCCCGATAGAACAATGGTTGCATATGTAGTAGAGTGCAATTATCGTCAATCTCGAGGTTGTCTCCAGATAGCAGATACAGCGACTGGCGATTCGGTTTGGCACACACAACAGACCATCCGACTAGGAGTGGTTTGGAGATTAGCGTGGTCACCTGACAATCGGTTTATAGCAATGTTGGGCACAGATGTCATCGCAGATGCTCAACTTTATGTGCTGGATGTCGAGATTGGCACCTTTCAGAGTTTTCATATTGGTACTGCCACTGGCAATCTTCTATTGACCACAGAATAAAGCTTTTTCCCTAAAATGATTTGTAATGGACGTGGAGGCAGGAGGCGGCCCTCACCGTGCGCACCGGGCCGGATCATGGCGTGTTCGACATCGTGGTCAAGGGGAGCCTGTGGCAGAGCGTGGACGCCTATACTCCCACCCCCGGCGAGCGCGTGATCAACCTCTTCCTGACCCAAAGCGCCGCCGTGACGCTGGAACTGCGCGTCCGCGCTGACCGCAACCTGAACGCGACCGGCTACAAACTCGGCTTCAGACGACTAGCGCTGCTGGAGACGACCTTCGAGCAGCGGACGATCCGGTACACCTATGACGCGCTGTCACGCATCAGGGAGGCGGATCACGGCGCGGCGCAGTATACTTATGCCTTCGACCTGGCGGGCAACCTGACGCACCTGAACGGGGCGGCGCGCACGTTCAACGGGGTGAACCAGATGATCAACGACGGCACGAACCCGCTGACCTACGACCCCAACGGCAATCTGAGCGACGACGGTCCCAACGCTTACACCTGGGATCGCGCCAACCGCCTCCTGAGCCTGAGCGGAACACACCACGGCATGTCTCTGAGGCCGCGCCTAAAGGGATAGCGATCCAGTGAACGCGCATCAGCATCTATCGCATCAACGAAGGTCAAGACGTCGAGACGTGGAGTGAGAGCGCTGACCTGGGCTTATTCCCCGCCGCCTGCACATAACAGATAGTGTCCCGCCACTCAATGGGACATTTTTTGGGACATCGCCTCATGACACTGGGACACTCCATTTTCTACACTAAAACCATCACAAAATTGCGGAGTACAGAACATGAAGCGAATGGCACAAGGACTGATTTTGCTGGCGATGGTCGTTCTGGTTAGCGCAGCGCCCGCCGCCGCCCAGGAAGAGACGATGGCACAGCGCAATAAGGACATCATTGTCGCGTTGGTGGACGGGGTCAATGCCGGGAACTTTGACATCATCGACGAGGTGTACGCTGAGGGTTACGTCAGTCCCACTGGAGACACGGCTGCCGACACCAAAGCGGCAATAATGGCGCAGGCAGCAGCGTTTACCGATTATGAGATCACCTTAAACGTTGCCATCGCCCAGGAGGATTGGGTGGTCTGGCATGTGACCTATTCCGGTGTCTTCGAGACCGCCGCGGAGTTTTTTCCTGAAATGGGCATGATCGAGCCGACGGGTGAACCGGTACGCTACACCCAGATGGTTTTCTCGCGGTTCAATGAAGATGGACGAGTTGTTGAAAACTCGTCTCAGTTCAGTTTCCTGAACTTCGCCGCGCAGCTTGGCCTCCTGCCGCCGGAAATGATGCCGATGGTCAGCGGGACGACCAGCGGCACCGAGGCGATCACCGAACCGGTGGGCTACGAACTGCTGAGCGAGGAAGAACTCGCCGCCACCTTCACCAGCGGTATGGAGGAGCGCAACCTTGCTCTGATACCTGAAGACTTCAGTCCAGCTCCCGAACTTTATGCCGATCCTTACATTCTGCGAGCGGTGGGCACCACTGAGGAAGCTTCACCATTCGGCCCCGGCATCGACGATTTGCTCGTCCCTGCTATGCCCGACATCACTGGCGAGACGCAAATTCTGATCGCGGAAGGCGATTGGGTGGCGACCCTGGTTAATGTGCGCGGCACGTTCACGGGCGAGGCGCAGCTTGGCCCCATGACGCTCACGCCAACCAATGAGGTGATCGAGTGGCAGATCGGACTGATTTATCGCTTCGATGCCGACGGCAAGATCGTCGAGGAGTGGAATGAACTCAACACGGCAATTGTGCTGACGGGGTTGGGCATCCTGCCGCCGATGGGACAGTAAGCCGATGAAGCGCGCGTTGAAGTGGCTTGGGCGCGGGCTGCTGGTGATCGTTGTCCTCGCGCTGATCGCGGTCGGCGCGGTATATCTCCTCAGCGAGAACGCGATCAACCGGGTTTACGCGGTGGAGGGGGCGGCGGTCAATATTCCAACGGATGCCGCTTCGATAGCAGCGGGTGAGGCGTGGTATGTGCTGCGCGGTTGTAGCGGCTGCCACACCGCCAGCGGCAGCGGCCAAATCATGATCGAGAATCCGGTGTTTGGGCGCATTGTCGCGCCCAACATCACCCCTGGGGGTATGACGGCGGCTTACACGGCGGAGGATTGGGTGCGGGCGATCCGGCATGGGGTCGCCCCCGATGGCTCCGGGCTGGTCATTATGCCGAGCAACGAGTTTTTCCATCTCAGCGATGAGGAGATCGGGCAGATCGTGGCTTACGTCAACCGCCTGCCCCCGGTTGAAAACAGCCTGCCGGCGAATTTATTTGCCCTGCCAGGCCGCGCCATCTTCCTGATGACCGGTGAAGGCATTGCCGCCGCGCATATCGACCACAGCGCCCCGACGATGGCGACTATCCCGCACGGGATCACGGTGGAACGGGGTCAATATCTGGCCTTGAGCTGCGTCGGCTGTCATGGGGAAAACCTTTCCGGCGGCATCGACGCTGGCGCGCCGGGCGGATTGCTCTCCGCCAACCTGACGCTGCACCCAACCGGTTTGGCAGGTTGGACTGAGCAGGATTTTATCCAGTCGATTCGCAGCGGCACACGCCCCGATGGGTCGATCATTGATGCTGGGGAGATGCCCTGGGCAGAAATCAGCGTCTATTTGACGGACGAGGATTTGCAGGCGCTGTGGCTGTATCTGGAATCCCTGCCACCGCTGCCAGAAGGCACAGTCGATTGAGATGAGCGTTGTTCAACATGCGCGTTGACTTGCACTGGGACAATCCAGAACAGACCATTGTGCGATGGGAGTTCGACGGATGGATCGGGATCGTGGATTATATGATCCCAATCAACGAGACCGCCGCGATGGGCATTCTCAACGATGGGCGGGCAGACAGCATCCTCAATATCGGGATGAGGCTGCCCTTTCCCAACCGCCACCCACGCCAACTCCTTAAGCCCGTGCTTGCCGCCCGCTCCTATGGCTTGGGCTATATCGTGATCGTCACGCGCAATCCGATTGCCATAGCGATCATCCGGGCAACCTTTCGACAGACAGGCAGCGAATTGGGTCAGGCTGTGCATATCGTCGGCTCATTGGCGGCGGCA
>Ga0224723_1000244_pt1 | contig 37741 bp, 21 predicted proteins | sample Balambano_FR2_Me_FD_161647 | JGI IMG/M metagenome (GOLD analysis project Ga0224723, IMG submission 161647) | Freshwater sediment microbial communities from Lake Towuti, South Sulawesi, Indonesia - Balambano_FR2_MetaG | ecosystem: Environmental > Aquatic > Freshwater > Lake > Sediment | place... | reverse complement strand
AGGTAGTAGTTAGTGGGTAATTGGTAGTTGTTTTAAGAAAGGGAGTAGGGAGTAGGGAGTAGGGAGTAGGGAGTGGCTTACTGTTTTATCCATTACCCTATGTACTACCTACTCAGCACTCAGCACTCAGCACCCAGCACTCAGCACTCAGCACCCAGCACCCATCACCCCCTCCCCTCCTCTTTCCAAAAAATTCATATAAGAATTAGCGCAATATTTTGTTACAATCACTACAGACGAGAACGCATCAAAAGCCACTAGCCATGACCCATACGCATTCACAAAAGCCCATTGTAATCGCTCCATCTATCTTATCAGCGGATTTTAGCCGCTTAGGAGACGAAGTTCGTGCAGTAGACGCTGCGGGAGCAGATTGGATTCACGTTGATGTAATGGATGGACGTTTTGTTCCTAATATTACGATAGGTCCTCTGGTAGTGGAGGCAATTCGTCCTGTGACGCAAAAGCCTTTGGATGTCCACTTGATGATTGTGGAACCAGAAAAGTATGTCGAAAATTTCGCGAAAGCGGGAGCGGATCATATATACGTTCACGCTGAACATAATGCTTCACCCCATTTGCATCGTACATTAGGACAAATCAAAGAACTTGGTAAGAAGGCTGGAGTTGTACTCAATCCTGGTAGTCCTTTAGAGCTAATTGATTACGTCCTAGAACTGTGTGATATGGTGTTGATTATGAGCGTTAACCCTGGATTTGGCGGTCAAAGTTTTATTCCTGGGGTATTACCTAAAATTACTAAATTACGTCAGATGTGTGATGAACGTGGTTTAGATCCCTGGATTGAAGTTGATGGTGGATTGAAGGCTAATAATACTTGGCAAGTTTTAGAAGCTGGAGCAAATGCTATTGTGGCAGGTTCCGCTGTTTTTAATGCCAAAGATTATGCTGAAGCGATCGCTAGTATTCGTAACAGTAAGCGTCCTACACAAGAATTAGCAAAAATATAGAAGAAGGGAGTAGGGAGTAGGGAGTAGGGAGTAGGGTAGAGAGTTCTTCTTTTATCTGTAGATTTACATTCACATCTCAAAAATAAAAACCCAGCTTACTATATCAAGCTGGGTTTTTTATATGATATAATTTACTTCCACTAGAATTATTAACTGTATTCCATGACACAAAAAAATCAGCAAGCAAATATTAGGTTTTTTAGCAGTTAACTACGGCATCTATTATGTCTTTTGGCGTATATTGAAATTCTGGGACAAATGCTATACTCTTTTTCCCAACAATCTACGTGATAATTCTGTGTTGTGAGGAATACTAATTTTATGTCTGCTAGAAAGACAGACGTACTCCTAAATCGGTTGATAGCGATCACGGTTATATTTAATCTCTCGCTGGCTTTAATTCTCCTGTCATTTTCCAGAAATGAGGGAATGTCAAACCGAGAAGTAAGAGAAAATACAACTCAAGCACTAACAACTACCGGGACATTTTTCTTAGGTTTGGCTGTAATGATTAATGCGTATTACTCAGCCAAACGTATGGAAGTTGCTAATAGAAGTGCTTTAGCTGAAGAGAAAAATCTAGAGATTCAAATACAGAATTCTCAATTAGCCCAAGAAAAGTTACTGGCAGACCGTTTTATGGGGGCAGTAGCTCAACTGGGACATGATAAAATCGAAACGCGGGTTGGTGCAATTTATGCTTTGGAACGAGTAGCGCAGGATTTTCCCAAAGAGCATTGGATGATTATGGAAATCCTGACAGCTTTTGTGCGGGAGAATACTGCTTTAACACAACAAGAACAAATTGAACAACCGAGGGATAGTGGTTTTAGATTTGGAGTGATAAATTTTGAACAAGATATATCACCAAAACTTCGTACGGATATTCAAGTTGCTCTGAGTGTGATTGGACGACGTAATTTGCTTAGTGAATCAAGCAATCAAAAACTTGATTTACGTAATACAGATATTAGTGGTGCAGATTTGACAGGAGCAAATTTGCAACGAGCGGATTTACGAGGAGCAAGTTTACAACGAGCGGATTTAACGAGCATCAATTTGTATGCAGCAAATTTAGAAGGTGCTAAGCTACGCGGGTCTGTTTTTTACGAAGCTAATTTACAGCAAACTAATTTATCTACAGCAAATCTCTGTGGTGCAAACTTGAATAAAGCAAATTTGTCTGAAGCAAATTTACGCTCAGCTAATCTTTCTGGAGCTAGTTTGCGAGGAACAAATCTCAGTAATGCAAATCTGTATAAAGCCGATTTACATCAAGCAAGTCTTAAAGTTGCTAATCTTTCGGGAGCTAAGCTATTCTTAGTCAATTTGCAAGGAGCTAAGCTAGGTAAAGCCAATTTACAAGGTGCTGGTTTGATTGGTGCTAATCTCCAACAAGCTAACCTTAATGGTGCTAATTTGCAACAAGCTAACTTAAATGCAGCTAAGTTACAGCATACTGAAGTATTTTTCGCTAATCTTTATGAAGCAAGTTTGGCAGAAGCTGATTTGTGTGGAGCTAATTTAATGGGAGCTAACCTCCAAAAAGCGATTCTTTATGAAGCTAATTTGTGTGGAGCTAACTTAATGGGAGCTAACCTTCATGGTACGAATCTTTCTGATGTCAAGTTAGAGGGAGCTATCCTTATCGGAGCAAAAAACTTACATCCACAACAAATTCGGAATGCAGCTGGCGATCGCACTACTCGCTTACCCGATTATGTAGAAATACCGACTCATTGGCGACAATCTAGTTAATCTGCCAGTATTGGCATCTACCATTAAAAGGGAGTAGGGAGTAGGGAGTAGGGAGTAGGGAGTAGGGAAAACTTCTGCTTTTAAGCAAAGCAGGGGATTTAATAAGAACACTATTTTTTTGTGCTACCTCAAAAACATTTTTTTAAATTCAGCTCTAAACCCGGAAAGCTAATTTTTTATGGAACAAGGAACGTAAACTTCCTGTTCCCTACCCCCTACTCCCTACTCCCTACTCCCTACTCCCTAATTTATTTAGTTATGACAAAGTAACTAACTTTCTCTTGACTTAGCTACTTCCTCACACTTTTATCTCTTTAGTTATAAATTTGAATAATTTTTCCTATCTGCGTGTTTTCACAGTTTTACACTATGTAGCTAAAAGTTAATATAGTATTACGCAATAATACGTAAGGACTAATTTATGAAGACTCATTCTGTGTCTTCAACTAAGACTAACAGAGTACAGAATTCATTTGTCAAGGTAATTGTATTTATTTTATCTGTTGCTACGATATCATTTGGATTGTACGAGTTAAAGGATCTGTCTGCGCGTAAAATTGAGTATGACATAAAAGCATTAACCAGTGTTGGCATAATTTTAGTCGGTGTATCTACAAGTATTAATGCTTACTATGCTGCTAAACTAAATTTTATGATTCGTCAGGTTGGATTAACACAGTTACCACCTGAAAATAAAAGTGATAATACTGTAAGTAATATTACTCAATCTAATATTCCGGATATATTTTTTAAAGCAAATTCTCTACTTGGTCATGAAAATATTGAAACGCGGTTAGGAGCAATTTACACTTTAGAATCTATTGCTAAAGAATTTCCAATACACCACTGGACAGTAATGGAAATTCTCGCTGCTTACATCCGCCATAATGCACCATCAAAACCGGAATATGAGTATACTGGTATAAGTACAGATATCCAAACAATTTTAACTATTATTGGTCGTCGGGATGTTGCTCAAGACCCAGAAAATCAGAAACTAGATTTAACTAATGTTGGTATTCGAGGAGCAAATTTAACCGGAGCAAATTTGCGATCGCTTGACTTTAGTGGAGCAAATTTACAAGAGGTGATCTTTCAGGAAGCGCATTTAGTGGGATGCGATTTTTCTTGTACAAACTCCCAAGAAGCTATTTTTTACGCAGCTCAATTACAAGGTGCTATTTTTTATCAATCAAATCTTCAGGAAGCACTTTTCACAAAAGCTGACCTTACCGGAGCTATGCTGTATAATGCAAACTTACAAAAAGCAATTCTTGCTGACGCTAACCTCACAGAGGCTATATTATACAAAGCTGATTTGCAATCTTGCAATTTGTACGAAGCTAACTTAGCTAGAACAGTTTTCGAGTTAAGTAATTTGCGTTCTTCAAACTTAATTGGAAGTAATCTACAATCATCTAATTTGATCGGGGCTAATCTAGAAGGTGCTATCTTAAGTACAGCCAATTTACAATCTGCTATCCTCTACAATGCTAATTTAGTTTCTACAACTCTTTATGATGCTAACTTCACCAGTGCGAACTTAATCGGAGTTGACTTTAAGGATGCTATTTTAGAACAGGCGAACTTCACCAAAGCCTACTTAACCTCGGCAATAAATTTACAGTCAGAGCAAGTAGAATCGGCCATAGGCGATCGCATAACTCGACTACCCGATTATATTCAAAGGCCTAGTCATTGGGTAGATGACAGTGATAATAGTCTCTCTAATGAGCAAATCTGAATCTGAATTTATTTTGCAGCTGCACATTATAATGGCGTGGCAAGCTTAAAATAGTGCATTAAATTTATCTACTTTTCCCACCATTTGCAACCTTTGTAGCCATTTTCTATTACAACATTTTAGCCTTGTCACGCCAGTAGGGTGCGTTATGGCACGACAATATTAAAACCAAAAGCAGAAATTATTTGCCGTAACGCACCGTTAATCAGAAAGCGGTGCGTTACGCTGACGCTTAAACGCACCCTACTTTTCCCACTATTTACAACCTTTGTAGCCATTTTCTATTGCAACATTTTAGCCTTGCCACGCCACTAGCGTATTCCTCAATATTGGATAGATTAGTTTGACATCCTCACCGCCCTAAAAGTGCGGTGATTCCAAGAATCACTTCTTGGGTTTCCTCTTTCCACGACTCGGCTTACAAAGGAGGAGTTTCCCCACCCGCACAGAGGTCGATGTCTCCAGAGGCGATTAACGTTCCCGTGTGCCCCACGGTACGGAGTCCTTTCTCAAGTATGTTTCGTGCAGCGTTCCAATCCCTGTCCTGAGTGTGTCCACAATGTTGACAAGTATGTGTCCTAGTACTCAAAGACTTCTTGACAACTTTCCCACAGTTGGAGCAGTTTTCGGAGGTGTAGTGGGGTGTAACAGCAACAGTTGCTACCCCAAACACTTTTCCAAAATATTCAACCCATGTACGAAATTGCGTCCACGCTGCATCACTAATCGATTTAGCCAGATGGCGATTTCTCACCATGTTTCGCACCTTCAAGTCCTCATAGGCTACCAAGTCGTTAGACTGGACTACGCACCTTGCCGTCTTTACAGCAAAGTCTTTACGCTGCCTACTTACCTTGAGGTATTTACGAGCCAATTTATTTCTAGACTTGGCTCTATTTTTGGAACCTTTCTTGGTCTTGGACATGCGACGGGAAAGCCGTTTCAAGGACTTTTCCGATTTACGCAGATGCCGGGGGTTGGGAACCGTGTTCCCCTCCGAGTCTGTATAAAAATGATTCAACCCAACATCAATACCAACTGTCTTAAATGTGGGTTCTCGCTTTTCTTTTCGTTCCTGGTCAATGCAGAATTGGGCATAATACCCGTCAGCACGACGGACGACACGCACTCGTTTTATTTGTTTAAGTTGATAATAATGCAAATCGCGGGTTCCCCACATCTTGAAGGTTCCCGCTTCAAACCCGTCAGAAAAAGTGATGTATCGCCTACAGGAGTCGAGTTTCCACCCACTGGTTTTGTATTCCACAGAACCATGTGTTTGTTCCTTTTTGAATTTGGGATATCCCTTTTTCCCTGGTTTGTTCTTTTTGCAATGTTCATAAAACCGAGCAATGCTAGACCAGGCTCGTTCCGCACTAGCTTGACGAGCTTGGGAGTTGAGATTCTTGGCAAACTCAAATTCTTTTGCAAGGACAGCACAATACGCACTCAGGTCATATTTGTCAATGTCCTTGTTATCCATCCAGTGTCTGAGACAACTGTTCCGAACAAATCGAGCAGTACGGATAGCTTCATCCAGCTTTCCATATTGCTCGTTCGTTCCTTCCAGCTTTGCCTCAAATACCAGCATCTTTACGCTCAACTCTATAGCGTAATTATAACACGATTTTGCAAAGCCGTCCTTCTAGGACGGGGCTTTAAACCCAATTTTTTGGTAAAATTTAAGAATTATTCCCACGTTGAAACATTTCGCAGTACATCTGGAATTTCTCCTTGAGATATAGGAAACTCCAAAACCGTTTCTCTATAACCCAGATAACCAGATTCAGTAAACGATAGCAGCATCCGTGTCAAAGCAAACCATACTTCTGGCTCATATTCCCAATCACCATAACGTGAAGCACGACCAGCTATAGACTTTAACGCCCAAAAATAAGAATTACGTACTACAGAACCACCTTTTTTATACTCAGGTAAATCTTCTTGATGTATGAATAATATACTATTTTCAATCTTAGCTCTCATAATCTTTATTGGTAGTTGATGGTTGGTAGTTGTTCTCTTACTACCCACCACCCACTAACCACTAACCAACTTCTAAATATAACAGAAACTACATCCAATTCTTATCAGCTTTTTCCAGAACGTATGCAGCTACATCTTCAATTTGATTATCCTTCAAACGACCCTTAAAAGCCGGCATAGCACCCTTACCTTTTGTAACTTGGGTAATAATAGCTTCTGCCGAATACATATTGTACTTTTGTAAAGCTTCCTTCTTCAAAGTTTTATTAGCTTGAACAAGGTTCTTACCACCTGCATGACAGGAAGCACAGTTAGCAGCAAAAATCTTCTTCCCGCTAGTAGAATCTGCGGCAAAAGCTGGACTACTGAAGGCAAAAGTGAAGATAGCAATGCCTACCAGCAATACTGAGATAATTTTTTTCATTGAGTGTTCCCTCTGCAACAAAGGCTAATTCAGTAGAATATCCTCTATTATTCTCAATATTATTTGTGCTTCTCGTCAAAAGACAAATTGTCATACTTTGCTGAAAATCAATTATCTTCTACCTTTTACCAAGTTCAAAAAGTGCATCTCCTGTTACTCGACAAATTTGCCATTCATCCAGAATAGACGCTCCCATACGACGGTAAAATGATTTTGCAGGCTCATTCCAATCTAAGACGCTCCACTCCAAACGTCCACAATTACGTTCTACTGCTACTTGAGCAACTTTAGTTAACAAAGCTTTACCTACACCGTATCCCCGATATTCTGGTAAAACAAAGATATCTTCCAAATAAATTCCTGGCTTGGTTAGGAAAGTAGAATAATTATGAAAAAATAAAGCAAAACCAACAGCTTGCCCAGTACATTCTGCTAATACTGCTTCTATATACTTTGGTGAACCAAACAGATGATCCTGAAGTTGTGAAACATCTCCACTTACAGCATCTTCAAGTTTCTCATATTCCGCTAGTCCTTTAATCAATTCAAACAGAACGCTAGAATCAGTTGGTTCAGCAAAACGTATAGTGAAGTTAGTCTGTGGGGTCATTGAGTTAGAGGTAGAAGGGAAAGGAGTAATGAAGACAAATTTAATGTTACCAAATCTGCTTCCTCTATTTCCTCTACTCCCCCTGCTTCCTCTTTTCTCTTAAACCAACCATCCTTTTAAACGTTTAGCAATATGGGGACGACGAAGTTTCCGCATCGCTTTGCTCTGGATTTGACGAACTCTCTCTCGGGAGAGATTGAACATATTCCCGACTTCCTCTAAAGTACAAGGCTCACTAGTCGTCAAACCATAACGTAGGGAAATTACGTCTTTCTCTCTTGGTGTTAACACGTCTCCTAAAACTTCCCAAATCTCATGACGCATCATGCTTTCGTTCATTTTTGCTTCTGGAGACAAGTTATCGTCGTCTTCTAGCAAGTCCATTAATTCTGTATCTTCTTCTTTTCCCACACGGTGATTGAGAGACAGTGCTTGTCGTCGCAATTGATATAGTTGACGTAGTTGCTGTGGGGGTATTTCTAAAGCCTCAGCCAGTTCAACTTCCGTAGGATTTCGAGATAATTTTTGTTTTAACTCTCTTTGAGCTTTTTTTAGTTTGTTAAGTTTTTCAACGATATGTATTGGTAAACGAATTGTCCGCGCATCGTTGGCGATCGCTCGTGTTATCGCTTGTCTAATCCACCAATAAGCGTATGTAGAGAACTTATATCCTTTGTCTGGGTCAAATTTTTCTGTAGCTCGGTTTAAACCCATCGCTCCTTCTTGAATCAAATCTAGGAAAGGAACTCCGCGATTAAGATATCGTTTAGCAATGGATACTACAAGCCGCAAATTAGAGCGAATCATCTTCCGCTTAGCTACTCTACCTTGGTACAAGCGGCTTTCTAATTGCTTCTCTGTCATGTCAAATTCAGCAGCGACATTTCCTTTAGTTGGTAAATGTCCCAACTTCGAGTACAAAGAAGCTTGTAATTCCTTAAATTCTTCTACAAATCTAACTCTACGTGCTAATTCAACTTCTTCATCAGCTTTCAGAAGCGGATAACGTGCCATCTCCTTGAAAAAAGCACCAACAGCGTCATCATGCTCCGTTTTGTTATATCCTGAAGGACGCGCTGCTGCCATCGCATCCCCATCACGATCCTCTGATTCTACATCTACAACTGGAGAATCTTCTATAACTGCTTCTAAACTCTCAAGTAGCTCTTGTTCATTTGCAACAGCAGTTTCCATAATTTCCATGGTTCCCAAGTCAGCAATATTCATAGTTCCCTAAGCGTGATTTTTGCTTTGTTTGGTACATAAATTTGACTAGATCTACTCGTTTCGTACTTCTTGGTAGTTATATCTGGACAATACACCCGTATATAGGCAAAATATAAAATTATAAAATCTATCCGAGTAGCAATCAGTTTCTCAAGCCCTAAGCTCCTAACTTAAAAAAGCTTGGAACTTCAAAAAATTCATTTTCGCCTTCAACTGTTGGTTTTAACGTAACCTTGTGGTAACTTCCATAGCCTCTAGGCAAGTGCCACTTAATCTTTTGACCACAGTTACACAAACGAAAATAAATACTGACGATTTCCAAATATCTTTATTTAAGTGTCCAACACACATACTTTTATTTTTTTTGAAATTGCAGTTTATGTCAAACCCCCTTAATCAAAATTTTTTTAACTTAACAAATATAGAAGATTTTGTCAATCAACCCAACTTTTGAATCTTAGTGTTATTTTTGTATATGACTTCAACTTTTATCCATTTGACTAATCTTTTGATATCTAAACTTTGGGGATTGACGTTCTGCATTGTGAGTAACATTTCCTTAAAAAAGTAAATTCAGTATATTTTTCTTTGGTAATGTATTCCCATTTATAAGCATCTCATAGGCATTGAACAATGAATATCTATCAATAGGGGTAAAAACTATTATCCTATTTAGTAGGCAGAGAAAATACATAAACTGTTTTGGTTTTGTTTTATCTGTTCAATATCAAATGGTGATAAATGCCTATAGTTTAAATAGATTTGTTGAGTGGATTACATAAAAGAGAAATTATCAAGTATTATGTCTGATAAAAGTATTGCGAATTACATTTTTACTTAAAGTATGCGGCAAGTTACAGTTAGGAGAGCAAATATAGTTAGTACGCACCTCCTGAGAGAAATATTTCTATCGATTATTTAGAAATTATGTATATTGATAACTTAATACCTGCTTTTGCCTGTGCCTCTACAAAAGGTTCATATCAGTCAGGTATGAACAGCAATAATTGGATTGAAGTGCTAGTAGACTGTCCGGGAAGCTCAGGATTATTTATCTACCGATTACCAGCGCAATTAGCAGTAAAACCAGGAGATATTTTAAGCGTGCCTTTTGGCACACAAATTGTGGGAGGAGTGGCAATTCGTTACTTGACACAACCTCCGATTGATATACCATTGGAAAAAATTAAGGATGTAGAAGATGTTGTGAGTGCAGGTTTTTTTCCTGCTACTTATTGGGAGCTTTTAAATAAAGTTGCTGCATACTATTACACTCCCTTAATTCAGGTAATACGGGTAGCTTTACCACCAGGTTTACTTGGGCGATCGCAACGTCGGATTCGGCTTGTAAAGCAGCAGGTTGTAGAGACGACTCGGTGGGTCGTCTCCCAGGAATTACCCAAATCCTCAGAATTATCGTTTCTTTCTCAAGCTGCACAACAAATTCTGGAACTATTACAAGCGCAATCAACTGGAGACTATAGCTTTGTTTATCTGCAAAGGCAAGTTAAAGGAGCTTACCGAGGAGTACGTGAATTAACACGGTGTGGTTTGGTAGAAAGTTATCTAGAACCACCACGATTAAGTAAGCCAAAGTTACAGAAAGCAGTAACGTTAATCAATACTATTGGTGGTGACTTAACTGCTCGTCAACGAGAAGTTTTAGAAGTACTGCGACGACAAGGTGGAGAATTATGGGTTTCGGAGTTATTGCAAATTTGTAGTGCTAGCTCTTCTATTCTCAAAACTCTGGAAGTGAAAGGTTATGTTGTGCTTCAAGACAAGGAAGTATTAAGAACTGAAATATCTCCAACAATCGGATTAGGAACTGAGCCAGCTAAAACCCTGACCAATGCTCAATCACAAGCATTAGCAAAAATTCGATCACTATGCGGTTTTGCTAGTGTATTATTACATGGAGTCACAGGTTCAGGAAAAACAGAAGTCTACTTACAGGCGATCGCTCCTCTTCTTGCCCAAGGTAAATCAACACTCGTCTTAGTACCAGAAATCGGACTCACACCCCAGTTAACTGATAGATTTCGTGCCAGATTTGGTAACAAAGTTAACGTATATCACAGTGCTTTATCTGATGGCGAACGCTACGATACGTGGCGACAGATGCTTACAGGTGAAGCTCAGGTAGTAATTGGCACTCGTAGTGCTATTTTTGCACCTCTACCTAATTTGGGTTTAATTATCCTAGATGAAGAGCATGATAGTAGCTTTAAGCAAGACCAGCCAATTCCAACTTACCATGCTCGTACTGTTGCTCAGTGGCGAGCAGAATTAGAAAATTGCCCTTTAATACTAGGTTCTGCAACACCTTCATTGGAAAGTTGGCTTGAAACCTCACCCCCTAACTCCCTCTCCAAAAATGGAGAGGGGGGACAGGAAGCTAAAAATACATCTCCTTGTCACTACCTTTCTCTACCTCAACGTGTAAACTCTCGTCCACTACCACCAGTGGAAGTAGTAGATATGCGCGAAGAATTGCAGCAAGGAAATCGCTCTATTTTTAGTCGATCGCTACAAGAAGCATTAGTGCAAATGCAAGAAAAAGGTCAACAGGGGATACTATTTATTCACCGACGCGGACATAGTACTTTTGTTTCTTGTCGTAGCTGTGGATTTGTGATGGAATGCCCACATTGTGATGTTTCCCTAGCTTATCATCAAACTGAAGATAAAGCGCCGCAAGTGCTACGATGTCATTACTGTAATTATGTAGCAGCACATCCAAAAAATTGTCCTGAATGCGGCTCTCCTTATTTAAAATTTTTTGGTAGTGGTACTCAGCGTGTTGCCCAAGAATTAGCAAAAGAGTTTCCAGAACTGAAAATCATTCGTTTTGATAGCGATACTACTCGTAATAAAGGTTCACACCGGAATTTGTTAACTCAATTTGCTAACGGTGAAGCACATTTATTAGTGGGAACACAAATGCTTACCAAAGGTTTAGATTTACCCCAAGTAACGCTTGTAGGAGTTGTTGCGGCTGATGGACTATTACATCTATCTGATTATCGTGCCAGTGAGCGGGCATTTCAAACCTTGACACAAGTTGCGGGACGGGCAGGCAGGGGCGAAGATTCTGGTAGAGTAATTGTGCAAACATATACACCAGAACATCCGGTAATTGCAGCAGTACAGCGACATGATTATGAAGCTTTTATTTCTGCTGAATTAGAACAAAGACAAGCTCTAAATTATCCGCCTTATGGTAGGTTAATATTATTACGCTTGAGTAGTCTTGACCCGATTCAAGTGCAAAATACTGCTCAAATAATAGTAGCTAGCTTCCCGCAGCAGGAGGGGTTGGATATATTAGGGCCTGCTCCGGCTAGTATTTTAAGGGTAGCAAATCGTTATCGTTGGCAGATATTGTTGAAGATTGCGGATGATAAGTTGCCGCAGTTACCAGATTGGGAAGATGTGCGAAGGCTTTGTCCTCCATCTGTGAGTTTAACAATTGATGTAGACCCATTGAATATTATGTAGGGGTTGCTTAATAAAGTTATAAGTTAATATAGGTGATGGTTTTCAGCCTTTTTACCAAAAAGTTCGTGCAAGGAAATAGCATCTAGAAGCTCCAAAGCCTTGCAGCCCTCACCCCCTCCCCTCTCCCAAACTTGGGAGAGGGGTGTCCGGAGGACGGGGTGAGGGTCTAAAATTTAACTGCTATATCCGTATTCCCATTGACCAATATATAATTTGCCTGCTGCCGCAAATCTTGTGTTGCTTGGTCTTTGACAATTAGCCGATAGTTCATGCGTCGCTTGGTGTCCCCGGGCTACTCTCACCTAAAACCGTAGAACGTAAATTTTGCCAATAATCTGGTGTCACTTCCTGACCTTCAGAATCAATACCTGCAAGTAAAAGTGTTTCTAACTTCGCTTGTGCTTTACGTTTTTGGTCTTGCTGTACCAAATCCAGAAAATATTCGCCAATGCTGCTATAGGCACCTACCATCACTTGTGCCTCTACATAAACGCCCACCTCATCAGGTATATCAATATTGATATTCATTTACTTTTTTCAAGCATAACTACCCTCGCTATTTTAGCTTACAGAGGGCAATGTGTGTAGGTTAGATATGCGCGTGGGGGCGGGTTTGAAGTGAGATTTCGCGTTTGTTTACTGTATTGTCGCAACCGCCCTTACATACAGGTTGTATCGCCGAGGTGGGAGCGATCGCACTCCTATCTAGGGCTTGCTTAATAAAGTGATAAGTTAATATGGGTAATAGTTTTCAGCCTTTTTACCAAAAAGTTCGTGCAAAGACATAACATCTAGAAGCTCAAAAGCCTTGCAGCCCTCACCCCCTCCCCTCTCCCAAACTTGGGAGAGGGGTGTCCGGAGGACGGGGTGAGGGTCTTTTTCAAGCGATAGAGTTTGTCTTATTCGCTCTGTAGGCTTTTTCAGCAAGCCCTATCTATGAGCTGAGGTAAGGGCAGGTTTTGTGCGGCTCTTTGGTACAATCCGATATCTGTATGCAAACCCGCCCCAGTATCTACACTAGTATGTATAAGATGTCGGTTAGATATGCGCGTGGGGGCGGGTTTGAATGGAGAATTCGCGTTTGTTTACTGTATTGTCGTCGCAACCGCCCTTACACATAGGTTGTATTGTAGTAGAACCTGCTCTTACTTGAGATTCTGACTTGCTAACTTTTGTCGCAACTGACGTATCGCTGCACTTGTATTGTGATCGCGTGTTATTGTTATCGCTTCATCTACAATTTTTGATACATCGAACTCAGCAAAATTACGGCTACTGTTTTGTAGGCTATAACTCTTATCTTCGAGATGGTATATCAGTAATTGTTTTTTTTTGAATAACCAAACCTCTGGTACTTGATAAGGTAAGTAATCATTAATATCAGTGTAGCTAGTTACATCTATCTCTATTACCAAATCCGGTGATGGATCTACACCCCAATTAATCCGATCTTTGCCTGCTACTGCTGCCCAATTCTGAATGTAGAAACAGTAATCTGGTTCTATACCCCGTTCTTCTGGCAATTCCATTGTAATTGGAGTAAATGCTTCGTAATCTTGTTCCAAATAATCTAAGATAGCTATGACCACCATTGCGATAACGTGAGCTTCACGCCCGTGTTTGGGTAAAGGTGACATCAGTAGAATTTCCCCTGGTCGATACTTAATTCTGGGTGAAGTGCGATCGCCTAACTGCTGGCATAATTTTTGATAGTCTTGCCAATTTCCGGGGAACTGTAGCACCGCACCTGGGGATAATTGAATTGTTTCCGGTGTCACCACTGTGAACATAAATTCACCTCCGCATATAATTTAATATAGCCTACGCTTTTGTAAGCGTAGGAATAGCAGTTATAAAGTGATGAAAGAATTCGGCGTTAAAGAAGCTGAATTTACATTGTTAAGAATAGCGATCGCCTGATTACCAACATTAATAGAAGTGCCATTTGTGAGCTGAGTAAAGGTCAAATTACCATAAGTCAAGCCACCTGCTAAAGCAATTAGATCAATACCAACAGCAAAGTCAACGATAGTATCAGTTCCTTGATCTCTGGCAATAACGAACTGGTCACTACCACCACCACCTACAAGAATATCATTGCCTGAGCCGCCATCTAAGAGGTCATTGCCAGATTCACCATAAAGGAAGTCGTTACCAATCTCACCGTATATCTTGTCATTTCCATAGCCACCAAATAAAATATCATCACCAGCATCACCGTGGATAATATCATTCACCTGACGGAAATATCTAATTCTGGGGTCACGGAAATCACCGTAGATAATGTCATTACCATTACCACCATAAATCTCATCATTACCACGTCTACCAAAAATTAGGTCATTACCACCTTTACCAAAAATGAGATCGCTTAAGTTCGTTCCCAGTATACTTTCGGCAATGTCAGTACCTTCAATAATATTTGGATTATTGAGTGTAACTGTGGCAGTATTAACTTGACTACTGAATGCTGTGATACCGCCATTTTCAGAAGTATTTACTCCTGTTGTACCACTGCTGCTACCGTTAGTACCATCCCAAGCACGGAATTTAAGTGTTGTTGCTGTGTTGTTGGAGCTATTCGAGACAAAACGAACTCTGTTATTTGTTTGCAGTTCTATCTGTTTGATTTCACTAATAGCCCTTGCTGAGGTAGTATTATCGCCGAAAAATAGAAAATTGGGCGTTTCGTAAGGGTCAAAAGGTAAAGAATTTATTGGTGATGGTGCAGCTGTAGTGTGGTCAAAGGCTGTATAGTCGCGTAAATTACCAGTTAAGATTGGGGTAGAAGCATCAGCAGCAAACAATTTGTAAGTGTTACCTTGGATGGCTAAGCTGTAACGGGTGGATTGAGTTGTATCTCTGAAAGCACGTTCTGTAGAACTGTGGGTAAAGAGTCTTTCGCTTGAACCACCAGTTTGTGCCCATATTTCATTATTCCAGAAGCCAAGCTCAATTGCTTTGGTTTTGTCGCTAGTAACTACAATAACGCTGAAACCTGCTCGGTCTTCAATACCGTCTTGGTTATCATCACTGGTATGGTTTTCGCTATTGATTTTCACTTCAAAATTTAGAGAAAAACCTTTGGCTGCATCAAGGATCGGAAATGCTTCGTTAAGTAATACAGGAGAATATGTGTTGTGATTGCTGTAACCAGCTAAGCCAATATTCTGACCACGAACTCCAGATGTTATACTATCTAATTTTGTGCCACCGTTTATAACTGATTGAGTACCACCAACCGAAACTAAGGATGAAATAGCAGGGGAAGTACCAAATTTTAACCAACCTTGGGAATTTGGCAAACCACTTGATGAACCATCATAAAGTTTCACACCAGCATTCAATACAGTTGCGGAGGTTGCTGATACTGTACCAAAATCAGTCCAATTTATACCACCATCAGCAGAATATTGCCATTTACCGTTGGTATTATCCGCTTCAATAACAGCAATTCCTTGGGGGTCTTTATCGCGATCGCTAATTAATCCTTTAACTAGGTCAGTAACTGAACTACCCGAAGTCGTGTTGAGAGCAGCATAGTTATTAGCAGTACCAGTAGTTAAAGTTGGTGCTGTGTCATTGACGCGATTGACAGTGATAGTCGCACCTTCGTAAGCTGAACTAAAAGCTGTGGAACCACCTGTACCACTTCCACCAAGAGACGTTGGTAAAAGATTTGCTGTACCTCCTGCGCTTCCACTTGTTTGATCCCAAGCGTAAAAGTTAATATCTGATGTACCAGCAAAGTCTGAGTTGGGAAGAAAGCGAATCTTTGCAGTTGATGGTAATAATCTTGCTGCGTTTAAACCAGGATTATCAAAGCCTGTCCAGGTTGTGTTACCAGGAAGTGAATATTGCCAAGTTCCATTACTGTTATCAACAAAATTGACTGCAATTCCTTTTGGATCAGTAGTATTTGCATCAGTAATGATATTATTTACGAACTCTGAGATGAGAGTACCTGTATTATTGTTGATATTTAAGTCTTCAGTAATAGCAAGGAGTTTCGGAATACCGTTATTATTTAAAACTGGTGCAGTATTAGTCATGACTGATTATTCCTGTAATGAGTAAGGGTATCCAAAAGTAGGTTCTAACTACACGTAGAGTAAACAATCTGTACCCATAGTCTGGTAAGCCTAATTCTGATTCCTACATATCCTCATTAGTCATAACAGATGTATTAAACTATCGCCACATTCTTAGTATTATTACTTGTATTGAGAAATTAGCAATATTCAACAAAAAATATAACATATGATACTAGGCTGTTGATTTTGTGACATAATTGCCTGTGAGACTTCATGCAAAAAATGTGTTGGAAGTAGGGTGCGTTTAAGCGTCAGCGTAACGCACCGCTTTCTGATTAACGGTGCGTTACGGCAAATAATTTCTGCTTTTGGTTTTAATATTGTCGTGCCGTAACACACCCTACTAATTTAAACATCAAAATTGTATGATTGCTCTTGGACAGAATTCTAACAAAATCAACAGCCTAGTAACGCACCCTGTAAGGAACAACCGAAATATTCTGGGTGAATGGAAAATCCTACTGACACCGTACCATACTTTGGTAATGAACTGTACCTTATAAACCTGCAATACGCTGTATATTTCGTTAAGAAGCAGCCTTGATATTATCATCTAAATGTGACTCTACACGTAGATTAATTAATTTTTCTTTGTAAAAATTATCTAAATGAGCCACAAACTTACCATTAATTAGTTTAATACCCAAAGCATCCATTAGGGTAGTAAAATCAAGAAAGCTAGCGTTTTGATAATCTTGGCTCTCAAAAGATTCTATCTCTTTTTCTGTAAGCTTTACAAATGCAGCTAATTCTTTATGCGTTATTTTAAAAGCTATTCTAGCTTTTATTAATAAGTCTGGTAAATAATCAAGATTTTCTATCGATAGCACAATTGGTTTATCTGGGTTATGGGCAATTAATGCTTCATATTCCTTTATTTCTGTCAGTAGTTTAGAGCGTAGTGCATCATTAGAATCTTGAATTAACTGCCACCCATCCGGATCAAGATGTCGCTTTTCTTCATTCGCGGCTACCTTATGGTTAGCATGAGCAAACTTTTCGACCCATTCTTTAGAATATACTAGTTGTTTATCGCTTTTAATCATAGCTCCCACTCCAATAAGTTAATGGCTATAATACCTTTACGATTCTGTTCCCTATCTCGTTGAAAGAACTCTATTGATATTGTAGACTCATCAACAGGTTGATTGGATTGATAAATTTCACCTCCATACTTGGCTTTTTGTCCTTCGCTGTCATAAAACTTTAATATTAGCGGTGCATTTTGCTGGAGATAATCTATATTGACATCATCTCTATCCCAACAGCAATCAAAATCTCTTGGTTTTACTTTACTTGTAACAAAAGAACCATTAATATAAAAAGTTCGGCATCCAGCAGCTTTTAGCTTTACCATTACCGATTCAATTCCACGAATCATCTTCATTCGTTGATTTGTATATCCAAACTTTTCTTGAAACTCGTTCCAATTGCAAAAATGTATCCCTGGTGGAAGATTACCAATTTCATCAAATTCCGGAATCATTAAATGATAGTAGCACTCTATAAAAAGCGTATCATATCATGTCCGTTAATTACCCATTATAAAAGCTCTCCCCCCGTATAGAGGACACCACTCTCTCAAGCTTGGGAGAGGGGAAGGGGGTGAGGGTTCTATATCGTAACTATTCAAGCGAACCTGATATCATTAAGTTTTTTTGGTGCGTGCAATCGCTATACTTGTGGAAATCATTTTTATGTTAACAGTGGAACTTCATCCCCGTAGATCGGGATGAAGTTAAGTACCAATCTACAAACTAACAAAAGAACTTGTAGTCAATGTATCTTTATTCACACCATTCAAAATCGCAATTTGCTGATTGTTATTGCTGATTAATGTGTTGTTACCCTGTTGAGTGATAGTCAAACCAGAATAAGTCAACCCCTCTACTAACCCAATCACATCAATACCAACAGCAAAGTCAGTGATAGTATTCATACCTCCATCACCAATAACGAAGGTGTCATTACCACCACCCCCTCTGAGGATATTATTACCTGCACCACCAAACAAGTGATCATTTCCAGTTTCTCCATAAATTAGGTCATTATCTGCATCCCCGTATATCCAGTCATTACCATAACCACCAAATAAAATGTCATCACCGTTACCACCTCGAATTAGATCGTTTGTGCGACCGAAATACCCAATTCTGGGGTCACGTGAATCACCGTAGATAATGTCGTTACCATCATTACCAAACAATTCATCGTTTCCACGTCTACCAAATATCAGGTCATTACCCTCATTACCCAAAACCCGATCTCTTAAATTTGTGGCTAATAAACTTTCTGCACCATTATTACCGTTAATAATACTAGTGGGTGCAACGTAGTTATCAGTGTTGGTAACGTCAATATCTGTTGGATTCAGTGTGTTGTAGTTGGTATCGTTACTGGTAGATGGAGCAGTAATAATTTTATAGGCTTTATTCCCATCTTCAATCAGGTCATCAACACCTGTAACAGTGACTGTTTGGGGAGTATTCCAGTTAGTACTGGTAAAGGTCAAGTTTCTAGTTGAGATTCTACCTTCACTTTCGTTAGAACTACTCAAACCCAAGTTAACGTTTGCTGTTGGTTGACTATTAAGTTGGACGGTGAAAGTTGCTGTTCCACCAAGCTCTGTGGTAGTCAATCCAGTGGTGGGAGTGATGGTGAAACCTGCTATGTCATTATCTGTGATCGTACCTACTGCTTGGTTGTCAGTGATAGTTGCATTACTAGCTCCAGATAAGTTGACGAAGAAGCTTTTATCTAACTCATCGATGAAGTCACCAATTACTGGAACAGTGATGGTTTTGCTGGTATCTCCTGGGTTAAAGGTGAGTGTACCGTTAACTGCTGTATAATCGTTAGTTGCGGTGGCTGTTTGATTGGCAGTGGCATAATTAACGGTAATTGTTTTACCCGCAGCAGCGGAAAGGTTGACAGTAAAGACTGCATCTTTTGTACCTTCGTTTCCTTCCTCAACTGTGGTATCTTCAATGGAAATAGTTGGCGGAATATCATCATTATTGATGGTAGCAACTGCGAAATTTTTGATGATCGTTCCACCAGTTGGATTACTTAGATTGAGGTTAAATGTCTCGTTGTCTTCAAATTTAGTATCACCTTTGACTGTAACATTAATAGTCTTGCTGATTTCTCCAGGAGCGAAAGTTAATGGAGTGTTGGAAATTGCTATATAATCTTCTTCAGCTGTGGCAGTACCGTCTGTAGTGTTGTAGTTGACAGTGACATCTTGACCGCTAGCATTGGAAAGGGTGACAGTGAAAGTGGCGTTTTTCTCTCCATCATTACCTTCGATAACACTAATATTCCCAACGCTGATTTTTGGTTCAGTGTCATCATTGGTAATGGTAGCATCGGCTGTGGCTGTGCTAATAGTAGCGTTGATAGGATTAGTTAGATTGAGACTAAATGTTTCGTTAGCTTCAAACTTCGTATCTCCTTTGACTACAACATTAATAGTTTTGCTAATCTCACCAGGATTAAAGGTCAGTGTTTGGTTAGTTAGAGCAGTGTAATCGTTATCAGTAGTTTTAGCTGTACCATCAACTGTGCTGTAGTTGACTGTTACTGTTTTACTACTAGCATTGGAAAGTCTGACGGTGAAAGTTGCATTAACATTACCAGTATTACCTTCAACAACGCTACTACCTGTAACACTGATAGTAGGTTCAGTGTCGTCATTGGTAATCGTACCTTCAGCTATACCTCTGGCAATAGTCGCACCACTAGGAGTACTGAGATTAACTTTGAAAACTTCGTTGTCTTCAAATTTAGTATCACCTTTGACAGCAACATTGATAATTTTGCTGGTATCTCCTGGACTAAAGGTGACTGAACCGTTAGTTATTGCAGTGTAATCTTCAGCAGTAGCAGTATCATCACTAGTGTTATAGTTAACTGTAATTGCTGTGCTGCTAGGATTGGAGAGGCTGACGGTGAAACTGGCGTTACTAGTACCTTCATTACCTTCGTTAACGCTGCTATCGGCAATGCTAATACTAGGTTGAGTATCATCATTGTTAATAGTACCCCTAGCTGTACCAGTGGCAATAGTGGCATTAGTCGGACTACTTAAATTGACCCTAAATACTTCGTTGCTTTCAAATTTATTATCGCCTTTAACTGCAACATTGATAGTCTTGCTAATTTCACCAGGGTTAAAGGTGACAGTTTGATTGGTGACAGCAATGTAATCTCCATCGCTAACTTTGGCTGTATCATCAGCTGTGCTGTAAGTTACTGTAACAGTTTCGCTGCTGGGGTTGGAGAGGGTGATAGTGAAAGTAGCATTACTGGTTTCGCTTTGACCTTCTTCTACAGTAGTATCAGCAATACTGATGGTAGGTCTAGAATCATCATTGTTGATAGTAGCATTAGCTGTGGCTGTGCCAATGGTGGCATTGGTGGGAGAACTTAAGTTAATGGTGAAAGTTTCGTTACTTTCAAATTTGTTATCACCTTTAACAGTAAAGTCAACATCTTTACTAATATCGCCGGGATTAAAGGTAAGTTGACCGTTAGCAGTGGCAGTATAATCTTCACCAGCAGTGGCAGTACCATCATTAATGTTGTAATTTACTGTGATAGTCTCACTGCTAGGGTTGGAGAGGGTGACTGTGAATTTACTAGTAGTATCAACACCAGTATTACCTTCACTCAAGCTGACATTGGCAACGCTGATTGTAGGTTTACTGTCATCGTTGGTAATTGTTACTGTTGCTGTAGCAGTAGTAATTGTAGAGTTTTCTGGTGCTGCTGTTTTGTTAGGGTTACTAAGAGTGACGGTGATATTTTCATCTGTCTCAAAAACTCTATCACCCAAAACATCCACTGCAATCGTCTTGGTTGTTTCTCCAACAGCAAAGTTTAAAGTTCCAGTTGTAGCAGTACTACCACCCGTGACTTGGATGTTATTGTAGTCAGTTCCAGATGTTGCAGTTCCAGCGATCGCATAATTTACAGCGCTCTCTACTCCAATACCACCACTGCGCGTAACGGTGAATGTGGCAGGTTTTGTACCTGTGTTACCTTCTGTTAGAGTTGTATTAGTTGTGGAAACAGCATAGGTTATTGGATCGTTGGCGACAATTGTGACTGTGGCAGTGTTATTAGTACCAATAGTGTAACTACCATTCGCTAAGTTTAGCTTTAAGGTTTCATCAATCTCTGGAATAGTATCATCAACAGGAGTCAGAGTTACATCAACAAAATCTCTACCATCGGGAATAACTACTGATAAGTTACTAGCTGAAAGGGTGTAATCAGATGAACTCGCAGTACTAGTAGAATCAACAGCAAGATTAACTGTTAAAGCACCTCTCGTACTATTTCGAGTAATTCGGTATGTTCCTGTATTTGCAATTGTACCTGTAGCGGTTTCAGCTGCACTGCTATCAGTAGCAGTAATATTAACGGTAGGAGGATTAACAGTAATACTGGCATTTTCAATAGCAGTGCTGAAGGATGTGGCATTACCATTGACAGTAGTGTCTACACCAGTCGTACCACTAGCTCTGTTATCAGTTGCATCCCAAGCGCGGAATGTGATGCCATTGGTGACAGTGCCATTATAGTTCAAGTTCGGTACAAAACGAATGCGATCGCTTGCAGTGTCTCTCAGTAATGTTGCACCGGAGGTTAAATTAAAAGTTGTCCAAGTCGTGCCACTATTAATAGAATATTGCCAACTACCGTTAGTATTATCTACACTAATAACAGCAATTCCTTCGAGTGCATTTGCATCTACATCAGTGATAGAAGTGCCAATAATTGCAGAAACTAAAGTACCGTTACTATCAGTTACATTTTGGTCAATTGCTGTTAGTGTGGGAGTACCTTCATTATCTAATACTGGCGCATCGTTAACAGCAGTGACGGTAATACCAATTGTTTTGGAAGTTCCGACAATTTCACCATTTCTACCGACAATGGTAAGAGTATCGCTACCGTTATAATTAGAATTACCTTTGTAAACTAGTCCATTAGTACTAGTTAAGGCAGCATTGATATTGCTAGGACTACCATAAATAGTAACATTGTTCGTCTCATTACCATCAATTTCAAAGTCACCAGTAACTTTTAAAGTACCATTGTTGACTCTCAAATTGACTTCGGTAGGACTAATCTCAGTAATAAAACTAGGTGTTATGTCGTTATCGACAACCGTTAAACTATCATTGCTGGCTTGTAAACTACCATCAGAGAAATTATTTCCACCATCCACATCCAAGACATTAACTTCTCGAATATTTAAATTTGTGTCTTCATTCACCGTTTGAGGAGTGAAAGCGCTGTTGTTAGTTACTGAAACGGAAGACAATTTAAATGTAGCTTGGGCTGAGGGAGTGTTATCACCCAGGAAAATAGTATTAGCAGTTGTGTAAGGATTTTGAGGAAGAAAACTGGGTTTAGGGAAGGCAGTATAATCTCGGAGATTTCCAGTCAGGATAGTATTGCCGTTAGCGGAGAGGCTGTAAGTATCACCAAGGACTGTTAAGCTGTAAGGAGTTAACTGTGTTTTGGTATCAAAGCTTGCAGTTTCCCCGTGTGTAAAGAGCGTGCGATTGTAAGTATTAGTTTGTCCTGGAATTGGTTCTAATGATTTATCAACTTGGTTTGTACCATCATTTTGTGCCCAAATTTCATTCTCCCAGAAACCAAGTTCAATACTTTTTCTCGCATCACTACTAACCGCAAGTACACTAAAACCTGCGCGATCGCCAATTCCATCACCGTTCTTATCGCTAAATTGTAAAGGATGGCTTTCTGAGTCAATTTTGGCGGTAAAGTTAAGGGTGTAACCTTGAGTACTATCTAGTGGTGCGACGGTTGTTAATATATTGCCGTAGCCTGCATAATAAGCTTGATTGCCTGTATTGACTGTAGTAGCTTTTAGACTATTATCAGGACTTTGTGATGGGAGAGGATTGGGTAAAGGGGGAGTATTAGGAAGAGCTTGGAACTGTAAACCTGGAAGATTAGGCAAACCTTCACCACTGTATAGAGAAAGCGATCGCTGGATGATTGGGTTATCGTTGACGGGTGTAACGGTAATTGTTTGAGTTTTAGCAATGCTAGTAGCACCAGCATCATCAGTAACTACAAAACGGACAGTACGTGTACCATCGTTGGGATTTTCAGAAACGTTTTGATAAGTGATACTTTGTAATAATGCTGTGACTGCTGTAGGTGTGGCTTTATCATTGAAAGTCACTTCTAAAGGAATACTGCCAACTCCACCTTTAAAGCTACCGATTGTAATGTTTTGGTGATTGACAGTTGTCCCATCTAATGTAATAGAACCTTGGTTGCGAATTCCTAGGCGATCAGATATCGAGACACCACCTGTAAAATCTACTGTTAATTTACCTGTGTTGAAGTTAGTCGAGTCTGAGTCAGTGACTGTAGCTGTGGTGTTGATAATTGTGGGGCGATCGTTTTCGGTGTAAGCGAGGGGGGTGTTAGAGAGGGTAATGGCGGGTGCAGCAACTACCCTAAAGATATTGTCGTTATCTGTGGCTGTATTGGTATCGTCACTAGCGCTGTTGCTGCTATATCCCACGTTACTTAGAGTAACTGTTGGCGCAGCAGTAATTTCCGAGCCTTGTAAGGATGGATCGAGGATAAAAATGGCACCACCTTTCCCTTGACCTTGAATAGTAGGAAAATTTGAATTACTAGTACCACCTGTTGCTATGTTGTTGTTAAAAGTGGTGTTGTTCAGAGCAAGGCTACCAGACCTGACAAAAATGGCGCCACCAAAGCCCGCGCCGCCACCGCCAAAGCCAAAGCCAGTGCCGCCACCACCGCCAAAGCCGCCGCTACCGCCGTTATAGAAGTTGCTGATGTTGGCGGTGCCGGCGCCGCCGCCACCGCCAAAGCCGCCGTTGCCACCGGTGCCGATGCTGCCAGCAGCACCACCGCTACCAAAGAAGCCGGCGAAGCCGCTACCGCCTAAATTGCTAAGGCTGCCACCACCACCACCACCAAAGTCACCGTTGTTGGCACCGGTGCCGGCTCTGCCACCGCTGGAAAAGTGGCCACCGAAGCCTTGATTATCGCCACTAGACACTCCACCACCAAAACCACCACCACCAAAGGCAGAGCCAGATGTACTACCACCCATACCCCCGCCACCATAACTACCTGAATTAACATTGCTATTACCACCCTGTGCCCTATTATTAGCGAAAGTGACATTATTAACTGTAACTGTGCCATCGTAGACAAATAAAGCACCACCCAAACCTGCACCGCCACCACCGTATCGACTACTTCCTCCTGTGGCGTTACCCTTGGATATCGTCATGTTGTTGAAGTTGACAGTACCTCCTTTAACGAAGAAAATACGGTTAGTATCACCCCCACTAATGTTGAAGTTAGAGAAGTTGACATTACCACTTTCTATGAAGAACGACGGGTTATTACCTGCTCCTTTGATGGTGACAGTCTGATTATCACCAGTGAAGGTAATATCACTTGTAATGTCGGGTAATATGTCGTTAGCACCAACAGTGAATTCAGTGCCAGGAAGTTCAATAATAGCGTTGTCAGCTAATGGACTGAAGTCAATAGTATCAGCACCAGGATTAGCATTAGCATCGATAATCGCTTGCCGTAATGAACCAGCACCACTAGGGTTGGTATTAGTAACTTCATAAGTCGCCAGCACATCACTGTATGCTTGCATCACTGCCATCTGAAAAGCTAAAGGTGTTTCTATCACCCCTGTCGCAACTTCTAAAGCCCAATCACCACCTTTTGCAACGCTTCCTGTCAAATCATCAGATGCAGCAACATCAGCATTTGTCAACTCACTTAACTTTTGGATAAAATTTTGCCCATTTCCAGCGGCAACATCGCAACCATAAAGTAGGATGTCTGCGTTGTCGGTTAAAGCAGTTTGCCACTGTTGCAATTGATTGCTATATGCTTCTATATTTTCTGTATTTAGTTGACTAGAGCCGAGTTGTAAATTGCCTTCGCTACCGTGGGATACTATATGGACTGATGCGAATATTTTTCCTTGGAGGGTGTCGGTAACTTGTGTGATTCCGTCTTTTGTGGGGTCGAGAACAACTACTTGGGTGTCTGGATTGGTTCCAGCGATTAAGTCTTGATAGTTAGCAACTGTAGTATCGATGAAGAGAATGGAATTTGTTTGAGTTGTCATATTTTTGATTACTGATTGTTGATTGTTTGTTGATTGTTGTTTGAATATTTACGGTAGGAAGAGAAAGAGGATTAGCTCAATTTCCCCAGCATCTCGCCCGGAATTATTGGATTCGCCCAACATCCGACCCGGTATTTAAATACCGGTCTAACAGCATAAGTCCTCTTTAGGGATTTCCAAATAAAAAAAGCTTCAATTTGTAGGGTGGGTTAGGACGACAGTCCGTAACCCACCATTATTTATTGGGTAATTTATTTCTTGGTGTTCCCTTAGAGGACTTTCGCTCCTAGACAGGGACTTATAGTCCCTGGCTGACTGACTGACTAACTGACTGTCTGTTTGTCTACATTACAAGCTAATAAAAGAACTCGTAGTCAAATTATCTTTGTTAACTCCAGTCAAAATCGCAATTTGCTGACTGTTATTGCTGATTAATGTGTCGTTACCCTGCTGAGTAATAGTCAAACCCGAATAAGTCAACCCACTCGATAACCCAATCACATCAAAACCGATCGCAAAGTCAGTGATGGTATTCATACCTCCGTCACCAATAACGAAGGTGTCATTACCACCACCACCTCTAAGGGTATTATTACCTGTACCTCCATATAACCTATCATTGCCATTTTCCCCATAAATTAAGTCATCACCTGCATCACCGTATAACCAGTCGTTACCATAACCACCAAATATAATGTCATTTCCGTTACCACCTTTGATAACGTCATTGCTTCGACCAAAATAGCCTACTCTTGGATCTCGGAAGTCACCGTAGATAATGTCGTTTCCGTCGTTACCAAACAGTTCATCGTTCCCGCGTCTACCAAATATCAGGTCATTTCCTTCGTTAGCATTGATGCGATCGCCTAAGTTTCCTCCTAATAAAGTTTCTGCTTCTGCTGTCCCATCGAATATATTAGTCGGTGGTACGTAAACGTTGGTGTTCGTTAACTGGATATCAGCAGGGTCGATCCCACTATACTTACTGTCAGTACTAGTTGCCCTATTTGTAATAATTTGATACGTAGTGTCGGTATCATCAACGGGGTCGCTAACACCAGTAACTAAAATAGTTTGAGCTTGATTCCAGTTAGTTGGTTTAAAGGTAATACTGGCAACAGATGCTACACCTTCACTGGGGTTGGAGCTATTTAAACTGAAGCTGACATCCGCTGTTGGTTGACTGTCGAGTTGAACGGTGAAACTTGCTGTACCACCTGTTTCGGTTGTTGTTCCTGTGGTGGGGGTAATAGTGATACCAGCAGTGTCGTTGTCGATAATAGTTGCTTTGAGTTGTTTGATGTCGTCTTTAAATGTTGCACCACTGAGATTTGCTAAGTTGATGAAGAAGCTTTCATCTAGCTCATCCACAAAATCGCCTAGGATGGGTACTACAATACTTTGACTAACTTCACCTGGTTTAAAAGTGAGTGTACCATTGGTTGCTGTGTAGTCGCTGCTTGCTGTGGCGGTGTCATTAGCAGTACTATAATCAACGGTGACAGTTTTACCAGATGCAGCTGAAAGGTTGACTGTAAATACAGCGTTGCTTGTACCTTCGTTACCTTCTTGAATAGCTGAGCCAGAAATTGCTAAAGTCGGAGCGGTATCATCATTTTTGATAGTAGCAACTCCTACTTTGTTATCAGTTAATGTTCCACCACTTGCGCTGACCAAATTTAAGTTGAAAGTTTCGTCGTCTTCAAATTTGGTATCACCTTTAATTGCGACGGTGATTTCTTTACTAGTTTCTCCAGGAGCGAAAGTGAGTGAATTGGCAGAAATTGCTATATAATCATTATCTGCACTTGTAGCTGTGCCGTCGCTAGTGTTGTAATTGACGGTGACAATTTGACCGCTAGCGTTGGAAAGTGTGACTGTGAACACAGCATCTTTGGTATCACTATTTCCTTCGCTATCTTCAAAAATAGTCGCATCGCTAATATTAATCGTCGGTTGCTTATCATCATCGGTGATAGTAGCAACACCAATATTTTTCGCAATCGTTACACCTGTTGTCGGGTCACTTAAATTAACGTTGAAGGTTTCGTTGCTTTCAAATTTCGTATCACCTTGCACATCAACGGTAATAGTTTTACTAGTTTCTCCTGCGGTAAAGACAAGTTCAGTAGTAGCGATCGCAGTGTAATCTCCGTCTTCTGCTTTAGCTGTACCATCGCTAGTGCTATAGTTAACTGTGATATCTTCGCTGCTGGGATTGGATAGTTCAACTGTGAAAACCGCTGGAGTTATACCTGTATTACCTTCAGTAACGGTTACATCTTTGATTGTGATGGTTGGTTGAGCGTCATCGTTTTTGATAGTTCCCACACCAATACCATCATCAATAGTTGCTTTATTAGTATCTGTAAGACTCAGATTAACATCGAATGTTTCATTAGGTTCAAACTTAATATCACCAATGATGGGAATACTAATTTGTTTACTGATTTCTCCAGCTTTAAATGTAATTGAGTTGGTTGTCTCAGTATAATCTTTATCTGCAACTGTCGCAGTACCATCACTAGTTGTATAGTTGACTGTAATTTCTTCACTGCTAGCATTGGAGAGGGTGACAGTGAATACGGCATTTACACCTGTAGTATTGGGAGGTGTGAGTGGATTACCTTCATCAACTATTTCAGCATCGCTAATACTAATTGTTGGTTTTTCGTCATCATTGGAGATAGTAGCTATACCTGTATTTTTTTGACTATCAATTGTGGCATTTTTTGCATCAGCCAACACGACATTGAAAGTTTCATTGCTTTCAAATTTAGTATCACCAACAACTTGAACTGTAATTTCTTTGGTAATTTCTCCCGGTTGAAAGGTTAGTAAAGTTTTAGGAACTGCGATATAATCTTTATCTGCTGTAGTTGCTGTTCCATCAGTCGTACTATAATTCACGGTTACAATTTCACTACTGGGGTTAGAAAGTGTAACAGTAAATCTGGCATCTTGGGTATTTTCGTTACCTTCTTCATCTAGAGAAATATCATCAATACTGATAATCGGTCTAGTGTCATCGTTAGAGATGGTGACAATACCAGTTCTCTTAGTTGCTAAGACACCATTAGTGGGATTGGTGAGATTAACGTTAAATCTTTCATCAACTTCAAACTTGCGATCGCCTATAATTTCAACATCGATAGTTTTGCTAGTTTTCCCAGGTTCAAAAGTGATAATTCCTTGGTCAATACCAACATAATCTTCATCTTTAACGGCAGTACCATCAGTGGTATTGTAACCCACTGTCACAGTTTTGCTGCTGGGGTTAGAAAGGGTAACTGTTAAAGTATCTGTGATAGTGCCATCATCACCTTCTGCTTGGATAATCTTATCACTAATACTGATAGCAGGTTGCTTATCATCATTAATGATAGTAGCTATCCCGATAGCTAGAGTTTCATCATCAGCATCAGTCAAATTAATCTTGAAAGTTTCGTCATCCTCAAAGACATTATCACCTTTAATTTCCACAGCGATCGTCTGGGAAAGTTCACCAGCTTTAAAAGTAATTGGTGTCAAAGGAACTGCAACATAATCTTCTTCCGCCACAGCAGTGTTATTGCTGGTATTATAATTGACGACAATATCTTCACTGCTGGGATTAGAGAGATTAATAGTAAAAATAGCTGTCTTGACACCTGTATTACCTTCTGTAATTGCCACATTATTGATGGTAACGACAGGTTTTGGATCATCGTTAACGATATTTACTGTTGCAGAGGCATTACTAATTGTCGAGCTTGCGGGTGGATCTGTGAGATTAGGTTCACTTAAAGTAACAATAATAGTTTCATCCGGCTCAAAGATTTTATCATTCAGCACATCCAGGGTAATAACTTTCGTTCTTTCTCCAGCAGCAAAATTCAAAGTACCAGATAATGAAGCAGTTAAACCGTCAACTCGTACTCTATTAAAATCAACTCCACTCTTTGCTGTGCCAGTGATATCATATTTAACAGTACTTTCAACCCCGACTCCACCATCACGAGTAACATTGAAAGTCACAGTTGTTCTGGTGCTACCATTCGTACTTTCATCAACATTTTCTTGACTCGTCGTTACACTATATTCAATTGTGTCATTAGCAGGAATAGTTAATACTGTAGTGGTAATTGTTCCTGGATTTGCTCCCTGAAGAGTACCGAACTTCAATTCTACAATTTCATCTAATTCTGGTAAATCATCTGGTTTAACAGTGAAACTTACATTTTTAGTTAACGCATCACCAGTTGCACCAGCCTCAAAAGTCAAAGTAGTAGAAGATAAACTGTAATCACTAGTCTGAGCATTCGTACTACTACCACGTATGACAGGAACAGTAACAGTTGTTGGTACAATAACTGTTGCTCCTGGATTACTCAAAGTTACAGGTATACTAAAGGTGACAGAATTACTTGCTTCTGCAAAAGAGTAAGTTGCTGCACCAAAATTAACAATTGGTGGCGTAAAACTAGACTCTACTGCACCAATATCAATTGTACCACCAACAATCCGGGTTTGACCCAACTGGTCTTTCTCTAATGCGCCTTCATTATTACCCGCGTTGATCGCTGGACTACCTTGCAGTACACTATGAGTACCATTACTAGCAAGAGTACTCAATACAGGGTCAATTGCATTAGTAGAAGTACCAACTAAAGTACTAACTGTAAAGCCGATACTACCATTGTTGTTACCAATCAGGTTATTACCTTGGTCAACAAATGTACCAGAAACATCAGGAGAGATTAATCCAGTCGTTGTTGCTGTTTTATCAGAGTTTCCAGCAATAATGGTGTTTTTGACATTAATAATACCATTTCCCCGAGAAATACCACCACCATTTCCAGTACCATTGCCATCATTATCAGCAATGTTATCGGTGATAGTGCTATTATTGATATTTACAGTTCCATTGACAACACGTATACCACCACCGTTATCATTGGTTTGATTACCACTAATAGTACTATTAGTTAAGTTGAAAGTACCACTAGTCCAAATCCCACCACCACTGGAAATCGCAGAGTTATCACTAACCGTGCTGTTTAAAATTGTTAAGCTACCAGTGTTGTGAATACCACCACCAGTAGCAGTACTAATAACTTTGTTGTCCTTGACAAAACTATTGGCGAGGTTTAATGTTCCACTATTTAAAATACCACCACCGGAGCTTGAACTATTACCACCAGTAATCGTCAAACCATTAATTTCGACAGTAGTACCGCTATTGATTGTAAAAACCCTCAGATTCTTCGTACCATCACCACCAACCGACAAATTCATTGCACCTTTAGTGTTGATAATATTAACACTATCAGTGATGGTTGGTAAGGCAGAATCTAAGTTGATTATTGCATTATTACTGAGTTGGAACGTAATATCCTGAGTACCAGATAAAGCATTAGAGTTGAGAATTGCTTGTCGTAACGAACCTTCACCACTATCGTTGGTGTTAGTGACAACCGTATCATTAGCACTAATCGTAACTGTAGCGTTGCTTTTGGTTTCACTAACAGCATAATTATTTGAGGAAGCTAATTTCAATTTTATAGTTTCGTCTGGTTCTGCTGCAACATCTTCCTTAGGAGTTAGGGTAAAATCAATAGAACTTTGTCCATCAGGAATAGTTACTGTTAAACCATCACTACCATCGAAAGTATAATCCTCAGTCTGAGTAGCAGTGCTACTGCTATCAAGTTCCAAAATCACCGTCAAAGCACCACTAGTACTATTACGAGTGATTCGGAAAGTACCTGTACTGCTGGTTTCATCTATTGTGGCAGTAGTAGCTTCAATACTGACAGTAGGATTTACCGTTATATTAATAGTATCAGTATCTGTCTGCGCTCCACCATCACCTGTAAAACCCTGGTCGTTAGTAGTCATGGTAATACTAGCAGCACCAGCAAAATCTTTAGCGGGAGTAAACTTAGTTCCCTCTAAAGCAGCATTAATTTGAGTAATAGTACCAACTAAAGTGACGCTAGCACTCTCATTACCAGTAACTGAAGGTAATCCAAGAGTGCTACCCAGTTTTACAGTACCGTTAGTTGCATCTAACGAAACTCGTAGTTGATTTTCACCAGCATCACTGTCATTAATCGCAAGAGGAGTGTTATTAACACTAAAGGTATATCCTTTATCTGGGTTAATAGTTAAGCTTGTCGGAGCAGTGTTGACTGGAGCTTGATTAGTTGACATGAGGTAAATTGTATGGGTAAACGAATCTATGAGTCAAATCAGCTAGCTGTTGACTCCAAGCAGTGAAATTTGTGATTGTAGATACGTGAAAATTATTTGGGAAACAGTCAGCTAACTTGTACCATTTCCAAAACAAAACAATATAAAGTCTAGTTTTTAAGGTAGGAAATCGACTTGATCCCTGATATCTATATAAATTAACGCCATTTAAATATCTTGCTGTTTGCAGCAACAATTTTATATCGCAATAACAATTTATGCGCTGAAACGAGTGTCAACTACCGTATTTATACTGAAAAGTGGGAAATTGAAGGAGAGAGGAAGCTTTCATTTTTAGTATGACGGAAATATGTCCGCCTTCAACTAGGCACGTATAATAACCACAGAACGTCCTTTTTTTGTCGTTGCATTTTTAGTTTTCAAGCGATCGATAAAAGCAGGTGCATTTTTGCGTCGGTCAAAAACAAACAACCACCCGTAATCTGCTTTTATCCGTTCCAAATAAGTTTCTAATTGGTCTAACCCCTTTTCTTCTGGGTCTTTTACTTTATCACGCCAAGCTTTTACCTCAATTCCCAAAGTTACTTTTTTATATCTTAAACATAAATCCATTCGACCAGAACCAATCGCATACTCCCGCTCTAAAGTTCCACCTCCATTGACAACACGATGTAAAAATGCCATTAATACGATGTGCGGTGCTATTTCATGGTATGATGTAGTGTTCAGTAAAGGTTCTCCATGCTGACGCCAAAAATCTATAAAGGCTTCTAACAAAGCATCAATATCTAACTCGCCATCTTTATTTAACCAAGTAGGACTGATACTAGGTAAACTATCAGAAGCACCTCGTGTTAAAACACGAGGAATAACCTCGCGGTAAATTGGATTAGCAATTACTAATCCTGCATTTGGTTCCCGACGTAACAACCCCAAATCAACTAAGTATTGTCGGTCATCGTTTGGTGTGTCACCCAATGTAAGTCCAGCTAATATTGGTTCAATTATTGCCTTCACTCTTGTTTCAATAAGTTTTTCCGCAAGGGAATCAAGGTGAGTATCTTGACGTGCAATTAGTATTTCTTTAGCTTGATGAATATGAGAAGCTGTAATTTGAATAGAAGTATCTGTTACCAATTCTTCAACAATTTCTTTCGCCAAGGCATTTACCAACCAAGGCTGTCCAAGAGTTAAATTATATGCCGTTTCAACTGCTAATGGTGTAAAAATTTGTCCTGTATCATCTGTATGCTGCTGATATAATTCACCCACCTCAGTAGCATTAAAATTTCTCATTGTTAGCGAACGGTCTTTGATATTGAATGGACTTGCAGTATTTAACCTACCGCTCCCACCGGAAGCCACTTTATAATCTCGCACATCACGTAAACCAATTAACCCAACACTTACAGGAAAATGTGTTGGACGACCACGATAACCATCCCGTAATTGTCGCAACATAGAAATTAATGCTTCATCTTTTAGAGAGTCTATTTCATCAATAAATAATACCAACGGTCGTGGTGACGCTTGTGTCCAAACTTGCAAAGCACCTTGAATTCTTCGTCCTGGTTGTGCAGTATTCCAATTTTCTGGGGGACGTAAATCTTCCGGTAAATCAAAGCGTGCGTTAGCTTCCCATGCATCAAGAATAGGTATTTCTGCCATCGCTGGGTCATGACTGAAAGGAGCGCCAACTTCTACCGACACCATAATAGCTGTATAACGTCCGCTTTGAGTTAGCTCCTTAGCTAATGCCAACATTGCCGTAGTTTTACCAGTTTGACGGGGAGCATGGATAACAAAATAGCTGTGTTGCCTAATTAACCGCTCTAAGGAAGGCAATCTCACGGTGGGTGGTAACATATAGTGAATGCTAGGTTCACATGGGCCTGAGATGTTGAACCAACGAGCCATAACACAAAAGCTATTTGTAATAATGCCCAGTGTAGCGCATATTGTTAGGCAGAATATGCTGAACTTTTTCTCCCATTCCTACAATCTGGAATTTAACAACTCTGCTGCAACCAATCCTTTCTGAATCGCTAATACCGCAGCTTGAGTGCGATCGCGTACTTCTAATTTCTGCAAAATAGCGTGAACATGAACCCGCACTGTACCATGAGCGATGTAAAGTACCTCAGCAATTTCTTGATTGCTCTTACCTGCTGCGACTAAGGCTAAGATTTCTTGTTCACGCTTGGTTAAAGGATTTTCTACTTCACTTTCTTTCATAGGTATTACTGTACCGCCAAATGCTGCTTGAATTTCACCAGTTGCAGTTTTATCCCACCAAGAAGCACCCGCAGCTACCGAACGCAATGCTAAAATTAACGATTCTGAAGGTATACCTTTAACACAGTACCCTTGTGCCCCAGCATTAATTATCCTAGCAATCACAGGCTTTTCCACGCGAGATGTGAGTACTAACACAGGTAAATTCGGATGCTGCTCTTTAATTTGCCGACAAGCTTCAATTCCACCGATTCCGGGTAAACCAATGTCCAATAACACTAAATCTAACTGATGACAATTTGCCATTTCTACAGCTGTTTCGCCGTCCTCAACTTCAGCTACAATTTCTATACCTGCTTCTTGTTGTAATCGCATCCGTAAACCGAGGCGAAACAATTCATCATCTTCTACCAGTAGAATCCGCAATGCAGTTTTCATTAGTCAACAGAATTGATTAATTCACAAAGGTGGTGAAGCAGGTAGTCGAAAAGCGAACATCGCACCTTTGGGTGAACGATTTTCCGCCCAAATTATACCCCCATGAGCTGCGATTATTTGTCGGGTGAGATACAACCCCAATCCAGAACCACTAGCATGGCGATCGCTATGTCCTTGGTAAAATCTCTCAAATAGATGGGGTAATTCTGCTTCTGTAATCCCAGAGCCAGTATCTAAAATTTTCACAAGTTGATAACCAGAATAACCCTCCAGTACTACTTCTACTCTACCACCACGGGGAGTATGATTAATCGCATTAATGACTAAATTGGAAAAAACTCGCCCTAACTGTAATGCATCTCCCTTAACCCATAATGCCCGTCGGAAACTTGATTCACCATAATTAATGTAAAAATACACCTGACGCGCTCTAACTACTTCACCTAATGTAGCAATTAATTCTTCTGCTATCGTCACTAAATTTACAGGTTCTTTTTGTATTTGTAGTCCTTCCGCATCATTACGGTAGACATCGAGCAAAGTTTCTACTAATTGTAGAGTATTGCGGTGACTACGTGTTATCGTTTCTATAGCTTGTTGCTGTGGTGGTGTAATTTCTCCAAAATACCCTTGATGGAAAGACTTGAGCGTTTCAATCGCTCCGAGTAAAGGAGTTTTTAAGTCGTGGGTTAAAGTTGAAACAAAATCCTCACGCATCCTTGCAAGTTGTTCTTGAGAATTTAGCTGCGCTTGCTGTGACGCGATCGCTTGTTCATAACGAGAATTGCGATCGCTTAAAATTGCAGTTACAACCAAAGCCATAACAGCAATTAAACGATTTGCTACTGTGGAAGGATTAATTTGGCTCCCCAAAGGGATAAACAAATTTAACAATGTTAATCCGCAAGCTGCCAAAGTCATACCTAACAAGACAACTCGATTTAATCGGGAATTTGCCACTAAAATTGGACCTGTGTACAGATAAGCAAACACATACTCAGGGGGTGTCAAATATTCCAGCCCAATAACTACAGCAAAAGCAGTAGTTATTAACCAGTAAGTACCATCTTTTTTGGCAAAAATAGTATTTTTGATTGTTAGTAATAAACTTTTCATCCTCAATATCATAAATGACTATAAAAATACAACTATGTTATTTGTAGACATGCATTTGCAGTCAACTATATCTGTAGATATATATCATAATATTTGTAAAGATATATTGAATCTAGCTCAAAGCTGTCTCGAATATATCAGAGAATTTATTTTGATAGATATGCCTGGATGTAAATCGGTTCTTCAATAAAGTTATATCTTGTGTACAATGCTACTCAGCGAAAAAATGAGGTAAAAATTAGTTAGAGCAATAACCAGGGGGAAGTTGCTTCACGTCTAGATAAATCGCCTCTAAGTAAAGAGAAAGGAAGTATTTACTAAATATACATATTAGTGATATGAAATATTATCGAACAGTAGTAAATGAAATTAATAGTAGACACGATATCAAATCCCCGACTTCATAAAAGTTGTCAGGTATCTAATCAACCTAGCACAACTAGTTTATCTACCTAAAAATTACTACCACATATATGGGACAAGGATTTTTTCAAATTGGGCTAACACTTGTGATTATCATCGCAATCACCCCCCTATTTGGGAGGTATATAGCTTATGTATTCATGGCACAAAAAACCATACTTGACCCAGTGATGCAACCTTTAGAAAAAGTTGTTTACTCACTAGGCGGTATCCGTAGAAAAGAGGATATGACAGGTTGGCAGTATGCACAAGCAGTACTGTTAAGCAACATAGTCATGGGAATCTTTACTTTCTTAATTCTATTTTTGCAGAATCTCTTACCATTAAATCCTACAGGATTAGGTGCGCCTGGTTGGGATTTAGCACTGCATACAACAATATCGTTTCTTACCAATACAGACCAGCAGCATTATTCAGGAGAAACAACCTTTAGCTACTTTAGTCAGACAACCGCTTTAGGTTTTTTAATGTTTGTCTCCGCAGCTACTGGTTTAGCGGTAGGTATAGCCTTTATTCGGGGGTTAACAGGTAGACCATTAGGAAACTTTTACGTAGACTTGACTCGTTCCATCACTCGAATACTACTTCCCATTTCAATTGTGGGAGCGATCGCTCTTTTAGCATTAGGTGTTCCGCAAACATTAGCCGGGCCAGCAGTTGTCAGAACATTGGAAGGAGCAACACAATACATAGCAAGGGGTCCAGTAGCATCCTTTGAAATCATCAAACAGCTAGGTGAAAACGGAGGTGGTTTTTTCGGGATCAACTCTGCTCATCCCTTTGAAAATCCGAATACACTTTCCAACTTGATCGAAACGGTTGCGATGGTTGCTATTCCAGCAGCCTTAATTTACACCTACGGATTATTTGCCAATAATACCAAACAAGCTTGGCTGTTATTTTGGATGGTATTTGTCATTTATGTAGTTCTGATTGGCATCACAGCAATTGGCGAATATCAAGGAAATCCACTAATTAACCCACTTTTAGGTTCAGAACAGCCAAACTTAGAAGGAAAAGAAGTAAGATTTGGTTGGGCACAAACAGCATTATGGGCAGTGACAACAACCGCGACCATGTGTGGTGCTGTTAACGGAATGCACGATTCCCTCATGCCACCAGGAGGCTTTTCAACTTTATTAAATATGTTCCTCCAAATCGTCTGGGGAGGTCAAGGAACAGGAACAGCCTATTTATTTGTTTACCTGATTCTCACCGTATTCCTTACAGGATTAATGGTTGGACGCACTCCAGAGTTCTTAGGAAGGAAAATAGAAAAGCGAGAAATCGTGCTTGCAAGTGTTGTGTTAATTATTCACCCCATCGCAGTTTTAATTCCCAGTGCGATTACCCTTGGCTTTCCTGAACAATTATCAGGCATCAGTAACCCTGGTTTTCATGGTATATCCCAAGTCGTTTACGAGTATACCTCAGCTGCTGCCAATAACGGCTCCGGCTTTGAAGGATTAGGAGACGCGACATTGTGGTGGAACTTAAGCGCCTCTTTTAGTATGATACTAGGACGCTACATTCCGATTATTGCCTTGCTCTTGTTAGCCGACAGCATGGCCCAGAAGCAGCCAGTACCCGAAACACCAGGTACCTTGAGAACAGATTCCACTTTATTTACTTACGTCACAGCCGGGGTAATTTTAATACTAGGCGTATTGACATTTTTCCCCGTTCTTGCGTTAGGTCCAATTGCCGAAGGATTTAAACTCGCAGGAGGATAAGAAGGAAGAAGGTAAAAGGAAAAAGTGAAGAATGAAAGACAAAAATTAATTCTCCCTTATACCCCCATCACCTCCATCACACCCATCACCCCCATCACC
>Ga0224723_1000243_pt1 | contig 37809 bp, 39 predicted proteins | sample Balambano_FR2_Me_FD_161647 | JGI IMG/M metagenome (GOLD analysis project Ga0224723, IMG submission 161647) | Freshwater sediment microbial communities from Lake Towuti, South Sulawesi, Indonesia - Balambano_FR2_MetaG | ecosystem: Environmental > Aquatic > Freshwater > Lake > Sediment | place... | reverse complement strand
GCTATGGGGGTTCTTCTCTGTGGGCCTTCACGATTTTACTTTTTATCCTGCTAAAACTAGATGCCCATCGAGGGCAGGTGTTGCAAAGAATTTAAGGCGATGATTGTTGACGGGATGAGTTTGGGGTGCGGGCGCGACTTGATGATGGGAGCCAAAAGCATGGGGCGTGGGGTTTTGGGCTAACCCCGTTTTCCATCTATCAAAATTCTGTTTTCCGTTCAGTGCAAAGTCCTAAATTTCAAAAGAGCAATAACATGAACCACATGAAAACACTTTTGTTCTTACCTATTTTGCTTCATTTCGCCAGTGCCGGTTTTGCACAGCGCCCCTTTAGTCAATCTGAAATCGCCCGATGGGAGGAACACGCCAGGCGCGTTACGGTTATCCGCGATATCTATGGTGTACCCCATATCTATGGCAAAACAGATGCCGATGCGGTATTTGGGTTGCTATATGCCCAATGCGAAGATGACTTTGTCCGTGTGGAGAGCAACTACATAGTGGCGCTGGGCCGCATGGCAGAGGTAAAGGGCGAAGTGGAGCTTTATCATGACGTGCGCCAACGCTTTTATGCCGATACGCTGAAGGTGGCTAAGCTCTTCGAAACGGCACCAGCCGACATGAAAAAGCTGATGCAGGCGTTTGCGGATGGCGTTAATTACTTTCTGTATAAGAATTCCAAGGTAAAGCCACTCTTGCTCAGCCGCTTTCAGCCGTGGTTGCCGCTGCTCTTTAGCGAAGGTAGTATTGGCGGCACCATTAGCAGCATATCGGCAACCGACTTAAAGCGTTTTTACGAGGAAACCCGCATGGGGCATAGCGGTGCCCAGGGGGAGTCGATACCAGAACCAAAAGGCTCGAACGGTTTTGCCATCGCCCCCGCCCGAAGCGCTTCGAAGAATGCTTTGTTGCTCATCAATCCGCACACCTCGTTTTATTTCCGTTCGGAAGTGCACATGGTGAGCGATGAGGGCCTGAACGCCTATGGGGCAGTTACGTGGGGCCAGTTTTTCATCTACCAGGGCTTTAACGAACACTGCGGCTGGATGCACACGACTACGTATGCAGACATTACAGATGAGTATCTCGAAACTATTGCCAGGCGCAATGATACCGTATTTTACAAGTACGATGGCAATTGGAGGCCGTTGCAACAACGCAAAGAAAAATTTGGCATTAGAAAAGGGAATGAAGTGGTAACAAAAGAACTTACATTATACCGCAGCCACCATGGCCCCATCATCGCAGAGAAGAATGGAAAGTGGGTAGCGTATAAGATGATGGACGATCCGCTCAACGCCCTCACCCAATCATACATGCGCACCAAGGCAACAGGCTACGCCAGCTTCAGCAAGTGGATGGATTTGCGAACGAATGCCTCGAATAACACTGTGTTTGCCGATGCGCAGGGTAACATAGCCTACTGGCATGGTAACTTCATGCCCAAGCGAGATACAAACTTCAATTGGCAGCAGCCTGTAGATGGCAGCATGAGCGCAACAGAATGGCAAGGCCTGCATGCCGCCTCTGAAACCATCCAATTGCTTAACCCTACTAACGGCTGGATTCAAAACTGTAACTCTACGCCCTTTACGGCTGCCGGTACACACAGTCCTAGGCGCGAAAACTATCCGCCTTACATGGGGCCTGACGGGCAGAACTACCGCGCCCTTAACGCAGCACGTGTGCTAGACCGGGAGCAGGCGTTTACGCTGGATAGACTTATTGCCGCTGCGTATAATCCTATCTTGTTGGCTTTTGAAAAATTATTGCCCGGCTTAATCAGCGCCCACGACAGTGATGGCAACGCCTCTCGAAGAGCAACGTTGTTAGAGCCCATCAGCAGGTTGCGCAAGTGGAATTTTACTACTTCTACCACCTCGGTAGAGGCGGCACTTGCGATCTGCTGGGGAAGGAAATTGCAGCGAATCATCGTACCCCGGCTGCCAGAGCGCACGGCCGAAGAGCGCAGCGATATTCTGTTTCTCATCGACTTTATGGATACCCAAACCTCGGCCGAGGAAAAGCTCAGTGCGCTGGAAGAAACACTGGCCGAGCTAACCCGCGACTTCGGGCGGTGGGAAGTACCCTGGGGAGACATTAATCGCTTTCAGCGCCTGACCGGAAATATAGACGAACGGTATGACGACAGCCTGCCCAGCCTGCCGGTGGGCTACACGTCTTCGTTATGGGGTTCACTAGCTGCTTACACCAGCAACCCACAACCGGGCACCAAAAAATTTTACGGCCACACTGGCAATAGTTTCGTGGCGGTAGTTGAATTCGGTAAACGCATCAAAGCCAAGTCTATCGTAACGGGCGGCAGCAGCAGCCAGCCGGGCTCACCCCACTTCAATGATCAATCGGCCGGCTATTGCGAGGGCCGTTTCAAAGAGGTTTACTTTTATAAAGCTGATGTTCGCGCGAATGCCGAGCGCACTTACATGCCGGGTCAGTAGCGAAAACGTTCTTTATCACGCTCGGCCTTAGTGATGTAAGGTTTTCTGGGATTTTTGAAAATTTGAAATAATCGCCTGCTCTACTTTTGCCATCGCAAAACGGAAATCCCCAACGACACAAACATCAAACATTGGCACCGGACGGAAAAACGGGGGTTTGTTTTCATAGTTAGCCGTAATGGTTAGTTTATGGATCCGCGAGGTGCCAATTCATTGCCAGGCTGTCTTGCTGTAAGCAAGGCAGCCTTTTTTCTGCCACCCGCCTCCACCTTGTAGCTACTTTGCAGGTCGCCATTCCAGGGAAGTTCATTATCTTTAGCATTCAAACAAACCCCACACATGAAAACAGTAGTAATGCTGGCTGTGGCAGCCTTGGTGTACACGCAACAAGCCAGTGGCCAGGTGCTGAACAGGCTCAAGAACCAGAGTGAACAAAAGGCAGGCGAGGCCATCGACAACCTGTTTGGAGGCAAGAAGAAAAATCAGAATGCCAACACGCCTGCCGGAGGGTCGAACACAGGCGGAAGCACAAACAGCGGCACCAACAGCCCATCGAACAGAGGCGGGGGTGGATTGATTTCAACCCCGCCTGATGTAGTACAAAATCTGGCTGACGCTGACGCAGCCTACAAAAAAGCCAGCTATGGCGAAGCACGGTATGCGGTGCAACAGGCCATGCTGGGTGTAGAACTCGAAATCGGCAACAAAATTTTGAAGTCGCTGCCCGAAAACATCAGCGGGCTGAAAAGAGAGGCCGATTCCGACCAGGTTACCAGCACCGGTTATGGTTGGGCAGGCCTTACGATCCATCGCCAATACAGCGACAGTAAAGAAAAAGAACTGCGCGTTACCATCGCCAATAATTCGGTTTGGATGTCGGGTGTAAATGCCTACCTGGCCAGCGGAGGCTACGCGCAACAAACCAATGGCCAACAGAACTGGAAGCAAACGAAAGTAAAGGGTTATCGCGCAGTGATTGAATACAGCGAAGGCTCGGGTTATAAGCTCAGTGTGCCGCTGGGCCAATCATCTTTGATTGTGTACGAGGGTGTGAACTTCGCCAGCGAGCCAGAGATGATGCGGGCCGCAGAAACCATTGATATTGACACGGTGAAGAAGATGTTGGGCGAACAGTAAAATAGCAGGTATGGCGATGAAAACAACAACCATGAAAATATTGCTGATCATTTTTGTGCTGGCAACAGCATTACTACAGGCGCAGGATTTTGATAAGAACCTGGCCGCGGCCCGCACATCGTACACAGCGGGCGACCTGGAAAACAGCCGCTTTGCCATGGAGCAAATGCTGCGCGACCTGGACATAGCCATTGGCAAAGAAATTCTGAAGCTGCTGCCCGCTAAACTGGGCGACCGACCCGCGGTGGAAAAATCAGATAACCTGACGGGTGGCACAGGCTGGGCGGGTTTGTTTGTAACCCGCAACTACGGGCCCGACAACAGGCGCGCCAGCGTAGAGATCATCAACAACTCCCCGCTCATGAATTCTATCGGCATGATTTTAAACACGCCTTTATTGGGCGGCATGATGCAAGATGAAAACCAGAAGCAGGTAAAAGTGCAAGGCTACAAGGCTTTACTTAACCGCCATGTGGATGCCGAAACAGCCAAAACCAGCTATGAATTACAGGTGCCCATGAACAATACACTGCTCACGGTAAAGGGTTTTGATGCAACTGAAAGCGAAGTGTTGGCTTGGGCAAATACCATACCGCTGGGCAAGATCGCCCAACTGGCGCAGTAAACTTGGCCGGGTAAGCCTGGAAAAAATTTTTTAGATTTTGAACTCTGGATTATAAATCAAACCAACCGCATTACCCCACGGATCTAAAATCGTTGCAGTCATAATTTCTCCGCCAACGTTCGTAGGTTTTTCGTGGTCGGTTGCACCTAGTGCGAGTAGCCGCGCAAACTCTTTTTCAATATCGGTTACGCCCCAATAGGTAAGCACGTTGTGAGCTTGTTGTGTTGCGGAGCGTTCAGCAGGTAATAGCCCTAATTCAAATCCCCCGATGGAGAAACCCACGTAAAACGGCTCATCGAAGTACGGCTCAATTTCAAAGGCTTTGGCATACCACCATTTAGCCGCCTTCAGGTCAGGCACTTTGTAAATCGTGGTGCGAAGTCCTAACATACCCATGGCGCTACTTCAAAATACTCAGGAACGTGGGCCCGAGATTGTCGGCCATAATTTTGCGATAGCGCACACCCTTGCGATAATCGGGCGTTAAAAACTCCCTCCATATTTCGTCCCAGTCAGAACTCTTAGCCATCACAAAGGCCAACTCCTCGGCTTCGCCAAAGTTCAGGTTTTGGCGCTTTACGGGCAGATTTTTTCGCGTAGCGTCCACATACTCCGTAAAATCGAGAATGGTAAACAACTTGGGGTTGGTGCTGATCTTTTTCAAAATCTCCGGGCCGTTGGAGCCGTAGCTTATTTTAAGTCCCGGCATGTTCTCCTTTTTTATTTTCTCGATGTGTTTTACGTGTGTGCTGCCGCCAATGACCTCGGCTGAGTAGCCGGCCAGCTTCGTGCCGATCTCAGAGAAACTGAGTACGTTGGGTGCATCTTTGTGCGTGAGCAGTACTACCGGGTTAGAGAGGAACGGAGGCGTAAACTTCAAAATCTTTTTGCGCTCCTCGGTAATCGTTACGTTGGTTACACCCAGAATATCTTTCGTATTTTGAGTTACCTGCAGAAAGTTGGTAAACACGGGCTCTTTGCCTGCATAGTTGAGCGTAATTTTTTTTCCGTGTTTGGTCTGCACAAAGTTCACAAAGTCGGTCAGAATATCCGCGCAAGCGCCCTTTACTTTGCCGCCCTCTTCGTAGATCAGGCCGGGCTGCTCGTAGTAAACCACGGTAAGGGTGCCACTGCCCGCAGCTTTTACCTTTGCCCAGCTGTCGCCCGAGTAGTTTTGGCCAAATACCACCGAAGTAAAGCCAACCATAAAAAACGAAAACAGTACTCTCATTTTTTTAGTGTTTAGGTTTGTGTTCAGTAAATAACTAATAATGGCTACGATAGAATTTGACCGGAGCCATCCGTTCGAAATTATAATTTTTTTCAATCGATATTTGTTTTTATGACTGAAAATAAAAAGTTGTTCCTGCTGGATGCCTACGCGCTCATTTACCGTGCGCACTTTGCTTTCACCAAAAACCCCCGCATCAATTCCAAAGGGCACAACACCTCTGTGCCGTTCGGGTTTGCCAACACGTTACTCGAGGTAATTCAAAAGCAAAAGCCTACGCACATCGGCATTGCTTTCGACACATCGGCTCCTACCTTTCGCGATGAAATTTTTAAAGACTATAAAGCTACCCGCCAGGAAACGCCCGAAGATATTCGCTCAGGCATCCCCATCGTAAAGGAAATCATCAGGGGCTTTAACATTCCAATTGTAGAGAAAGATGGCTTTGAAGCCGATGATGTGATCGGCACGCTGGCGGTGCAGGCAGCCGCACAAGGCTTCACTGTTTACATGATGACGCCCGACAAAGACTTTGGCCAACTGGTTACCGACAATATTTTTTTGTACAAACCTGCGTACATGGGCAATGCCGTGGACGTACTCGGCCCCAAGGAAGTGTGCGAAAAATGGGACATCAGCCACGTAAGCCAGGTGATCGACATGCTGGGCTTGCAAGGCGATGCCTCGGATAATATTCCCGGTATTCCGGGTGTCGGCCCCAAAACCGCGGCCGACCTGATCAGACAATACGGTTCAGTAGAGAAAATTGTGGCCAGCGCCAGCGAGTTGAAGGGCAAACTCAGGGAACGCGTAGAGCAATTTGGCGAACAGGCCGTGCTGTCTAAAAAACTGGCCACCATCTCCATCGATGTGCCGGTGACCTTTGACGAAGAAGCGTTGCGCTACACAGGCCCCTATGCCGAACGGCTCAAGCCCATTTTGGAGGATTTGGAATTCAAAACCATGATGCCCCGCATTTTCAACGCGGGCACACTGGCATCGCCCATTATGCGCGACCGCGCACCGGCCCAACTCTCGATATTTGGCGCACCTGCGATAATTGAGAGGCCAATGCCCGCGATTGAACCGGCAGAGACGCAGTACACCGAAGTAAAAACCGATATTGAAAGGCAGCAACTGCTTGCCTCGCTATCTGAGGCGCAACACGTGGCCCTGGGTGTGGTAACCGATGAGGCAGGCCACTTCGACTTTTCGCTGCAAGCAATGGTGTTTTCTGCAGCTCCCGGCTCGGCAGCCTACGCGTCCGTTTCCAATCCTCAGGACGTGTTACGCTGGAAGCCGGTTCTCGAAAACGAGAACATCAAAAAATCTGGGCATAACCTCAAAGAGGTGCTGCTGGCCTTGCGCAAATACAACATCGAACTTCGCGGAGTACTGTTCGATACGTTGTTGGCGCATTATCTCATTGAGCCGGAGGCCTCGCACGATCTGGGTATTTTGTGCAGCCAGTATTTGGGGGTAGGGCTTCAACATGAAAATGGGTCACGTGTCGATTGCTTTTGCGAGCGCACCGATGTTGCCGGGCGTCTGCGCCAGCCCTTGCAGCAGCAGTTGGAGCAGCGCAGGCATGCCCTGTTGCTGCGCGATGTGGAAATGCCTTTGGCGCAGGTGCTCGCTTCTATGGAGTTTGAAGGCGTGCGCATAAATGAGCCGGTATTAAACAACATGTCGCTAGCCTTGCAGCGCGACAGTGAACGCGTGCAAAAGGAAATTTACGCCTTGGCAGGAACGGAGTTTAACATTGGCTCGCCCAAGCAACTGGGCGAAGTGCTGTTCGATAAAATGAAACTGCTCGACAAAGCGAAGAAAACCAAAACGGGACAGTATGCCACGGGCGAGGAGGTGTTGCTGAAGCTGGCGGGTGAACACGCCATCGCAAAAAAGATTTTGGAGTACCGGGAATACGAAAAATTGCGTTCCACCTACGTGGATGCCCTGCCGCGCATGGTGAGCAAAGCCGATGGCCGTATCCACACCGACTACCGGCAGGCCGTGGCCGCTACGGGGCGGCTCAGTTCGAATAATCCCAACCTGCAGAATATTCCCATTCGCACTGAAAAAGGCAGGCTGATTCGCGAAGCGTTTGTGCCGCGCAGCGAAGCATTTTTGTTGATGTCGGCCGACTATTCGCAAATAGAGCTGCGCATAGCCGCAGCCTTTGCTGGCGATCAAACGATGATCGAAGCGTTCCGCGCCAAGCGCGATATACACGCCACCACAGCCGCCAAGGTGTTTAAAGTACCGTTAGAACAGGTAACGCCTGACATGAGGCGCAAAGCCAAAGAGGTGAATTTTGGCATTCTGTACGGCAGTACTGCTTTCGGGCTTTCACAAAACCTGGGCATAAGCCGCACCGAGGCAGCCGAAATCATTGAGTCGTACTTCAAAGAATTTCCAGGTATAAAACGCTACATGGACGACAGCATTAACTATGCCCGCGAGAAGGAATATGTAGAAACCATTTTGGGCCGCAGGCGCTACCTCCGCGACATCAACTCACGCAATATCACTACCCGCGGTTTTGCCGAGCGCAACGCCATCAACGCGCCTATTCAGGGCAGCGCTGCTGACATTATTAAAATTGCGATGAACCATATCCACCAATGGCTGGCAAAGGCCAACTTAAAAACCCGCATGATTATGCAGGTGCACGATGAATTGATTTTTGACCTGCACCGCGATGAGGAAGACGTAGTGAAGGCAAAAGTGGTAGAGCTTATGCAAAATGCTGTGCAACTGGAGGTACCCATGGAGGTAGAAGTAGGGGTGGGTGCCAACTGGCTACAGGCACACTAGTATGCCGAGTTGAAAAAATCTGACGCCCGCTGGGCTTGCGTTTTAACAGCGGGTTTACGCTGGGATTCACCGCCTTTTGCGACAGTGCCCTTCGCGAGTCGCTCATTTTGTTAATTTTGCGCTCCGTTTGATAACCCTATGATCGTTAAGACAAAGAATTACCGCATGGAAAAGAAGGCGTACATACGCCTGGCCTTGCGCAACATACTACAAAAACAATGGTGGGTTGCCCTGATTGTTGTGGCTATTGCCAGCGGTTACTTCTGGATACCCAGTTGGTGGTGGCCCTCCGTGGCCGTGGTGGGGGGTGGCCTTTTTGTACTTTTTTGGTGGATACAGTTTTTCGGGGTCACCCAACTGGAGCAGGGTAAAATGTTATTCGAGCGATTTTCGTACGAAATCAACAGTCAGCAGATTGTGATGAAGATAAATGCGCGCGAGGGAATGCCCATTAAATGGGATCAGATCCAAAGCGCACGGGTGGGCAAAGATCATTTCGTGCTGTTCGTTAACAAGGCCCAGCTCATCCACTTGCCGTTTAAAATTTTTAACACCGACAACGAGCGCAAGTTTGTTGCCAGTATCCTCAAAACAAAGGGGCTGGTTAAGTAAACCGTAGGGCCCATGAAGCGCCTCACACCTGAGCAGGCTCTTACAAAAATTTATCACTACTGCGCCTATCAGGAGCGTTCGCACTACGAAGTAAAGCAAAAGCTATTCTCCTTTGGTCTGTACGCCAGCGAAGTAGATGCGCTGCTGGCCCAGTTAGTAAACGAGGGGTTCTTGAACGAAGAGCGTTTTGCCCGTGCGTTTGCGGGGGGCAAATTCAGAATAATGCAGTGGGGCAGACTGAAAATTGTGCAAGCCCTTGAGGCGCACCGCTTGTCGACCTATTGCATCAAAAGCGGGTTGGCCGAAATTCCGGAGGCCGACTACCAACACACACTGCTGGCCCTGTTGACAAAAAAATGGGAGAGCACGCGAGGCAATAATATTTTTGAAAAAAAACAGAAGGTGGCCCGCTATGCCATAGGCCGAGGCTTCGAGCCCGAACTGGTTTGGCAGCAACTAAAAACCCTCGCCCCCGATACCGTGTAAGTAAGCCAAGCGACATAACCGCCCAATGGTTCATCTTTTTTTTGCGCGGAGACGTTGTACATCAACGTCAAAAACTACCTTCGACCCCGCCAGAAACCGTTTACCGGATGGAATGCGTACGTAGTTGTGTTTTTTAGCGTACTTTTAACTTAACCTGTAGTTCGAAAAACCTGTATGCAATTATCCAACGCCTGCGGCCATATTTTGCGTCAACTAAATGACGTAATACGACAAGTAGACGACCGCGACTTTGCCCGGCCCTCGGTAGCGTTAAGCCACTCGTCCATCGGGCAGCACCTGCGGCACACCCTCGAGTTCTTTTTTTGCCTGGAGAGCGGCGTGGCTACCGGAATCGTAAACTATGATAAACGCGCGCACGATGTGCTCATCGAGAACGACAAGGCCTTTGCGCTCAACGCTCTGCAGCGTATCCATGAGTTTATTCAACATCAAAAAACAGATAAAGCACTTCTGCTGGAAGTTGGGTACGATCGCCACTCAGAACAGACCGTAAGCATCCGTACCAACTATTTCCGTGAGTTAACCTACAATATCGAGCATGCCGTGCACCACATGGCCATTATGAAGATAGGCATCCGCGAGGTGGCGCCCTACGTAACGGTGCCCCACGATTTTGGAGTGGCTGTATCCACCCTGCGCCATCAGGCTACCGAGAGTTTGAACGGTTAGCGCTCATGCTTTTTCAGCGCCTTACGCGTACACCCTTTTGGATTAAACTAACGCATTGGGAGTACTGGCCGTTTGGTATTCTGCAGGCGCCACTCTTTCCGTACTGGCTTTGGCTGGCAGTGCGCGAGCGGTCGTTGCTGTATTTCTCGGCTTCAAATCCGGGTATCCTCACAGGGGGCATGATGGGCGAATCAAAATATGAAGTGCTGCAATTGGTACCGGCCCGCGTAAAGCCCGTTACGTTGCTTATAAAGGTGCCCACCAATGCTTCGGATGTGGAAGTCGCTGCCAGACAGGGCGGTCTTAGCTACCCCATGATCGCCAAGCCTGACATGGGTGAACGCGGCTGGATGGTTCGAAAGCTGAAGAATGAAGCCGACCTTAAACAGTACCTCTCCGAAATAAATACTGATTTTCTGCTGCAACAGTTTGTTGATGAGCCGCTGGAGTTTGGCATATTCTATAGGCGATACCCCAGCGAAAAAAACGGCCGCGTCACTTCTATCACCGGTAAAGAGTTTCTGCACGTGGTGGGCAATGGCGTGGCCACCCTGCAGCAGTTGATGGAAGAAAACAATCGCGCCCGGTTGCGCTGGCCCGAGTTAGCCCGTGCATATACGCACCGCCTGCACGAGGTGCTGCCGGCAGGCGAGAAGCTGGAGCTGGTATCCATCGGCAACCATTGTCTGGGCACCAAATTTCTGAACGCCAACCACCTGATTTCTGACAGGCTCAACCAATCGTTCGATGCGCTGAGTCAGCAGATTGGTGGCTTTTACTTTGGCCGTTACGATGTGCGCTGCGCCTCGCTGCAAGATTTAGAAGCCGCAAATGTGATGGTGCTTGAGCTCAATGGCTGCGGTGCCGAGCCGGCCCACATATACCAGCCGGGCTTTTCGTTTCGCGAGGCACTGCGTGTGCTCTGGCGCCATTGGCGCGACATGCATCGCGTCAGCCGCGAGAATCACGAACGTGGCGTGCCCTATCTTCCGCTGGCCGCAGGATGGCGCATATACAAGCAGTTCAAACGCGTTACAAAGCGCCTGTAAAAACTCTTACCGAAGACCCATCAGTTCGTTTAGGCTTTTGAATTTTTCGCCTGATAATCGCGTAAGGTTTTCTTCAATGTGTTGTGAAACTTTTTCCTTACTGCTGGCAGCTTAAATAACCAGGCTCTCCAGCCAAAGGCCATATGCAGCCACGCGTTGAAGTTGAACTCATCACGATGGTTGATGATTTTGCCCTCCTGAAAACGGAAGTGCGCACGTATGCGGTTGACTACCCTCCTACCCGTGGCGGAGAAAGTATACGTGGCGGTCCACTCGGCCCACCCTTCGTGGTCGTTGGCCACTATATTGGAATAACTTATCTGAAGGTCCTTTCCGCGCTTAATCAGCAGGGCCCACATGTCACGGGCATCTTGCCCAAGTAGATCCTGAAAGGCCGGATCATGAAAATGAACTTTGTCGTGGTAGCAGGCGGCCATACCTGCAGCATCTCGCTGCTGAAGAGAGGAGTAGAGACGGTGCAGAAGTTGTTCGTTCGGATGCATCAACTTTCAATTAAAATTTTGGCGAAACGGTTCATCTCTTCGGCCGTGTTGTACACATGGGGCGACACGCGAATGGCATCGCCCCGAAACGATACAGAAAATTTCTTTTGCTGCAGACGTTCTTTTACACGCGCCAGCGATTTGTGCTGAGGCAGCCGGATACCCCACAGATGCGATGCACGGTGTTTATCTTCTATCCAGAAGCCGGCTTCCCGCAAAGCTGAGACGGAGCACTCAGTAATTTTTGTGCAATAGCTTTGGATGTTTTCGGGCATCCAGCGGTTTACCTGTTTCAACGCGGCCAACAACATCGGCACCAGAATAAAATTGCTGTGCTCGCCCACTTCGTAGCGCAAGGCACCGGGTTGGTAACTCGTTTGGTAATTCACCAGGCCGGTGAAGTCTTCGCTGTGCAGCCGGTTGATCCAGTTTTCCTCCAGGGGCAAGCCGTGGCTGAAATAGTCGCCATAATACGCCAGCCCGAGAGCGTATGGCCCCATGAGCCATTTGTAGCCCGCGCAGATCAAGGCATCGGGTTCAATCTGTTGCACGTCAAAGGGAAGAGCGCCCACCGACTGCGTGCCATCGATTATCAGCAAAGCGTCTACCGCACGCGTACGCTGGCGAAGGGCCATCAAATCAAACAACGTGCCATCGGCCCAATGTACGTGCCCCAAGGCCACCAGCCGGGTGCGAGCGCCAATTGCCTCAATGATTTTTTCATTCCACTGCTGGCCGCGGTGCGCGAGTCCATCGGGCGGGGCAACTACCGTGAGTTTTACACCATGTTGGGTGGCTACCCGCATCCACGGATATACGTTACTGGGAAACTGCTCCCCCGCTACAATAATCTCATCGCCACTTCTCCAGGCCACATTTTTCACAACGGTAGCCATACCATAGGACACCGAGGGGATGATCACTGCGCGGTTAGTTTGTGGGAGGTTGATGAGCTTGGCAAAGGCACTGCGCAGGTGGTCGGCATCTGTAAAAAAATCGCTGGTGCTGATAGCCATAGGATTGCGCTTGCGATGCAAACCCGCGATGCCCGCGCGCTCAACCGTTTTTAACATGGGCGACATATAGGCACAATTGAGATAGGTGCGGTTTTTCGGAAGAGAAAACTTAGCGCGTTGTAGCGATAGCATGATAAGTGATGTTACATGCGAGGTCGTTGTCGCTGGTATTTCAGGCCTTGTGTAAACATCAATTGAAATGATAAAGAAAGACAATTACTGCCGTAAATGCAGGCTTTGGATTGCCCTTAATCTCAAGCGTAACAGCCATTTCGGCTTTGGCTATACCCCGCAGGTTTATAAGGCTCTGCAGCTTTACGCGCAGGCGCACTTCGCTGTTTACGGCTACGGGCTGATTGAACCTCAGGTTTTCAATGCCGTAGTTCACCAGCATTTTAATGTTGTTAACCTGTGCAATTTGTTCCCAGCAATGGGGCACCAGTGAGAGTGTAAGATAGCCATGTGCAATGGTGGCTTTAAACGGACTCTCGGCAGCAGCCCGCTGCGGTTTGGTGTGTATCCACTGGTGGTCTAGTGTGGCTTCGGCAAATTGGTCGATCTGTTGCTGCGTTATCGTGAGGTAATCAGAAACGCCAATTTCTTTGCCAACCCACTGCTCAAAATCCGCAAAACTGTTGATCAATACCCGTGGCATGCCATTACGCGTTAGAACTATGTGAAGTTAACACAAATCGCTATGTGTAAAACTGCTCAGACACCGCCTTTTTTCTCGATTTTCCGCGTAAATATTACGCACACATTTTCTTTCGGTTAACAGCTCTACAGTGGCTTGAACCTCAGGGGGTTAATTTGCGTTATTTGTTACGTCAACCACCACTACGACACCATGAAATATTCACCTAAACTGGCGATCCTGCAGAGCCTCGATGCGATGGACCAACTCCAAATGGAGGAGGTGCTGACCTACATCAAGGGGCTGCTCAATCAGCCTGCGCGCAGCACCGACTACCAGTCGTTCAAGCGCGAGGCGATGAAAGAGATCAGGATGGCGCTGCGCAAGGAGAAGCGTGTTCGCTTAACTGCGTAACCAGCGCTGTCCCGCAGGCAACAGGAGTGTGACACTCCTGGAGGGGCGGTATATCCCTTGAAATTTCGATTGTTCTTCCTACGAATGTAGTATTCCCTGCAATTCTAATTCCTTAATGTACGTCAGGTTTTGCTCGCAAATGCTGTCGGGCACAAATACAAAGCGCTTGTCGTATATCTGTTGGCCGATGTAGTAGCTCACCCAAAACTCGTTGTTGAGGTGAAAAACATTTTCGCGAATGGGTTCGATCAATGCGGCACTTTTGCCCGGGATGGTTTCCAGAAAATGCCGGAGTGTTGATGTACGTTGCTGTTGGCCGTCTTTCTCGCCATAGCCGGTGCTGGCTACCAGCGTGTTTTGCAGTGCGAATGCGTTCTGGTTAATGAGATAGACTTTCCAGTCGAATGTATCAAACAGGGTTTTCTCTCTTACGATGGCCAGCGTTACATGCTGCACTTTGGGTATTTCAATGTCCTTTCGCATAGCTTACAGATTAGGCTCTTTCAATTTGAATTCGGTCTTTTCGGCTGCCACCATCATGCCCATGAGCGATACAAAGTGTTGTTGCAAGGAAGCGGCCACCTGTTGCTCTTCCACCCGATGGCCCAGTTCGGCCCGAAGCGATGTAACAGCCTTTTGTGCGATGCCGCAGGGCACGATGTGCTCAAAGAACGACAAATCTGTATTCACGTTTAGCGCAAGTCCGTGCAGGGTTACCCACCGGCTTGTCTTTACGCCCAGGGCACAGATTTTGCGTTCGTTGCGGTTAGCTTCTTCGCCCAGCCATACACCAGTTAAACCTTTGATACGCCCAGCTGCCACACCATAGTCGGCCAGCGTTAGAATAACCGCTTCTTCCAGCGTACGCATATAGCGATGAATGTCGGTAAAGAAGTTCTCCAGGTCAATCACCGGGTACATCACCAGTTGGCCGGGGCCGTGATAAGTGATGTCGCCACCGCGGTTGGTGTGGTGATAGGTGGCGCCTATAGTGGCCATTTGTGCCGGCTGGATCAGCAGATTTTTTTCGTCCCCGCTTTTGCCCAGCGTGTATACATGCGGATGCTGGCAGAAGAGTAGAAAGTTGGGGGTTTGCTGCCCCCCATCGGGGTTGATACGATTCTGTGTTTTGATGGCCAGAATTTGTTCGAAAAGCCGGGTCTGGTACGCCCATGCTTCGGCATAGTCTATCAGGCCTAACTCAATAACCTGCACTCGCTTGTTGACGACCTCATTCATGTTGGCACGCAGTTATTTGGCGCGTCCCAGTTCGAGTTTCAAAAAGTCGATCGCCTCTACAGGGTCAGGGTCAACGCCATTTTCTCTGGCCAGAAAGTACGAAATCCAGTCGGTTAAATGAATGAGGTAATAGTATTGCTCCAGCAGCGAAGCCCCCTCTGCCACGATGTCGATTATGGGGTTCGATCGCTTCTCAAAAATGTCGCGGCAAATTTCCATTCGTTTTTCAACGCGCTCATGGTCATGGTCGGAGTACAGATAGATTACCTGTGCCTGTGCAAAGAATGACTCTGGATAACGCCACCCCTCCAGTTCATTGTGGTTCATCTCCGGAAAAGTGTTGACATGCGCCATATGCTTGGCATTTTCGTTGAGCTGGTTTTGAAAGCGTGTGGCAGCCGCGTGGAGGCGGCCATCGCAATAGATAACAGGTATTTTTCCCTTTAACTTTTTGGCAATGATCTCGGCCTCCTGCTGGATGGCCTTCTCGCTTCTGTCTAATGATTCTACCGCATTCTCTGTTTCTTTGATGAAGGCAGCACCAATCAAATTGGTGTGATAGAGGGCGTAGAGCAGCGAAATGATCATATAGCCAATCATGCTGCGCGGGCTGGCCGAGCCTGCGGGTATCTGGATGTAAAATAAATTGTATTCTTTGGCCAGCTCCAGCATTTTACCGCCAGACGTTATGCAGATGATGTGGGCGCGTTTCAACATCGCCTTGTGTACTGCGGCCAAGGTTTCTTCTGTGCCCCCGCTGTACGAACAAGCAATGAACAGTGTATGCGGACTAACAAACTGCGGTATGTTGTACCCTTTCGATACGGTGATGGGGATGGGTACGCGCCCAAAGGTGAGCGACTCCACCAGGTTGGCGCCAATGCCCGAGCCGCCCATGCCGGTAATCAAAATGTTTCGGATGTCGCTGCCCGGCCGTACCAGGTCTACAGCCTGGCCTATGCGCAGTGCATCCAGCAGTTGCCGGCTGAACCCCTCAATCAATTTCTTCATGTGTAGTGAGTAACTTGAGCCAACAAAGGTAGGCCGATGGGTAACAAAATAAAAACTGGCCAGCAAGGCGAAGCGGCTGCTGCCCAACTGCTGCAAACCAAAGGTTACGAAGTGGTGACGCGCAACTATCGCCACAAGAAATCGGAGATTGATTTGATTGTAAGAAAAGACAATTGGCTGGTTTTTGTGGAGGTGAAAACCAGGCGCTCGCAGGCCTTTGGCTACCCTGAAGAATTTTTGGGAGCCCAGCAGGTGGAAAAAATTCTGGAAGGCGCTGCGGCATACCTGGAGCAGACCAACTGGCAGGGAAACGTGCGTTACGATATAGTGGCGGTAAGCATTTGCGGAGGAGAGTTGTTGGCCGAGCACATTGAAGATGCGTTCTATTGAACGATACGTGGTGTGCATGCAAACTTTTTGAATTCGGGCACTGTTTGATTGTTACATAATTCGAAACCCCGCAGGTATGCCTGTTGACACATCAGAAGAGAAAATTGCCGTGGCCACTATTGGTACCGGGTTGTACAAAACAGAACTGGTGGCCCGCAGCCACAGCTTGGTGGCCGATGAGCCCGCCAATGTCGGTGGCCAGGATAGTGGCCCGCGCCCGGGCGACTTCCTTCGTATGTCGCTCGCCTCTTGCACGGCCATCACACTGCGCATGTACGCCAACCGCAAAAACTTTGATGTGCGCCAGATACGTGTGGCCGTAACATCTAAAGAAGTGGAGGGGGGCACTGCCTTTGATACCCGTGTGGAAATTTCGGGCAACCTGGACGGTGCCCAACGGCAACGCATGCTGCAGATCGCCAAACTATGCCCCGTGCACAAAGTGCTCACCAACCCTATCCACATCAGCACCGAACTACTGGTAGCATAGTTTGAGATAAACCAGAACTACTATGAAAGACATTACCAAAAAATACACAAATGGGGAAGTAACCATTGTATGGCAGCCACGCTTTTGTGTTCACTCCACCATTTGTTTTAAAGGCTTAGGCGAAGTGTTCGATCCGCGCAAGCGGCCATGGATAACACCCGAACATGCCACCACCGAACAAATAATCAACCAGGTAAAGCAATGCCCCAGTGGTGCGCTGAGCTATTACATGAACCGCGATGCGGGGCCTGCCGAAGTGAAGGTGGAGGCCGAAACTATTGTTGAGCCCTCGCCCAACGGCCCCTTGCTGGTGTACGGCAACGTTACTGTAAGGGGCACAGACGGCACGCTTACCAAAAAGAATAATGTAACGGCTTTCTGTCGTTGTGGTGCCTCGCAGAACAAGCCCTACTGCGATGGTGCGCACAGGAAAATAGATTTTAAAGCCTGAAGGTAGGGCGTAACATCAGGTGAAATCCCGCAGCAATTTAATTCGCGGTGCGGCCCTACTCACTCACTACTACTGCCATGGTGTTGCCGGCAGCATTTACAGCCATGCGCGTAATGCCTTTAATGCCCGGCAATTTGGTTTTCATTTCTACAGGCTTCCAAACTTCAGCGTCCGTGTCGAAATAAAAAATGTCAGTGCCATCGTTGCCCAGCAGTTTACCCTTGGGGGTCCAGCAAATATCTTCGCGGGCGGGCAGCGTGGCCGCAATCTGTGCGGTAGTTAATGTTTTAGTGTCTAACTTTTTAATCAGCCAATTGCGCTCGTCCAGCTTATGGATAAAGCTGATGGCGCGCTGATGCGGAATTTTATGCAAAGACCGGCCAATGCCCTTGGCTATTACCGTGTCGCGCTTGGTGGGCAGTTGCACATAATGCAGGGTGTTATCTTGTGTTGCACCTCCCAGTACGAACAACGCCAGGTGGCTGTTGTCGGCCCACACGTGGTAGCCCACCTTAAGATTATCGATGATCACAAACGGCTCGCCCCCATCGATGGGATAGCGGCCCAGATCTTGCGCCCCGTTGTCGCGCTGGATGATACACGACAGCGACTGTTGGTCGGGTGTAACCGTGGGTGAATATTCGCGCTCGGGGGTGGAGGTAATGGCGGTGTGGGTGTTGGTTTTGTAGTTATAGCGGTGTAGGTCGGCCCGGCCTTGGTCATCAAACGAGGTATAATACACCACGGGTTGGTGTGGGTGGAAGAAGGGCTGGTTGTCATAGCCGGGGTGGTTGGTAATGTTGCGCGGGTTGTCCAGCACTATTTTACTTTTCAACTCCTTAAAATCGAACAGGTAGATTTCTGAGCCGGTTTGGGCATACAGGGCCCGGCCACAGAGCAGTAAGACAAAAACAGACAGCCTCATAACGGTACTTGTTTTAGCTAGAAAGTCACGGTTAGCTCCGCAACTGGTCAAGGTATAAAATTATCTGTTCTCAAGTTGGGTTTTGCTGCTGCACTTCACAAATGCCGCAACTCCGCATGCTGGTCTAGCAGCCACCCGGTAAGGCTTAGCCGCGGGCGTGTGGCAGGTAGTACCTCGTGCTCGACCACATCGCTGCGAAAACACACCAACCGGCCCGCCATCGGCAAGAAATCTTTTGTGCCGCCAGCAGGATACATACGCAGTTGCCCGCCATGTTCTGGCATCCACGCTTCGTTAAGGTAGCAGATAACCGAGAGCTTGCGATGATCATCTTTCTTGAACTGGTCGAGGTGGCGTTTGTAGCAGCTGCCCACCGGGTAAATGGTAAGGTGCACTTCAGCGTCTTTCAAGCTGAGGTAAAGCGTTTGATTGATGTATTGGGTAAGCGCTGTTAGCCGGTTGAGGTAATGTTGTAGCACGGGCGCTGCCGTGGTGCGATCAACCCACAATATATAGTCGCCACGTATGCTTTCGTTGATGTGGTGTTGCTGCTCCTTGCCAATGCCGGCTTTCTTAAATCGTAACATTCCTGCCTGGAATTCGTCAAGCATGAGCAGGCTGTTAACTTCGGCAGGTGTCAGAAAGCCATCCACCACGGCATAGCCTTCGGTGGCAAGTCCATCTGCAATAAACTCGTATATGCTTTGATGTTGTGTGTTCACCCTGCAAATTTAGGCCATGAAGATTACAAATATTCGCTGCGTACTATTGCTCGTTATCATAACAGCCTGTGTGCCCCGCGAGCGCGTGGTGTTGCAAGAGATCAGGAATCTTTCTATCGAAGCCGGACAGAATTTTGAGCCCGTACTGGCAGGCGAGGCGGTTTTTTATAATCCGAATAACGCCCGCATGAAGCTGCGCGAAATCGACATAGAGGTGCAAATCGATGGCAAAAAATCAGCTACCATCAAACAACGCCTGGCGGCTGTTGCCAAACCCAAGTCGGAGTTTGCGGTTCCCCTTAAAGTGCAGCTCGCCTTGAAAGATGTCGGGTTGGGCGATGCGCTGAAAAGCCTATTTGGCGCCAAAAAGTATAAAATACGATATGCGGGCTTTCTGCGGGTAACGATTAACGGCTTACCCATGAAAATCCGGGTAGACCACCAGGAGGAGTTTAAGTTGCGCCTGTAGTTATCAATTTTTTTTTCACTTTCGTGGAATGGCCACTACCCTCGGTTTGCTGTTGCTTGCCGCCATCAGCGCCATGCTGCTGATTTTGGCTGTGCGGCAGCGCACCCGGCTGCGACTGTTACAGCAACAGAACGAGGCGCTGCAGGCCGAGGGCCAAAAATTGTACAGCATCGTCTCGCACGATATCAAGGGGCCCTTTAATCGCATTTTTGCATTGCTGCAGTTGTTGCAGATGAACGATGAAGCGTTCACCCCCGCCCAGTTGGAGTACCTCGATCGCATCTACATCGTTGTTGCCGATGGTCAGAACATGCTGCGCAACCTGGGCGAAGCCCGCAAACTAAATATGAGCAGCGAGCCACCGCGCACCGAGCGCGTGCGGCTGGATACGCTGGTGCAGCAATTGGTGAAACAATACCAATTGGTAGCAGCGCGGAAAAAATTAACGGTAGAGTGGCAGATTACCGCACCGGTGGAGATTACAGCCGAGCGAAATTTTGCGCAGCGAATAGTTGAGAACCTTATTTCCAACGCGGTGAAGTTCTCTACCCCGGGCAAAGCGGTGCGCGTTTGGTGTAAAGAAGAAGCAAGCTTTGGCGTGGTGGCCGTGGCTGACGAGGGACCTGGGCTAACCCCAGACGATGAACGCCATCTATTTCAGCGCTTTCAAAAGCTTTCGGCAGCCCCAACCGCTGGCGAGAGCCAAACCGGTTTGGGCCTGGCCATTTCGCAACAACTCATCACCATGATGGGGGGCAAAATTGCTGGCGCTAACAATGATGCGGGCGGGAGTACTTTTACGGCTTTCTTTGCCAAATAGCGTATTGAGGCAGCCTGTTAATAATTCTTCCTCGACAGGCCCAGGGAATCGCGCATAGGTAAAAAGGCGTTGCGGTTCTTTGTCCAATAATCAGTTTGAATGGTTTTGTCGAGTTGTGCCGTGGTTTGATATACGTTTTCGCCAACGGAAAACCTTTCAACCCAGCCGGTTATGCGGTGCGGAAATTCTCTTTCATAACGAATTTGCAGCGAGCGCCCATTGGCCCACTCCACTACATACACCTCCTCTTGGCCATCGGTGTTTTTAGTTGCCTGAACCGGTTGTGCCGCCACAGGGGCATGCTGAAGCCGGGTAAAAAACAGACCGGGAATGATGTTAAATGTACCGGTAGGCAACTGCTTGGGCGAGAGCCTGATGACATTCCACAACTCATCTTCCAGCCAGGTGCGCGCAAACGTTTCGTGCGTGTCGCCCTCCTGCTCAAAATATGAGTTCGACTGCAGGTGGTATTGCCGGCCCCTCAAATTAAGCTGGGCAAAAACGTGGCCACACCATTCCTGGCCCGTCATGCTCACTTTCAGCGAGGCCGGGAAAGCTTGCCGGTCTACCGGGGTGAATACCGACAGCATGAGTGAATAGGGGTAGATTCCGGTAACAAAGTTTTTCGTGAAGTTCATTTTTAGTACGCTCACTTTATCATTTGCGGCTTTAGCAGGATCATCCAGCTTTACGTGCTTCTTCTCCGAAAAATCTTCGGTTACGAAAATGAGCACCGCTTTACCTTCGCGTGTTTCGCCATAGCGCGATTGTTGCAGGTGGTAGCTCGAAATTTCTGCCTTGCCACCATACCAGTAGTCTTTAAACTGCTGGGTGTTTACAACCCCTGGTGTGGAGGTTGCCGCAGGTTGCCCACACGAGGCAGCACCCGAAAAAAAACCTGCCAGACTTATGTAAATAAATGCTCGTTTCATGCCATGTAAAATATTTGTTAACGAAACTTCACCTTTTGTAACAGCCGCCACGAAAATGGTTACCAAGTTTGCATCCGTCCGAATGAATAGCAAATTTTGAATTATGTCAGTGCAACCGGAAGTGTTTGGAGGTATAGAGTTTGTGCGCATTGCTCACCTTCCTTTTGAAGAACGCGAGTTACTTTTTAGAACGTTTCAACGCGATTACATCATCAAAATTCTTCGCAACAATGAGTTGCTGAACGATTGCATACAACTGGTGCATTACAAAACCTGGCGAACATCTGTGTTTCTGCCGAGCACAACCGAGAGCCCTTCCCTGAAGTTAGCTTCGTAGAATCGCTCTACCGGGTGTAACTTGTGCGAACCCACCTACACCACTGCCATTTCGGCCACCTCATCTAAAATTTCATGCACGTGTTCGGCAGTGGGCGCCTCTACCAGTCGTGTGCGGTAGGCTTTAAAGTCGGCAATGCCTTTAAAATAACTGGTATAATGTCTGCGCATTTCAAACACGCCCACCTTAGGACCCTTCCATCGCACAGAAAAATCTAGGTGTTGGCGCGTTACGCGTACACGCTCACTTAGGTCGGGCGGCAGCGGCCGTTCGCCATGGGCCAGGTATTGTTTGATCTCATTAAAAATCCAGGGGTAGCCAATGGCTGCACGACCGATCATGATACCGTCTACCTCGTAGCGGTTCTTGTATTCCAACGCTTTGGCGGGCGAGTCGATGTCGCCATTGCCAAAAATTGGTATGTGAATGCGCGGGTTGTTTTTAATCTTGCCGATCAGCGTCCAGTCGGCCTCGCCTTTGTACATCTGCACGCGGGTGCGGCCATGAATGGTAAGGGCTTGTATACCGATGTCTTGTAATCGCTCGGCCACTTCTTCAATGTTTTTGGTGTGGTCGTCCCAACCGAGGCGTGTTTTTACGGTAACAGGCAGCGAAGTGGCGTTCACCACTTCTTTGGTCATGCGCACCATTTTGGGCACATCTTGCAGCAGCGCTGCGCCCGCACCTTTGCAGGCCACGGCCTTTACCGGGCAGCCGTAGTTAATGTCGATCAGGTCAGGCTGGGCAGCAGCAGCAATCTCTGCGGCCTCGCGCATACTGTCTACGTTGCCGCCAAAAAGTTGAATGCCAATGGGCCGTTCATACTCAAAAATATCGAGCTTCTGTTTGCTCTTGGCGGCATGGCGTATAAGGCCCTCGCTGGAGATAAATTCAGTGTACATCAGGTCGGCCCCGCCTTCTTTGCAAACGGCACGAAAGGGCGGATCGCTCACGTCTTCCATAGGCGCGAGCAGCAGCGGGAAGTGCCCTAATTCGATATTGCCGATTTTAACCATATTTGCGGCCGATGCTGTTTTTTGCGGCCCAAAGTTAACCAATATTCTGTGGCAGAACTGAATCCGTCTTCGCGTTCGCTTTGGGTGTCTGCCCTGCTTACGCTGCTGGTTGCAGTGGCAGGGTTTATGCTGATAGGCCCGGCTATTGGCATGTTGCTGGCCTTGCCATTCTTTCCGGGCACGGCCTTTCAATTTTTGAAGGAGCTATCAAGCCCCACACAGCGCGAAGCCATCTTTTATCCGTTCTTCATCGTGCAAGGGTGCGCCACCCTGGTGGGGTTGGGCTTGGTGCCGGCCTGGTACTGGTACCGCAGCCAGCAGGAGAATATTTTCCAACGCATCATGTGGCGTGTGCCGCCTTTGTCGCTGCTTGTGGTAGCTGCCATCGTTATCTTTTTTATGGGGTTGAATTCGGTGTTCATCGAGTGGAATGCCAACCTGGAATTACCCGAAGCACTCAGTGGCTTTGAACAATGGGCACGGGCGCTGGAAGACGCAGCCGACCGGCTCACCCAATTTATGACTGCATTCTCATCGCCAGGGCAGTTTGTGGTGGCCATGCTGGTGGTGGCCGTGTTTGCAGGCTTTGCTGAGGAGTTGGTGTTTCGCGGTATGTTGCAGCCGCTCTTTCATCGAGCGTCCGGCAATATTCATGTGGCGATCTGGCTCTCTGCTGTTTTGTTCAGCGCACTGCACATGCAGTTTTTTGGCTTTGTGCCACGGGTGTTGCTGGGGGTGCTGTTCGGCTATCTCTATGCGTGGTCGGGAAATTTACTGGTGCCTATGGTAGCCCATTTCGTAAACAACGGCTTCTCGTTGCTGATGATTTACCTGAACAAAACACAGGTGTTGGGTATGGACCTTGAAAGCACCCAGGCAGCCCCGTGGCCGGCAGTTGTCGTTTCGACCATGATTACAATTTTGTTGCTTCGCTACTACCAGCGAACGTTCAGCGCAGCCAAGCCGCAGGGGCAATGACGGAGCACATCAAACGATATTCTAACCTCACCCAACGCATCATTACGGGCCTGGTTGGTGCTGCCATGATTATTTTCAGCGTGGCTTACAGCGAATGGACTTACTTTACGGTTTTCTTTCTCATTTGTTTGCTCTCGCTTATTGAGTTTTACAGCCTGTCGGGCTTAGATGGCATGGTGCCGCAGAAAACCTTTGGCACACTATGTGGCATGATTATCTACTCACTGTCATTTTTTATTGAGCGGGGCAACGTTTCGTACCGCTACTATTTTGTTGTGTTTCCGCTGGTGAGCTGCGTGTATATGATCAAGCTATACAAGAAAGTAGAGCGCAAGCCGTTCACCAATATTGCATATACCTTTCTGGGCATTTTTTATGTGGCGGTGCCTTTTGCGTTGCTGCATATAGCCGCGTTCGAAAATGGCGCTTATAACTTTGAGGTCATTTTTGGCAGCCTGATTATTTTGTGGGCTACCGACACAGGCGCCTATTTTGCAGGCACTTTATTTGGTAAAAGAAAACTATTCGAGCGCATCTCGCCTAAGAAGTCGTGGGAGGGAGCAATAGGTGGTGCGGTGCTGGCGTTTGCATTTGCGCTGCTCATGGCCAATTACTTTCACACACTACCGTTCTGGCAGTGGATGTGTATCACATCGATTATTATTGTGGGTGGCGTTTATGGCGACCTGGTGGAATCGCTGCTAAAGCGCAGCATCGAAATTAAAGACAGCGGCAACAGCCTGCCCGGCCATGGCGGGTTTCTGGATCGCTTCGATGGCCTGCTTATCTCCGCCCCGTTTATCGTGGCCTTTCTCGAGATTTTCTGAGGCCAAAAATGAGCGGGCAGGTACCCGGCTCAGCCTTTGCTCTTCGCGCGATTTCAGGGCCAACAAAAAGAGCACTTTTTCCGTTTCACTATCTTCGCACACAACACATCTGATATGGCAAAGGTATCCAAGCAAAAGCTGAATTCGAAACCCATTAACGAAGTACTCGAAGAAGAGCACCGCATCCGCAAGGCATTTAAAGATAAAGACTGGGCCGAAATCAAAAGCTCCGACTCGTGGGTGATCTTTAAAGTGATGAGCGAGTTTGTGGAAGGGTTTGAAAAGCTTGCTAAGATTGGCCCGTGTGTTACTATCTTCGGCTCAGCCCGCACACAGCCACAAAACACATACTATAAAATTGCCGAAGAGATAGCTTACCAGCTGGTGCAAAACGGCTACGGTGTGATTACCGGGGGCGGCCCTGGTATTATGGAAGCCGGCAACAAAGGCGCGCGCAGGGCCGGAGGTAAATCAGTAGGACTAAATATTTTTTTGCCACATGAGCAGAAAGGCAACCCGTACATTGACCCCGACAAGCTCATCACGTTCGATTACTTTTTTGTACGTAAAGTAATGTTCATGAAGTACTCACAGGGTTTTATTGTAATGCCCGGTGGCTTCGGCACGTTGGACGAGCTCTCGGAGGCGCTCACGCTGATTCAAACGAAAAAAATCGGCAGGTTTCCCATCGTGCTGGTGGGAAAAAAATTCTGGGGCGGATTGGTGGGTTGGTTTAGGGAGACGCTGATAGCCGATGGCATGATAAGCCCCGAGGATCCAGATTTGTTCTGTATTGTTGATACGCCCGAAGAGGCCGTGAAAACGATAGACGATTTTTACTCAAGATACCTGCTCTCGCCAAACTTCTGATGAAAAACCTGTCGGTCGTTTTATCGATTTTTGTGCTGGTCGTGCTGGTGCTGTCCATAGCGCGCACTAACGACAGACTGAATAAAGTAGAGCAATGGCTGCTGGAGGCGAGGCATGAAACAGCGTATGAGCCTATGCGCGAAGAAGTAGCTGCAGCAGAGGGCGCCCGATTACCGGCCGTTTCGTTTTCGCTGCCCGCCCGCCTGGCATTTTTGGGCGATACCGTGCCGCTGCAGATAGCCGATGTGCGCGAGCGGCTCGATCGCGAGTTGCACATCAACTCCTACCTGCACAACAGCACTATTTTCCTGATGAAGCGTGCCTCGCGATGGCTGCCGCAGATGGAGCCGATATTGAAGGCTAATGGCATACCCGAAGATTTTAAATACCTGCCGCTCATTGAGTCGGCCTTGCTAAACGATGTTTCGCCAAAAGAAGCTGTGGGCTTCTGGCAGATTTTGAAAAGTTCGGGCAAAGAGTTGGGCCTTGAAATCAACAGCGAAGTAGACGAGCGCTACGACCCGCTAAAATCGACACAGGCAGCCTGTAAGTATTTGAAAAAAGCATACGCTAAGTTTGGTAACTGGACACTCGCGGCAGCCTCGTACAACCGCGGCATGACCGGCTTAGACAAAGCCATCCAAAACCAACAGGTAGAAAATTTCTACGACCTGTTTCTCAACGATGAAACTTCGCGCTACGTGTTCAGACTTATCGCCATTAAAGAGATTATTGAACACCCCGAGCGCTATGGCTTTAAGGTGCAAGCCGCGCATGTGTACCGGCCTGAGCCAGTGCGTTATGTGGAGATTACGGCCACCATCCCTAACCTGGTAAAGTTTGCCCAGGATCAAGGTATCAACTACAAGTTGCTAAAGCGCCATAATCCATGGCTGCGTGATGACCGCCTCACGGTAAAAAAGGGCCGCACGTACAAAATTGCGCTGCCGGCCTGAAAACCAATTGCCCCACTTTGTTCGTAAATTTCAAACACATCGCCTGCAGAGTTTGTCGCGCACGCGATGAAAAAGTGAGCCGATTTTGTTTAGCTTGACGAAAAAACAAATAGACATGGAACATACGTACTACAACCCCGAAGACCTGAAGAAATTCGGAAACATTGCCGAGTGGGAAGGCAACCTGGCCGCAAAATTTTTTAGCTGGTATGGCGATGTGTTTGCCGAAGGCGACCTGACGGCCCGCGAGAAGTCGCTCATTGCCCTGGCCGTAGCACACACCGTGCAATGCCCTTATTGTATTGATGCCTACACCACCGATTCGCTTGAAAAAGGAGCTACCGAAAAAGCGATGATGGAGGCCATACATGTGGCGGCTGCCATCCGGGGCGGAGCTTCGCTGGTGCATGGTGTGATGATGATGAATAAAGCAAAAAAACTGTCGATGTAAGCTGGTGCAGCATTTTTTCCACCCTAAACAGTTTATTAGCAGAACCGCGTTATGATAAAATCACTACATGCACGTCATCACCAGTGGGCCCAGCAAGAGCGACAGGTGGAGTTTCTGTCTAATGGAATCTTCAAGGATAAATTGCCTTCATTTGAAACTAAAATAGCGCCCCTGGGGTACCATCCGCTTACGCCCACGGCTATTGATATCTTTCAGGTAAACGTGGGCTATATGTGCAACCAGGTGTGCAAGCATTGCCATGTGGATGCCGGGCCTGACCGAAAAGAAATCATGAGCCGCGAAACCATCGATCAATGCCTGAGCGTGCTGGAAAAAACCAAAATAAGAACCCTCGATATCACCGGGGGTGCGCCCGAAATGAATCCTGATTTTCGGTATTTCGTTAGTGAAGCCCGCAGGCGGGGGGTTCATGAGATTATTGTACGCTCTAACCTTACCATTATACGTTCTAACCCCAAGTACCACGACCTGCCGGAGTTTTTCAAGGCCAACCATGTGCGCGTTTGCTCTTCATTGCCATTCTATAACGCGGCTAAAACGGACAGGCAGCGGGGCGAAGGCGTTTTTAAAGACTCTATCGAGGCACTGCAACAGCTTAATTCTGCGGGCTACGGCAAGGAGAGTTCAGACCTTATACTCGACCTGGTCTATAACCCGGTGGGCGCTTTTTTGCCGGGCGACCAAAAACAATTAGAGCGCGACTTCAAGAAGGAGTTAGAAGAACACTTTGGAGTGGTATTCAACAACCTGTTTACCATCACCAATATTCCCATCAGCCGATTCTTGGATTTTTTGATCGAGAGCGGCAACTACGAAGAGTACATGCAAAAGCTGGTGAACGCGTTTAACCCTGTGGCTGTGGCCGGTGTCATGTGCCGCAACACCATCTCCATAGACTGGCAGGGCAATCTGTACGACTGCGATTTTAACCAGATGCTGGGTTTGAAAACAGATGCCAGGGCGGGGCAGCACATCAGCTCGTTCGATGTAGCCGCGCTCGAAAAGCGCAGTATTGTGGTGAATAACCATTGCTTTGCCTGCACAGCAGGGGCTGGCAGCAGCTGCCAGGGCGCAGTGGCGTAGCCAGGCTAACACTTACACCAAGCTCATCTCCATCAAATACTCGGCAATCTGCACGGCATTGGTGGCAGCTCCTTTGCGCAGATTGTCGGCCACAATCCACATGTTGAGCGTTTTAGGCTGGCTTTCGTCTCTGCGCAAGCGGCCCACAAACACTTCATCGCGGCCCTGCGACAGAATAGGCATGGGGTATACATTGTTCGTCACGTCGTCTTGCACCACTACTCCCGGGGTGTTTTCTAAAATGCTGCGCACCTCGGCCAGATCGTATTCGTTATGAAATTCTGCATTTACCGCTTCGGAGTGGCCCCCGATCGCGGGGATACGCACTGTGGTGGAGGTTATCCCAATGGTGTGGTCTCCTAAAATCTTGTGCGTCTCCTTCACCATCTTCATCTCTTCTTTGGTGTAGCCATTGTCGAGAAACACATCGATGTGCGGCAGCGCATTCAGGTCGATGGGGTGCGGATATACCATGGCGCCTTTTACTCCCTGGCGCTCGTTCATCATCTGCTGCACTGCGTCTTTTCCTGTACCGGTAACCGACTGGTACGTAGAAACCACGATGCGCTTGAGCCGGTATTTTTTGTGGAGCGGGGCCAACGCCATCACCATCTGAATGGTGGAGCAGTTGGGATTGGCGATAATTTTGTCTTCCACAGTTAGCTCGTGGCCATTTACCTCGGGCACGATCAGCTTTTTGGTGGCATCCATCCGCCAGGCCGAAGAGTTATCAATAACAGTGGTGCCCACCGCAGCAAACTTGGGCGCCCACTCTAAGGATGTGCTGCCGCCAGCCGAAAAAACAGCAATATCAGGAGCCAGCGCAACGGTCTCTTCCAGGCTTTTGATAGTGTATGTTTTGCCTTCATGCGTTATGTTCTTGCCTACATTTTTTGCAGAAGCTACCAGATATAAGTCATCGAACCGGAGGTGGCGCTCGGCCAACACTTTCAACATTTCTTGGCCCACCAGTCCGGTGGCGCCAATCACGGCTATCTTCATTTTTATTTTTAAATTTTGGTGTGCAAAAGTAATGGTTTTGCTTTTCCATGCGTAAGTATGTGCTTTTTATCGCAGCGGCCCTTGTAGCAAACGTATGCCGGGCGCAACTGGCCGACAATTTCTCGGATGGCAACTTTACGGCCAATCCGCCCTGGGGCGGTACCACCACCCATTTTATTGTGAACGCATCGCAGCAACTGCAACTCAACAATTCAGTGGCCGGCACTTCTTACCTGTCGTCTGTGTTCAACAGTTCGTTTACAGCCGATCTGGAGTGGATATTTTTTATCCGGCAGTCGTTCGCACCATCGGACAATAACTATGGCCGGGTGTACCTGGCCAGCAGCCAGGCCGACCTCACCCAACCTTTAAACGGCTACTATCTGCAATTTGGTGAGGCAGGCTCGGCAGATGCCATCGAACTGTTTCGCCAAACCGGCACCACTCGCACGTCAGTATGCCGCGCCTCCAACGGAAGCATCGCAGCAGCCTTTGACGTGCGGGTAAAAGTAACGCGCACCAGCACTGGCATGTGGACAATATTTGCCGACTACACGGGGGGAAGCAATTTTGTGCAGGAGGCCACGGGCAGCGATGCCACACACACTTCGAGTGCTGTTGGAGGTGTAGTTTGTGTATACACCGTTTCAAATGCCAACCGGTTCTTTTTTGATGACTTCTACTTTGGCCCCCCGCTGGGCGATGTAACTCCGCCCACCGTTACCGATGTGCAGGCAGCCAGTGCTACCGAAGTACTCGTCACCTTTTCTGAAGCCCTGCAGGCAGCATCTGCACAAACAACTTCAAACTATTCGGTTAATGGAGGTATCGGTACTCCGCTATCGGCTGTGCTACAGGCCAACCTCAACACCGTAAAGCTGGTACTGGCAAATGCACTCGTCAATGGTGTTACCTACCAAATCAGCACCAGTGGTGTGCGCGATGTGGCAGGGAACACCATGGCGCCCGACCAGCGCAGTGTGTTGTTTTTTGTTCCCCAACCCGTGGCCCTTAACGATGTGGTCATCAACGAATTTTTCCCTGATCCCTCTCCCGTGATCGGGTTGCCTGCGCACGAATTTGTGGAGCTGTACAACCGCAGCACCAACCCCATCGATCTGGCCGGTTGGAAACTGGCCGACCTCACCACTACGGCCACGCTGCCTGCATTCATTTTGTTGCCTCAGCAATTTGTGATCCTCACCACCACAACGGGAGCGCCTGAATTTGCGCCTTTCGGGGCTACCCTTGGTGTTGCCAACTTTCCCACACTCAACAACTCGGGCGATGTGATCAAAATACTAACATCGTCAGGCTTAAAGATAGATTCGCTACAATACACACTTAGCTGGTATCAGGATGCCGACAAAGAGCAGGGGGGCTACTCCATCGAAAAACTTGACCCCACCCTGTCAGCGCTCAACCCCAACCATTGGCGGGCAAGCACTGATGCGTCTGGCGGCACACCCGGAAGAGCCAACTCGGTACTTGGCCTGAAGCCCGACAGCACTCCGCCCCTGATCGTGGAAGTTACGGTGCTTACCAACTCGGAGCTGAAAGTTGACTTTAGCGAAGAAGTTGCGGCCGCCACAGCTACACAGGTGGCAAACTACACGTTAGGCAACAGCAACGAAAACCCAATCCTCGCCACGCTTACCAACCAGAATAAGAGCGTGATAATATTCTTCGCCAACCCGTTTACAAATGGAGCGGAGTTGCGGCTGCACGTGGCCAACGTTACCGATACTAGTGATAACGTGATGATACCCGCTGAACGAAGCGTCCGCTATTTCGTACCTACCCCCGTAAAGTTCAAGGACGTGGTATTTTCAGAGTTCATGGCCGATCCTTCGCCCGTGGTGCAGTTGCCCGAAGTTGAATTCATCGAGCTCTACAACCGGGCTGCATACCCTATCGATTTGGGAGGCTGGAAGCTGACGGATGCCACAGGCAGCGCCACGCTGCCGTCATTTGTGTTGCTGCCCAAGGGCTTTGTTATACTAACGTCATTGGCCGGTGCCAGCGCGTTGCAGGCATTCAAGCCTGTGCTGTCCACGCCCTCGTTTCCTTCGCTCAACAACACAGGTGAACCGTTGGTGTTACGCGCACCAGACAACCGGTTGATCGACTCCCTCCAATACACGCTTTCATGGTATCGAAATGCTGAAAAAGCAGAGGGCGGCTGGACACTCGAGTTGATTGATACCGAGAATATCTGTGGAGAGGAAGATAACTGGGCTGCCAGCGAAGATGTGAGCGGAGGCACACCCGGCCGTATCAATTCCATCAGCGCCAATAAGCCCGACCTTACCGGGCCGCGGCTATTGTCGGGTATAGCACTCTCCAAATCACAACTGGAGCTCACCTTCAATGAAAAACTTGAAACCACCCTTAGCACAACAAGCTTTACACTTATACCTGCGCTAGCCGTGGCGCAGGTTGTTTTTGCGGATATAAGCTTGCGAAAGGTACGGATGGCGTTGGCGCAGCCAATGGCGGAACGAACGCTCTACGAGATAATCGTTACATCTCTGCGCGATTGTGCAGGCAACACCATTCAGGGCGATGCCAACAAAATTGTGTTGGCACTACCTGAAAAGGCGGAAGCGGCCGATGTGGTGATCAACGAAATTTTGTTCAATCCACGGCCCACCGGTGTAGATTTCGTGGAACTACTGAATACATCCGGAAAATACATCAACCTGAAAAACTGGATGCTGGCTAACTTCGATGCCGCAGGACTGCAAAATGAAAAGAGCATCGCCACCGACAACTACCTGCTGGCACCGGGCGACTACGCAGTGATTACGCCCGATGCGGAGAATATAAAATCATTCTACCCGGGTAGCGCGAACAGCCGTTTTCTGTCGGCCGATTTGCCATCGATGCCCGATGACGAGGGCCAGTTGGTTTTACTCAATAACGACCTGGCGCCTGTCGATACCGCGATATACAGCAGGCAGTTTCACAACGAGTTGCTGCGAGATGATGAGGGCGTGTCGTTAGAACGAATACAGGCCACGGGCAGGGCCCAACTCGCCAGCCACTGGCAGTCGGCAACAGCCGATGTGGGGTTTGCTACGCCCGGCTACCGTAACGCGGCCAGCAGGCCAGAGGCTGATTTACCAACAGGGCAGGTTATCGTTACCCCGGAAGTATTTTCGCCCCGGGCAACAGGCAGCCATTTTGTTTCCATCAACTACCGGTTTGGTGAGAGCAGTTATCTGGCCAATGTAAAAATTCTCGATGCCCAGGGCCGACAGGTAAAACAACTGGTTAGCAATTACTCGCTGGGTTTTGAAGGCAGCCTGCGCTGGGATGGTGACAACGAGCACGGGCGGCAGGTGCGCGCGGGAGCCTACGTGGTGTGGTTTGAAGTTTTTGCACTTGATGGCCACGTGCAGCGCTTTAGAAAACGCGTGGTGGTGGCTGTGCCCTAGCGCGTGTTGTGAAACCAAGGCTCGTTCATCAGTGACAAGCCTTGTTAAACTTTTTCAGCTTGTAGTAATTGTATGGCAGGGGCGCGAGAAAGCCCACCATCATGGCCAGTACAAGTGCGGCCCAGTACACAGGATTGTCGAAAGCAGCTTTGCCGCCCGTCAGCATGAAGTCTGTGGCATTCATCGCCACTTCCATGGCGATCATCGAGAGTAACGACATCCCGATGGCCGTTTGGAAGGCCAGCGGCCAACTGAATTTTTCGCGCAGTTTCAATAGCACCGTTTCTAGTAAGATAGACGTAAAGAGGCCGGCCACCACAGCCAATAGCATTTGCGCGGCCATGGAAGTACTGGGGTGAAACGCCTGGAGGTACACAATCATGCCGAAGTCGCCTATAGAGCAGCCGATGAGACAGTTGAGTGTATTAAGGGAAGCGCGTTTCCATATGAGGCCATCTGCCCAAAAGCCCTGTAGAGAGGCAGGTATGGCGCTTCCCGATTCATGCAACTGATAGGTGGGATAGGGCATGAGCGCTGCCGCGAGGTCAGTCATCGGCAGGGCATGCTCCAGGTCAAGTTGCACCGTGGCCTGTGCGAGGTTTACTTTTACATCGCGGACACCCGCAACCTGTTTAAGCGTTCGCTCCACAGTGGCGGCACAACCACTGCACGTCATCCCGGTTATCTGATAATCTTTAGTCATAAATCGTTGCAACAAGCAAATTCAGAACATTGTTTGCCAGGCAAAAATTCCCACTTCTTTTTTCATTGTTGATGTACGGCTAACCCTCATCACCATTTTCCCTGCCAGGCAGGGTCAACTCTGCCACAATCAGATTTTTGTTGTAATTGGAATACAGCAGCTTTAACAGGTTCTCGTTTTGCAGCCGGATGGTGAGTGCAAAGCCCTCGTCAAACCGCGCGGCCGACCAGCCCAAAGCTTCCATCACATTTCCAGTGCCACCCTGCAAGCGCAGGTGTTGTAACACAATTGGATATTGTACCGCTTCGCGCATGGAAAATGATGTCATTCTACTTTTAGCAGTTCTACCTCAAATATCAGTGTGGCAAAAGGTGGTATCTGTGCACCTGCGCCACGTTCGCCATAAGCAAGGTTGTGCGGAATGTACAACATCCACTTGTCGCCTTCGCGCATCAGTTGCAGGGCTTCCGTCCAGCCTTTAATCACGTCACCCACACCGAAGGTGGCGGGTGAGCCGCGCTGCACAGAGCTGTCGAACACCGTGCCGTCAACCAGTTTGCCGGTGTAGTGCACGGTGGCACGCTGGCTGGCCGTAGGTGTTTTGCCAGTGCCGCGCGCCAGCACTTTGTATTGCAGGCCGCTGGCGGTTGTGGTTACTCCTTCAGCCTTCTTGTTATTTTCCAAAAAGCGCGCGCCTTCTTCACGCACTTTAGCCACTTTGTACTCCATGGCCTGCTGCATATAGTCTTGCACGAGCATTTGGCATTCCTGCTCGGGCATGAGTAGTTCCTTCTTAGCGAATACATCGGTAAAGCCGGCCAGCACCCCACTAAGTTGCAGCGAGTCGCCCCCCTGTTGTAAAATATTTTTACCCATGAGCACACCCAGTCCATAGCTGGCTCTGTCGTGCAGGGTAGCCATGGGCGTTGCCTTCGGCTTTTTTAACTCTGCCAGCTCTGCTTGCAAGTCGGCTACTTGTTTTTTCAATTCCGTTTTAGATTGACCCTGTGCTGCCCACACTACGGCCAGACACAAGAGTGTTATGGTAATTTTTTTCATTCCGTTTTTTTGCAGCAAAGAAAGGAATTCTGGCTGGAATAAGTTGCAAACGCGCGCAGCCGTCAAACACCCTTTCGCCACTTTTTCTTTTCTGCATCACGCTTCTTCCTGGTGAGTCGCTTTTCAGATGAAGCTTTGGTGGCTTTTGTAGGTTTTCTTTTTTTGCGAAGCGTGAGTGCAGCGGTGACCAGTTGCTGCAGTTTTTTGATGGCCAGCTCTTTGTTCTGCAGTTGGCTGCGACTTTCGCTGGCGGGCAGCAAAAGTTCGCCCGCAGTGGTTAGTCGGTTACCCCATTTTTCCAACAGGTCAGTTTTTTGTTCGGCTGTTAGCACGGTTGACTGCTGCACATTCCAACGCAGGGTTACCTTGCTGTTTACCTTATTTACGTTCTGGCCGCCCGGCCCGCTGCTGCGCGAGGTAGTGAATGTAATTTCCGTAAGAAGCTTTGAAAAATTCAAGGTCACGTAAGGGCTGTAAAATTTCCCTCTAAGATAATCGCGGTGGCTTATGCTTAGCTATTTTCTTACCTTCCGAAAAACGATTGTATGCTTCGTATCCCAACTCTCCTTGTGTTAGCGCTGGCGCTGTGCAGATGTTCCGCACCTACAGAGCCAGCAAAGCCTGCTGCCCACAGCCACGCAGAACTGGTAACCCTGTTTCGCGAGTGGCGTGAGTTTCAGTTGCCCAAAATGATCGAAGGCGTGCCCGATTACTCCGCTGAGGCCATGAAGGAGCAGCAGACGGACCTTACACAGTGGCAACAACGTCTCAACAACTTCGACACGGTTGGCTGGCCCATCAGGCACCAGGTGGATTGGTACATTGTCTATGCTGAAATGAACGGGCTCGATTTCGACCACCGCGTTATACAACCATGGGTACGCGACCCGGCCTTCTACGTGTGGTTTTATCCCGATCCTTCGGATGTGCCCGAGCGTGAAGGGCCCAACATACATGGCCGCATCGAGCTGCCTGCCTATGGCTGGCCACTTGCTTCCTCCGAAGCGGCTGACATAGCGCAGCGCTTGCGCAAAGCGCCAGCGGTGTTTGAGCAGGCGCGAAAAAATCTCACCGGCAATGCCCGCGACCTTTGGGTTACGGGCATCCGCAGCATTCGAACACAGAGCCGCGACCTGCAGGTTTTTGCCGATCGGGTAGTGCCCACGTTTCCAGACTTGGCCGCAGCCGCGCGCGAAGCGAAACAAGCCTCTGACGAATTTGCCGCCTGGCTGGAACAACGGGCAGTCAGCAAAACCGGGCCCTCGGGTGTGGGCAAAGAAAACTATACCTGGTATGTAAAGAAGGTGCACCTGGTGCCGCACACGTACGAGAGCGAGGAAATTTTGCTGAAGCGTGAGCTGCAGCGCGCCCACCAAAGCCTGCGCTTTGCCGAGCATCGCAACCGCAAATTGCCGCCTCTGAAAAAAGCAGAGACGGCAGAACAGTTCCATAAACAAGTACACGATGGTATTAGCGAATACATCGCCTTCCTTAAAAATGAAGATGTGCTCACCATACTTCCTTATATGGACTCGGCTTTGCGCGATCAGGCCCGCACCTTCACGCCTCCACCGGCCGAGGGCGTGCGCGGCTTTTTTGATGAGGTAGACTACCGCGACCCAATGCCGCTGCGGGCGCACCATTTTCATTGGTTCGACAAGGCTCACGAAACACTTTATCCCAACGAAAGCCCTATACGACAGGCCGCCCTACTTTACAATATTTTTGACAGCCGCTGCGAAGGCCTCGCCACTGCGTGGGAGGAATTGGTGATGCACGAAGGCCTGCTGGAGAGCCGCCCGCGCACGGCCGAACTGGTGTACATCATGCTGGCGCAACGTGCCGCGCGTGCATTGGGCGGCTTATATCAGCATGGTTTGGAAATGGACTTCAAGCAGGCAACAGAGCTGGCCTCGAAATGGGTGCCATGGGGCTTGCTGCCAGCTGAGGGAGCCACCATTCAGCACGAAGAGCAGTTCTATTTGCAGCAGCCGCACTACGGCAGCAGTTATGTAATTGGCAAAATAGATTTAGACCGACTCATCGCTGAGTATGCGCGTCAGCGCGAGGGCAAATTTGTATTGCGTGAGTTTATGGACGACTTCAGCACCCGCGGCCTCATTCCGCTGTCGCTGCTGTATTGGGAAATGACAGGCGATAAGTCGATGCTAAATGAGGCGCTCAATTAGCGCACGTTATTCCGATCCAGATACACGTCAATGCCAAAAAGGTTCACGCAATGGCGTACTTTTGCGCCATGGATAATTTGTCTGCGGCCGAAGATCAGGATGATGAACTGTTCGAACATCACCGCATCGTAGCCGACCCCGGCCAGGCACTGCTGCGCATCGACCGTTTTTTGATGGACCGCCTGCCCAATGTTACACGAACTAAAGTGCAAAACGCCATGCACCAGGGTTTTGTGCGCGTAAATGAAAAACCCATCAAGCCTAACTACAAGGTGCATCCGCACGATGTGATTACCATCGCATTGCCCGAACCCCCGCGCGACAGCGAAGTAAAGCCCGAAAAAATCGCACTGGATATTGTCTTTGAAGACGACCATGTGCTGGTGATCAACAAACCTGCCGGCATGGTGGTGCACCCCGCTTACCAGAATTGGGGCGGCACCGTGGTGAACGCGTTGGCTTACCACTTTCAGCATTTACCACAAATGCCGGGCAACGAAGGCCGGCCCGGACTAGTGCACCGCATCGATAAAGACACTTCGGGCTTGTTGGTAATCGCTAAAACAGAAGTGGCCCTCACCCATCTGGCCCGCCAGTTTTTTGATCACAGCATTGAGCGCACCTACTGGGCGCTGGTGTGGGGAGAACCTGCCCAGCCCGAAGGCACCATTAACGTACACGTAGGGCGTAGCTTAAAAGACAGACGCGTCACCACCACTTTTCCGCAGGGCGATTTCGGGCGTCATGCCATTACGCACTATAAAGTGCTGCAGACCTTTCGCTATGTGTCGCTGGTGGAGTGCCGGTTGGAAACAGGTCGCACGCACCAGATACGCGCACACATGAAACACCTCGGCCACCCACTTTTCAACGATGCCATGTATGGCGGAAGCGAAATTGTAAAGGGTACAGTATTTGCCAAGTATCGGCAGTTTGTTGACAACTGTTTTAAAATTATGACGCGGCAAGCCCTTCATGCCAAGACGCTGGGTTTTGCACATCCGGCTTCGGGCCAATGGGTGCGCTTTGATAGTGAGTTGCCCGAAGATTTCAGGAATGTTATCGCCAAGTGGGGGCACTATGTGAAGTATAATTGAAATAAACCCTTCTCGGAAACCCTGTTCTCCCTTTTCCGTTTACCCGTGCATGATTGCCGTTTAGAGTGCGTTCTTCAGGCTTCATCGAGAAGCCCATCAAACCGTTAGAAAAAATTTTCACAAATGAAATCACACGTAATTGACTACCAGATCAAAGGCGAAAGTATCCAGATCGTTGAAGTGGAATTGGATCCGCACGAAACCGTGATCGCGGAGGCGGGCGCTATGTTGTTTATGGAAGAAGGCATCCAGTTCGAAACAAAAATGGGCGATGGCAGCAGCCCCAACCAGGGCCTGTTCGATAAGTTGCTTTCGGCCGGCAGCCGCATACTCACGGGCGAGTCGCTCTTCATGACACACTTTACCAACCGCGGCCAACGCAAAGCCAAAGTAGGGTTTTCAGCACCTTACCCGGGCACCATCATTCCAGTTGACCTCTCGCAGATGCGCGGCCAGGAGTTGATTGTACAGAAGGACGGCTTTTTGTGTGCCGCTTACGGTACGAAGCTCTCCATCGTGTTCAATAAAAAAATTGGTGCGGGCCTGGTGGGTGGCGAAGGATTCATTTTGCAAAAACTGCAGGGTGATGGCAAAGCCTTTGTACATGCCGGTGGCGTGCTGATCGAAAAAACGCTGAACAACGAAACGCTGCGCATAG